>Ga0134127_10001816_pt1 | contig 15663 bp, 11 predicted proteins | sample KB31753_FD_96459 | JGI IMG/M metagenome (GOLD analysis project Ga0134127, IMG submission 96459) | Terrestrial soil microbial communities with excess Nitrogen fertilizer from Kellogg Biological Station, Michigan, USA - KB3-175-3 | ecosystem: Environmental > Terrestrial > Soil > Unclassified ...
GCCGTCCGCTACGAACGCCTCGACTTCGTCCACGAGGCGTTCCTCACCCTCGGCTGCATCCTCATCTGTTGGAACCAATTGAAGGCGGCGAGCTAATTTTGCAACGCACTCTTAGGCCCGGCGAGTCGCGAACTTGTAGGTCAGCAGCTTGTAGACAAGCCTCGCGGCCGCGAAGTCCGGCGAGATAATGCCCTTGAGCGGGCACAACTCGACGACGTCGCACGCAACGACATTACGACGCTCGAATGTTCTCCTGAGGAGCGTCATCAGTTCCCTCCACGAGAGCCCCCCGGGTTCCGGCGTCCCGACGCCGGGCATCAGCCCCGGCTCGAGCCCGTCGAGATCGATGGTGACGTAGACGTTCGGTCCGAGCGCGTCCACGACCGCGTCCACCCACGCCGGATCGGTCCGCATGTTCCAGTCATAGAAGATGCGGGTTCGGAGGCTCGGGACCGCCTTGGCCTCATCCTCCGAGATGTTGCGGATTCCAACCTGCACCACTGGTGCGTACTCGAGGGTCCGCCGCATGGCGCAGGCATGACTGTTGGGCTCGTCCAGATACTGATCGCGAAGATCGGCGTGCGCGTCGATCTGCAGCACCGTGACGCCTGGCGTTTTCAGCGCGACAGCGGCGACCAGCGGCGCCGTAATGGAGTGCTCGCCTCCGAGGGAAACCAGAAACCTGTCGCGCTCGACGACACGAGCGGCGGCGGTCTGGATCTGTCGTAGCGCTGCGGCCACCTTCGGCCTGCCGAACGTCAGTCCCGCGGAGGTGAAGACGCCGTTCGTCGTGTGGACGTCGGTGCCGAGCTCTTCGTCCCAAAGTTCAACCTGCAGGGAAGCCGTCAGCAGGGCAGCCGGACCTCTTGCGGTTCCTTTGCCGTACGAGGTGGTCTGTTCGAAGGGGATCGGCAGGACGAAGGCGTCGGCATCTTTCCAGGTGCGGCGCGGACTCGACGGCCCGCCGTACTGCACGCGGTTCGGGGAAAACACGTCGGGCATCAGTTCTCCTGGTACTTGTTGTCCGCGAGCGCGTGACCGTTCATCGCCATGACGCGTCCGGATGGATCGAATTCGGGACGCTTGCGCTTCTCGGCTGCCGCCCGGCCCGTGGTCTCGAGCGCCGTTGCGACCAGCGGCAGCGCGACCGTCACGTCGCAGTGCACGGTCACCTTTTCCGATTCAATCGAGAGCTTGCCCCAGCTCTGGGCTTCCTCCAGGCTCGATCCGCTCGCGCCGCCGTAGTACGGCGCGTCCGTGACGATCTGGATGGCGTACTTGTGGCCGCCGACGCGGTCGTCGTAGAACTCCGCCTGGACGCTCGCCTGGTTGATGAAATTCTTCGGCGTTCCTCCGCCCAGCACGATCGTCGCCGTCGAGGGCTTGCGGATCACGATGTTGGCCGATTCGATGATGTCGCCGATGACGTCCACGTAGCCCGCGGAGGGATCGCGATGTCTGGCCTGGGAAAGGCCCATGCCGATCGAAGAATCCGCGATGGCGGGGCAGAAGATGGGCACTTTGGCCAGATAGGCAGCGGTGAGGATGCCTCGATTGCCCGTCTCCGTCCAGAGGTACTCGCCCAGCTTGTACAGGAACTCCCGGGAAGTGTAAGGGCGCCGCTCGAGCTTCAGAACGAAGGCGGCGATCCATTCGTCGTTCTTGCAGAACTCGTCCTCGCTCGCGAGCGTGTCGTACACCCGATCGATCCGCTCCGCCGCCAGCGCCGCGTCGTCCAGCTGCGGCGTGCCGATGAAGTGGCGCCGGCCTCGCGTCTCATGCAGGTCGTGATAGAGGTTCGCGCCCGTCGACACGAGGCAGTCGATGTATCGGCGCTCGATGAGATGCGCGATCGTCATGCGCATGCCACCCGCCGACAGCGCGCCGGCGGTGCCGAGGAAGATCGTGCAGTCGCTGCCGAGCATCTTTTCCCAGATGCGCCTGGCGACGCCAAGGTTTCGTCCCTGGAACGAAATGCGCTCCATGCGTTCGAGCACGTTGTCGACCGTGACATCTGCGGTCACGACGAACGGCTCGACGGGCTTGCGAAGAAAGCGAGACTTGCGGCGTCCCATGCCGCGACATTCTATATCGCGCGTTACCTGACGCGATGCACGCGGGAGAGGAATGTGAAGTCGGCGATGGGCGAGAGCGCGACCCCTTCAAGATTGCGCTGCGACACGGCGACGTTCGTCTTTGCCCAGAGACTCACATAGGGCGCGTCTGCCGCAACGAGTCGCTGAACCCTCTGGTAGAGGTCGCGCCGATCGGTCTCGTCGAGCGCGATGCTCGCGCGGGTGATGAGGTCGTCCACTTCGGCATTCTTGTAATGCCCTCGATTGAATCCGACGGGCGGTGCCTGAGTCGAGAGAAAGGCTCGCCGGAGCATGTCGGGATCGGTCACGCCGACGTACTGCAGCGTGTACAGCTGAACGTTTCCCCGTACCACGTCCGTCATCAGCGTGGCGAATTCGTACGAACGGACATCGAGGGCGATTCCGGCCTCCGCGAGGTTCTGTTGCAGCACGGCCGCCTGAAGGCGGTACGCCTCCGCGGTCGAGGTCTTGAGCGTCAGGCGCAGCCGTGGTTGCGGGCCGTCGCCGTCCGGATCCCGGTACCCGGCTTCGTCGAGTAGGCGGCGGGCCCGACCGAGGTCGTGCCCGAACGCGGGCGCGTCCTCGGCATAGGCCCAGGACATCGACGGCACCACGCCGGTCGCGGGCCGGGCCAAGCCCCGGCGCAGGTGATTGATGATCGCGTCCGTATCGACCGCAAACGCGATCGCACGGCGCACCCGCGCATCCGCCAGGAGCGGGTCGCGCAGGTTCATCCCGATGTAGGCGTAGTCGGTGCCGGGACCGGTCACCACCGCAAGCCGCGGCTCGCGCTTCAGGCCATAGACCAGATCAGGCGAGAGATCGTTGACGACGATATCCACGCTTCCGTTGCGCAGCTCGAGGCCGCGCATCGTTTCATCCGGAACGACTTTGAAGACGAGGCCTGCGTTGGCGGGCGCACCGCCGTAGGCCTCGGCAAATGGCGCGAGAGTAACGTGATCGTCGGGAACGAACTCTTTCAACCGGAAGGGTCCGCTGCCGATGGGGGATCGCATCGCTTCGGGCCCCGTTCCTTTCGGAACGATTCCCATGATCAGATTGATCGGGAACGAGGCGGACGCGGCCTTCAGCCTGAACGCCACGGTGAGGCGGTCCACGACGTCGATGGCGCGTAGGGCGGAGTAGGCGCCCTTGCGTGCGGACGTGAACGCGGGATCCAGAAAGCGCCTGAAAGTGAAGGCGACATCCTCGGCCGTCATCTCACGGCCATCGTGAAACTTCACGCCGGCGGGAATCGTGGCGACGTAGTTGATGTAGTCGGAGGTTTCGAAGCTGGTGGCTAGATCCGGGACCACCTTGAGCTGGGCGTCAATCTTGACCAGAGACCGGAAAAGCAGCTGATGCAGTTTCTGCGAGGCTTCGTCGAGTCCGACGCCCGGGTCCAGGTTGGTCGGTGCGTTCGCCAGCCCGACGACGATGACGTCGGAAGTTGGAGCCGTACGTGCCTGGCAGGCGACGGCGAAAAACGCCGCGGCCAGCACGAGGCGACGCGCGTTCATTGGTCCGCCTCGCGGCGCAAGTCGGCGAGAAGGGTGAGTGCCTCGAGCGGTGTCAGCCGATCCAGGTCGAGCGCGCGAAGGCGTGCGAGAACCGGATGTTCGGTGTCGGCCTGGAACAGCCCGAGCTGCCGTTGCTCCGCCGGGGGCTGGCCGCTCAGGCTTGGCCGGCCGCCGCGTTGCAATTCGTCCTGCTCGAGCGCACGCAGGATGTCCGACGCACGTTTGACGACCGCCGGCGGCAGGCCGGCAAGCCGGGCGACCTGAATGCCGTAGCTGCGATCCGATCGGCCTGCGACGATCTTGTGAAGAAAGACGATCTCGTCCTTGAACTCACGCGCGGTCACGTGGAAGTTCACTACGCCCGGCAGTCCGTCCGCCAGATCCGTGAGCTCGTGGTAGTGCGTGGCGAAGATCGTTTTCGGCCTCGCGCGATTGTTCGATGCGAGGTGTTCGGCCACCGCCCACGCCAGGCTGAGCCCGTCGAACGTCGCGGTGCCGCGGCCGATCTCATCGAGGATGACCAGGCTGCGCGAGGTGGCCGCGTGAAGGATGGTCGCCGTCTCCTGCATTTCGACCATGAAGGTCGACTGGCCGCGGGCGATGTTGTCGGACGCACCTACGCGCGCGAAGATGCGGTCGACCACCGAGAGCTTGGCCTGGCGGGCCGGCACGAACGAGCCGGCCTGTGCCATGAGCGCGAGGAGCGCCACCTGCCGCAGGTATGTGGACTTGCCGCCCATGTTCGGGCCCGTGAGGATCACGAGCTGCGACACCGAGCCATCGAGCTGGACGTCGTTCGGCACGAACGCGCTCGTAACCGCCCGCTCGACAACGGGATGCCGGACGTCGACGGCGGAATACTCGTCGCCGTCGTGCATGTGCGGCTTGGTGTAGTTCAGCGCGGCCGCCGCGTCAGCCAGCGCGGCCAGGACGTCGATGGCAGCGATAGCGCGGGCGGTGTCGAGGACGCGTGGTGCTTCGGCCGCGAGGCCGGCGCGCAGCCGCTCGAATAGATCGAGCTCCACCGCGGCAATGCGCTCGTCGGCGTTGAGCACCCGGTCCTCGTATTCCTTCAGCGCTGGCGTGATGAACCGCTCGCCGCCGGCGATCGTCTGCTTGCGGATGTAATCCGCCGGGACGCCGCCAAGATTCGAGTTGGAAACCTCGATGTAGTACCCGAAGACGCGGTTGTAGCGGATCTTCAGCGAGCCGATGCCGGTGCGCGCTCGCTCGGCTTCCTCCATGGACGCAATCGCCGTCTTGCCGCCACGGCTGATCGCCCGGAGATCGTCGAGCGCAGGGTCATGGCCGTCACGAATCACGCCGCCATCACGGGCGAGCGCCGGGGGTTCGTCGACAAGCGTCTGTTCGATCCGGCCGCGGATGTCCGTGAGGTCTTCGACTTCGGCCACCAGGCTTCTCAGGAGCGGGGCCTGAAGCGGCTCAGCCAACCCTCGGAGACGAGGGAGCATTGCCAGCGATTGCCCGAGTGCCACGACATCACGCGGGCCTGCCGTGCCGAGCGAGATGCGCGCCATCAGCCTTTCGATGTCGTGCATGCCCTTGAGCAGCTCGCGGATCTTGCCGCGCTCGGATCCACGGAAGCCGAGATCCTCGACGGCATCGAGGCGGTCCTGGATTCGCGCGAGGCCGACGAGCGGCCGCATCAGCCATTGGCGGAGCTGCCGTCCGCCCATGGCGGTGGCGGTGCGATCGAGCACGTCGAGAAGCGAGCCCGCGCGCCCGCCGTCGGCGCCCTCGAGCACGTTGAGATGTCGCAGCGTGACCGGGTCGACGATGAGGGCGTCGGCTGCAACGCGGAGCGAAATGTCGCGGACATGCGCAATCTCGCCGCGCTGCGTGTCCCTGAGGTACGCGACGATTGCGCCAGCCGCCGCCGTCGCGGCCGGCGCCGCGTCGAGCCCGTGCGCCTGGAGGGACGCCGTCTGAAACTGCTCGCACAGCCGTTCGCGCGCCTGATTGGCCTCGAACGTCCACGCGTCCACGCGCGTCAGCCGTCCTGGAAGCCCGTTCACGACCGCTGCCACCTCGGCGCCTTCAGCCGCGAGTAACTCCCGTGGATTCAGGATCGCGAGCTCCGATGCGACCGTCGCCGCCGCGGATGTCCCTGAGTACTCGGCCGCAGCGAACTCGCCCGTCGAGACATCCAGAAAAGCAAGACCCCAGGCTCCGCCCGGGGTGAGGGAAAGTGCGGCGAGGAACGCAGGCTCGCGTGCCTCCAGGTACGACGCGTCAGTGAACGTGCCGGGCGATACGACGCGGGTGACTTCGCGCTTCACAATGCCTTTGGCTTTGCGCGCGTCCTCGACCTGGTCGCAGATCGCGACACGGTAGCCCTTGCGGATGAGCCGCGAGAGATACGTTTCTGCGGCGTGAAACGGAACGCCGCACATTGGAATCGCGCCGCCGCTCGAGTCTTTTGCACGCGAGGTGAGCGTCAGCTCGAGCACGCGCGACGCCGTGAGCGCGTCTTCGTAAAACATTTCGTAGAAGTCGCCCATCCGGAAGAACACGATGGCGTCGCGATGCTGGCGCTTCACGTCAAGGTACTGACGCATCGCCGGGGTCGCTGAGGCCAACGGATTCGGCGCCGGAGAAGTTGTCACTGGGAAAACCGCGTCGGGTTGCGCCGCGAGTGCCTGCGCAAGCCGGGAGTATAACATTGCGCCGATGCTGATTCTGGCGCTCGAGACCGCGACGCGAGCCGGAAGTCTCGCGATCGTCGGCCCCGGACGCCGTCACGCCATGGCCGGCGACACCACGCGCACCCATGGCGCGCGCCTGCCGAAGGAGTTGTTCGATTTCCTGGCGAGCCAGGGCCTCACGCTTGCCGATGTCGATCGACTCGCGGTGGTGTCGGGCCCGGGATCGTTCACAGGCCTGCGGATTGGGCTGGCGACGATTCAAGGCATCGCGATGACCAGTGGTGCCCTCGTCATTCCGGTGCCGACGCTCGATGCCATGGCTGCGGTGTGGCAGGACGCGAACCGCGATCGATCGTGCCGGCTCGTGACGTGTCTCGACGGCACCCGCGCCGATGTCTTCTTCGCGGTCTTTGACTGCGGTGCACCCGGGGGCCAGGCGCGTGCGTCGGTTCTTGAGGCCGCCGTCGAGACTCCCGCTGGCGCTGCGGCGGCAGTCACTGCTCTCGGTGGCCATCTGCCGCTGATTGCCGTTGGCGACGGGGCGATCCGCTACCGCGAGGTGTTCGCACGCGCCTGGCCCACGGCCACGTTCGAGGAGTCCCTACCGAACCTGGCTCTTGGCGCCGCGCTGGTCGCGAGTGGCCGCGCCGGCGGGGATGCGGCCGTCGCACCGCACGCACTCAAACCTCTCTACGTACGCCGGCCTGACGCCGTGCTCGCGCGCGAGCGCGCCAGGACCGCGGCGGCGGGCGCCGTCCTCACGGTCGAACGCGCGACCTCTCCCGGCGATCTCGCGGCGATTGCCGAATTGCAGCGCCGGTCGTTCGCGAATGCATGGGGAGCGGAAGCCATCCAGTGGGAGATCGACAACTCGTCAGTGGCCCGGATGTACGCCGCCCGGGGTCAGGACGGCACCATCGTCGCTTATTGCTCGTGCTGGATGATCTTCGACGAGCTGCACATCAACAGTGTCGCTGTCGACGAGGCTCAGAGGCGGAAGGGGATAGCCCGGCGGTTGCTGGACCGAGTCCTGCGGGATTCGGCCGCGGCCGGCGCTCGCAGCGCTACGCTGGAGGTGAGGCAATCGAACGAGGCCGGCAGGCGCCTCTACGAGGGTCTCGGCTTCAAGGTGGAGGCCGTCCGTCGCGGTTATTATCAAGATCCGAAGGAGGACGCTCTCATCCTCTGGCATCGGGATTTACCGGCCCGATTCGCGCGGCCGGAACGCTAGTTGCCGGGGGTCTGGCCTTGTGGTAGTTTCCGCAATCTCGGCGCCGGATCGACGGCGGCGGGCGCTCAACCTGCGGCGGGTTTACCCGCTGATTTGCAGAGAACAGGAGGCGGAGCATGGCAGACGCACAGCTCCGGCTGGAAGACGACGTGAAGGACTCGGCGCTCCGGAACGGATTGGACCTGCAGCAGATGGTTTCGGAGCATCAGCACCTCGACGAGAAGATTCGCAGCCTCTCAACCCTCAGTTACCTCACCGACCAGCAACAGTACGAAGAAGCCCTCTTGAAGAAGCGCAAACTCGCGCTCAAAGATCGAATCGAAGCGGCTCGACGTCAGTCGTCGGCGGCCGAATCCTAGAATTCCACGTTCGTGCCGGGAAGGCGGCGACGTCAGTCGCCGCCTTCCCGGCAGGCAGGTCAACGGTCAATTTGTGAGAATCGACGCTGCTGCCTTGCCGTTCGTCGCCATCGCGGCGAGCCCGCTCGCGTTCGCCATCTGGCTCGGGGCGCCCGCCTGGGCCTCAGCGCTCCTGGCGCTGCTTCCGATCGCTGTCGCGCTGTTCTTTCGCGATCCGAATCGCACATCTCCGCAAGAACCGAATCTCGTGCTCGCGCCCGCGGATGGCCGCGTGATGTTCGCGGGGCCGGCACTGCCGGACGCGGCGCCGGCGGGGGACTGGCAGCAGATCACGATTTTCCTGTCAGTCCTCGATGTGCACATCAATCGTACGCCCGCGGCCGGGAAAGTCACCCGAGTCACGTATCACCCGGGCACATTCCTGCCTGCGTACCGGCACGATGCTCACAGGAACGAGCGATCGGAGATCTGGATCGATCACGCGGGCGTGCCGATCGTGGCCCGGCAGGTCGTCGGCCTGCTCGCGCGCCGTGTCGTGTGCCGCGTCAAGCCGGGACAGTACGTTCAGCCCGGTGAGAGAATAGGCCTGATGAAATTCGGGTCGCGCATGGACGTCTTCGTCCCGCCAACCGCCACGCTCAAGGTACGGCAGGGAGAGACCGTTCGCGCGGGTCTCACCGTGATCGCCGAGCTCTCGTGAGACCGGCCGAATCGTGACACTGTTCCAGCGATCTCGCAGCAAGGAGCCGCGCCGCTATCCCCGCGGCGTGTTCCTGCTGCCGAGTCTCATCACGATCGGCAATCTCTTCTGCGGCTACGCCTGCATCGTCTACTCGATGACGGGGCGGCTCGAGATCGCGGCGCCGTTCATCGGCTTTGCCATCATCCTTGACATGCTGGACGGACGCATTGCGCGAATGACGAACAGCACGAGCGCGTTCGGCGTGGAGTTCGACTCGCTGGCGGACGTGATTTCATTCGGCGCGGCGCCGGCGGTCCTGGCCTTCAGCTGGGGATTGTCGGAGCTTGGCCAGGTGGGCTGGGCCGCCGGTTTCATCTTTCTCAGCGCGACGTCGATCCGTCTGGCACGCTTCAACGTGCAATCAGCCACTCACGTGGACAAGCGCTACTTTCTCGGCATGCCCAGCCCGTCGGCGGCTGGAGTCGTGGGTGCCACGATCTTCGCGTTCCCGGAACTCCCGCGCGGGCACTATCAGACGCTCGCCGGGGTGGCCGTGATGCTGGTGCCGGCGGCGCTCATGGTCAGTACGATCAAGTACCGCAGCTTCAAGACGATCAACTTCGGGTGGGGCCGCTCCTACCTGCCGCTCTTCGGCTTCGTGCTGCTCGTGTCGTTTGTCGCGACGTACCCGAAGATCACGCTGCCGATCATGGCCTACGCGTACTTGCTGTCCGGCTTCATTGAGCTGGCGGTCACCCGATGGCGGGCGCGCCGGGACGGCCGGCCGGCAGCGTAAGCGTCAACGTCGTGCCGCGTCCGAGCTCGGTGTCGAGCGTCAGCGACCCACCCGACGTCTCCACGCTGCGGCGCGCGTTGGCGAGTCCCAGGCCGGAACCCGCGGTCTTGGTGGAGAAGTAGGGCTCGAACGCGCGCTTCGCAGCCTCCTGGTCCATGCCGACGCCGGTGTCCGTCACCGTGACTTGCACGTTGTCGCCGTCGGCGGCTGCTGCGACGGTGAGGGTACCGCCGTTGGGCATGGCCTGCAGCGCGTTCTCGACGAGATTCGTCAACGCGCGGGACATCTGCGTGCGGTCAGTTCGCACCGATGGCAGACCCGGCCGGATCTCCGTGTGCAGCCGGACGTTCTCAGGGAGGCCTGCACGGTACGGTTCCAGTACTGAATCGACGAGCTCCTTGATCGCCACCGATTCGAACCGCGGCGCGGGTTGCGTGGCGAACGTCGAGAACTCCGACGCGATCCGGCGGAGCAGCTTGACCTGCTTCAGGATCGTCGTCAGACACTGGTCGAACACCTGACCGAGCGGCCGTCCCCGATCTTCGTGCACGCGCTGCAGATGCTCGGCGGCGAGCTGAATCGGCGTGAGCGGATTCTTGACTTCGTGCGCGACCTGCCGCGACATCTCGGCCCAGGCCTTGAGCTGGTTTGTGCGCGCGAGCTCCGCGCGCTGTGCGAGCAGGGTCTCGGCCATGCTGTTGAAATCCTCGACGAGCCGTCCGAGCTCATCGGCGGTGTCAGCGACGAGCCGTTCATCCAGCCGGCCGGCAGCGATCTGCCGTGTTGCGCGAGTGAGGCGCGCGACCGGATCCGACACGCGGGCGGCCACCGACGCGCCGAGCGCGGCAGCGAAGACCACGAGCAGAACGGTTCCCGCAAGGACACCGCGCGTGAGCTCGTCGATTTCGCGTTCGATCTCGCGCTGGCGTGACGCGAGCGGCACCGTGAGGATCGTGTCGCGCGAGTACTCCGGATGGAGGATCGGCGCGGCGGCGACAAGGTAGCTGAACGCGCCAATTCGATCGGGCGCCACCGAGACCGGCCGGCGCTTGAGCACGATGTCGCGATAGACCGCGGCCGGCGTTCTCGTCGGCAGAAGACCGGCCTCGAACAAGTCGCGTTGGCTCGTGGCCGCCAGCAGCGGTCCGTCGTACAGGTTTACATCCTGTTCGACCATCTGGCGGATCCACGCCATGACATCGTCAGTGGTGCCCGAGCGCGCCAGACCGGGCCGGGCCTGCGCCGCGGAGAGCTCGTCGAACACCCGGCGCGCGACCGTCACGACGCTGCCGGCCTCGGAGACGACGTCCGCGCGGAGCTTTGACGTCATGTACGTGCCGAACGTGATCGCGAACAGCACGACAGGTCCAACCGCGGCAAGCACGAAGAAGAGGAAGAGTTTTCGATAGAAGCTGGCTCGAATTTCAATGAACAGTCTGCCCAGGGCAGTCGGCCGCCCTCTCCAGAGCGGGGCGGTCAGCGTGGTCGCGGCCAGGTAGACGAGGAACAGCCCCATCAGTACCGCGGCGGCCTCGGCGAGACGGGTGACGTGCTGGAGCGCGGTCGGCGACGGATAGCCGAGCGCGTACACCGCGGCGCGGTCGTTCGAGAAGTAGATGTGAAACAGGCGACCGTCGTCGTGGACGAGATCGCGCCAGAAGGGCACGCGCGATTTGTAGAGCTCTTGATCGATCTCCGAGTCGAGCGGCCAGGAAATGTGGCCCGACACGAACACCGGGTGCAGGTTCCAGCCGTACACAACGAGTTGCAGATCTGGAACCGTCGAGCCCGCGCGCGGCCGGTCCTCGCTGCCGAGCACCTCGTAGTACGGATTGGCCGTGGACACGAAGGGCAGCGTGCGGTAGTCGGGAATGAGATGGAGAACCACCGCACCGAGCAGTCGTCCATCCGGCGCGCAAATGCCGCGCTCCGCGTGCAGCATCGGACGCTCGTCCGGACCCGAGCGGGCGACTTCCGCAAACTCGGCCCATTCGCATCCGGCGCCCTGCCAGACCGCCTCGCCACTCTGGTACAGCCCGCCAAACTCGGGCACGTTCAGGGAAAAGCGGCTGACGAGCGTGAGATCGACGCCGTAAAGCTCGAGCTCAGAGGTGAGCCTGTGCCGTGAAAGTACTGTCTGCGCCCAGACCGCAAACGCGGCCTGGCTGCCGACTTCCGCGGCACCACGCTTCAACATCGACGGGAGGCCGGGCGCCGCATCGACCTCCCGCTCCGCCTGCGATAACTCGCCCATGAGCGCGGAGGGTTGTTGAGCGTCCAGCGTTGCCGGGCCGTAGGTTTTCTCGATCAGTGTGCGCGCCGCCAGATCGGCGGACGCGGCGGCCAGCGGGTAGACGACCAGGACCGGTACGAACAACGCGACGAACCGGAAGACCAGACGTCTCGCCTCGCTCGTCGCGCGGTACTGGCGCCGGAGAGCGAGGGACAGAACGCCGAAGGCGGCGGCCGCGAGCGGAACTGCGATCGCCGCCGGAAAAGGAAGGGCGGCCGGAAGATCCGGAGTCCACACCAGCATCACCGATGGCAGTGTCCACAGCGCGACCGCCCCCCAGTCCCGCAGCCGGCCGCCCGTGACTTCCCACCGCGCGGAGAGCGAACCCAGCATGCCGGCGATAGCCCACGACACCGCGACCTGGGCCAGGAGTACGGAGCACAATCCGGCAAGCGATGTGATGTCCGACGCGAACACCGGCAGCTGCCAGTTCTCCACGGACGTGGGATTGATCCGATCGCGCCAGATGATCGACATCGCAACCAGGCCCGCGCCGACGATCGCGCCGCCCGCGAGGTGCTCGAGGATCCAGCGTGCCGGCAGCTTTCCTGGGACCGCGCGCGGCAGCCGACGCCACCAGGCGCTCGCCGGCCCGATTGCGGCCACAGCGAGGAGCCCAATCGCGCCGATCGCCTGCAGCCACGTCGTTGGCACCTGTGAAGCGCGGCCGAGGAACACGAGGAGCCCGGTTGCCGCGACGGTCAGCGCGCAGCCGGCGGCCGACCAGGTGATCCACGGACCCACGGGGCCACCCGATGGACGACGGCGCACAGCGGCGGCCGCGATGACGACCAGCCACGCCACCCAGGGGGCGAGCGCAAGCGATGCGGATCGCCAGCGGAACACACGCCGGGCGGCCGCGACCTGCGCCGGGCTGACCGCGGCGTCGACGAGCGGCACGCCGGACGGGCTCGCGATCCGCAAGCCCGCGGCGCCGGGGCTGGCCGGCACGCCGCTGCCCGCGGCTGCCGCCGGCAGCGCGCCCACCGACGACGTCAGCACGTAGGTTGTCGGGAACGTGGCCGCGCGCGAGCTGGCGGCGATCGCGGTTTCTGCGGAAGCGACGCCGATCCGCCTGTCGGCGAGGAGCACGGGCGTGACATAGATGAGGCGAAGTCCGCCGGCCCCGGGTGCCACGGTGAGCGCGGGCGCGCGCGACAGAACGTCGCTCGGTACGTCCTCCGCCGGACCTGAACTCCAGGCGAGGACCCGGTATCCGCCAGCCGCGCCCTTCGGGATCCAGATCGTCGACGAGATGTTGTCATCGTCGCCGGCGAGCGGCTCGAGACTCGTGAACAGTTCGAGCAGGGAATCGCGCGACTGCGCGGCCTTTTCGACGAGCGCTCCGTCGCGTGCCACGCGCCGCGCGCGTTCCTCGAGGGCATGCGATCGATCGCCCACGCGGCGTGCGAGATCGCGTTCGATGCGCTCGAGCGCGTCGGTGTCATTCCAGCCAAAGCGCGAGACTTCGCGGGCCAGTCCGCCGGCCGCCAGCAGGAGCGAGAGGGCGGCCGCGATGGCACCGAGTCTGAGGCGGGACACCGGCACGATTATGGACGAGAGCAGGGCATGGTTGGAGCATAGCAAGCGGGCGCCCAAGCTATACTCGTGCGGACTCGACGCGTCCGAGCCGCACACATGTCACCAGCGCTTCCGCTCCGGGCGGCGATCACGCGCGGCGCACTCGTTTCCCTTGCGAATTGGCCGGTCATCGTCATCGACTTTGTCGTGGAGTCGCTCTTCAAGGCCGCCGTCGGCGTCCCGGTCGTCGGCGGCGCTTTCATGGTGGCGGTGCTCATTGGCGTGGATGTGAGCGCGCTGCTGGGTGACGGTGTTCTCACCGCAGCTGACCGCATCCTGATTCCCCTCGGGCAGGCGCCGGTCGCGCTTGTGGCGTTCGTACTGGCGCTGGCGCTGGTCTCCGTCGGCGGTGCCGTGTTGATGTTCGTCGCGAAAGCAGGCACGTTCGCGGTGCTCGTGACCGCGGAACGATCGGCGGGCGAAGTTCAGCGGTCTTTGCTCAGACACAATGCGCTCGCTTCGGCCCGTGCGTTTTCGCTCGACGCTGTACTTCGGGCGGTGCGGCACTTCGGCCGGCGATCGGCTGCGGCCGCGCTGTGGCTGGGGGCCGTCTACCTCGTCATTTGCGTCGGTTACCTGCTGACGGTGGGATACGGTTTTCAGTGGGCCGCGGCTACCGGATGGACGAAGGCCTGGCCGCTCCTGGTGCTGCTGACCACGAGTACCGGTGTGGTCACGCTGACCGCGGCGAACCTCCTCTTCGACCTCGTTCGCATCGTCATCATTACGGACGACTGCGGCCTCAGCACGGCGTGGTCACGCGTGCTCGTGTTCCTGCTGGCGGATTCGCGGCAGGTGCTCGGCATCTTCGGCACGATGGCCGGCGTCCTCGTGCTTGCGACCGTCGCGTCAATCACAGCGACTGCCGGACTCGCGCTGGTCGCTTGGGTGCCACTCGCCGGCCTGATCGTTCTTCCGCTGCAGGCGGCGTTCTGGGTACTCCGCGGGCTCTTCTTCCAGTTCGCCGGTCTCACCACACTCTCGGCGTATCAGACTCAGTACCGGCGATACTCTGCGCCTCGTTCCGCCGTCATCGACTTTCAGGCCCACGAAGCATGATCAACTACGACGCATTCCTTTCCCGAGCCGGCGCCAGCATGCAGGAGTCCGCGATTCGCCAGATGGGCACCGTACTGGCGAAGTCGAAGGACATGATCTCGTTCGCTCCCGGTTATCCCGCGGAAGATCAGTTTCCGTGGCCCCCGCTGACTGAAATCGCACGAGAGCTCCTGACGGGCAGCGACGGCAGCGTTCTGCAGTACGGACCAACGCGCGGTTACCGCCCTTTGCGGGAGGCGACGATCGCGCTGATGGCGCAGAGGGGGATCAAGAGCGACGTCGATCGCGTCGTGATCACGACGGGCTCGCAGCAGGGCCTGGATCTCGTAGCGCGCGTCCTGCTCGATCCCGGCGATGTGGCGCTGATGGAGCTGCCTTCCTATACGGGGGCCATCACGGCCTTCCGGAACGTCGGTGCTTCACTCGTCGGCGTGCGACAGGATGCGGACGGCCTCGACTTCGACGATCTGGAGCGGACCTGGGCCGGGCTCATTGCGGCCGGGCGTCGGGTGAAGCTGCTGTATCTCGTGCCGAACTTTCAGAATCCGACGGGCCTGCTGCTTGGAGCGGCGAAGCGGACGCAGGCACTCGAGTGGGCGGAGCGTCGCGATGTCCTCGTTGTCGAGGACGATCCGTACCGCGACCTGTATTTCGGCGACGCATCCACGGCTGACCTGACGCGGCCAATCGCAGCCGGAGATGATCCTGGCCGAGTGGTGTACCTGAGCAGTTTCTCGAAGACACTCGCGCCCGGTTTCAGAGTGGGCTGGCTCAGTGCCCCTCCTGCGATCGCAGGCAAGATTGAGTTCGCGAAACAGGCGGGCGACCTCTGCACGAGCGTGCTGGATCAACGGATTGTCCACGAGGCCTGGAAACGCGGCTTGATCGACAAGCACTTACCGGCGCTACGCGCTCACTACCAGAACAAGTGCGACACGATGACGTCTGCGATCGCCCGGCACATGCCGGGCCGTGTCCGGTGGACGGCGCCGCGTGGCGGTTTCTTCCTGTGGGCTGCCTTGACCGGCGGGTTCACGAGTCAGGATGTGATGCCGCACGCGCAGGGGCGGGGCGTCATCTTCGTGAACGGCAGCGCATTCTTCGTTGACGGCTCGGGTGGGGAATACATGCGCCTGTCCTTCTCAGCGCCCTCACCAGCCCGGATTGAGGAGGGCATCGCGAGGCTCGGCGCCGCGATCGACGCGGCCGCTGTGGTCCATGATCCCAAGTAGGGCGGCCCTTCAGGGCTGCCGAGCGCGCCGGGCCTAAGAGTGCGTTGCAAAATTAGCTCGCCGCCTTCAATTGGTTCCAACAGATGAGGATGCAGCCGAGGGTGAGGAACGCCTCGTGGACGAAGTCGAGGCGTTCGTAGCGGACGGC
>Ga0134127_10001818_pt1 | contig 15659 bp, 31 predicted proteins | sample KB31753_FD_96459 | JGI IMG/M metagenome (GOLD analysis project Ga0134127, IMG submission 96459) | Terrestrial soil microbial communities with excess Nitrogen fertilizer from Kellogg Biological Station, Michigan, USA - KB3-175-3 | ecosystem: Environmental > Terrestrial > Soil > Unclassified ...
CGCCCCACTGACGCCGTGTTGTCCAGCGACAGCGCCGTCTTGAGGCTCATCTGCATGAGTCCGTAAGAGCCGCCTCGCCGAGCGTCCCCGCCTGTCACCGTGCTAGCCGTGGCATCGAAATTCGACTCCTGCTGCGCGATGGCCAAGCCTAGGGCTGGATCCAGCCCTTGCGCCGTAAACGCTTGTACAATGATTTGTTGATTGATGCTGAGCTTACCCATTGTAGATCACCCCATCAACTTCCACCGAATATTTGATCATCGGACGCGGCTGGAGATACGTAACACCACTTGAGAGCAGCCGACCAGTGCCGAAACCCAGGCTCCAGTAGCGCCGGCGGGCTGCAGCGGAGATGTACTTGGCATACTTTTGGTCGCCCAGCCAGCCAAACATTGCTGCAAGATGAGCGTTACCCCGTGCGTTGCCCACAACCCCATAAGCCATGCGGTGCGTGTGGCCGATGACGGCACTTCCGGCAATAGCATACTCAGCATCCAGATGAGCGTTGCCGCCAGCAGTACCAGTGTCGTGCGTGTAGTTGATTTTTCCAAGGGTGTAGATCTCCTGATAGGGGACCCAGAGGGCCCCGAGTTTGTCTAGCTCAAGGAAGTCCGGCACCGACTGCACATACTGGTACAGTTCGGGCGACTTCTCGCTAATGTGATTGCTGAGGCGCGCTTCATGGTTGCCCTCCAGATAGACCAGCTTGCCGGTCAGGCGGGCGATGTCCCGCACCTCCCGCTTTCCCGCGTCCATCTCCGCCTTGAAGTTCCAGTGGCGCAAAGCCGGGTCCTTGCGGTGGCGGGACAGGGAATACACGTCCAGAAAGTCGCCAAGGATGATCGTGCGGTCAGGCCGCCACGACTTCATCACCTGTTTGACTAGCGCCAATGCGCGCTCATCGTGAAACGGGACGTGAGTGTCTGGAATGATAAAAAGCTTCTCTGTTTTGCTCATGGTATGTATAGCTCCTTTGCCAAAACGGTATTGTACGCATTAAACATGTGACTCTCGAAAACTTGATCCCGCCGACCGGCGGAGGGGAACACTTGCTCCCGCCGAATCGCGAAGACCGTACTAATAAACTCCACGCAGGGGGCGATAGGGGCACTACTCAGGTTTGGTTTGGCCATAAAGTCGCTCCTCCGCGGCTAGACGCACAGTATGTGCCTCCTCGGCTGTTGCGTAAAGGCCCAAGTAGTGTTCTTTTTTATCGAAGTTAATTCGTGCCATAAACTTGTCCCCTTTTCGCTTGACCCCAGTTGGTAGCCCGGATGGGTTAAATACTTTTTTGTTGAAATTATTGCGGCCTTGCGCGACAAGGCGTAGGTTGTCTGTTTGATTGTTAAGTTTGTCCCCGTCTATGTGGTCACACATCCCCGCGCCGAGCTGCTGTGGGCATACGAAATGGTGCAGACGAACGTTGTGCTGGCGTAAACGCGTATACGCGTACCCTTGCCTATCTAGGTGCCATTTGTGCTTGGACAGTAGCGGAAACATAGCATCAGACACTTGGATTTGCTTTCCGCCTTTAGCAATTAAAATCTTCATTCGCAATCCTTCCAATTTGGTCCAGACTGGACCTTTGCCGGAATACCCGCTGTATAGCCGCCAAAGTTTGCCGGCGCTCCCATCGCGGTTTCGACGATTTTTGAGAACTTCTCAACTTCATCCTCCCGTATCTGGCCCGCAAGCTCATCGTGAACCTGCAACATAACGCCGGAACTATTCCGGCGCAAGGGGCCCGTCTGTCTGCGAATCTCGATCAACGCCTTATTGATCAGCGCCCCACCGGCACTCTGGTGCCGGTAGTTGATCGCCTGATTGAATCCCCGCGCGGTCGGCGGGAGCCAGAGCAAATCGCCGGTTTGCGGGAGGACAATGCGTCCCTCATCCGTCACCTGGCGCATAAACTCATGCTGCATCGCGCGAATCTCCGTATGCGCGCCAAAGTAGCGATCCGCCAGGACGTTGACGTAGGACTCCTCCATATCCGGCATGAACTTCTTCAGCTGGCTATACAGCTGGGGATACTTGTCGCCCCGCCTCCCGCGGGATGGTGCCTGGTAGGTCAGCGCATAGGCGCAAGGTTTCGCCATCTCCCGATAGAAGTCGATGGACAGGCCGTCTGGGGAGCGCCAGGTCTTGTAGTTTGGCGACTTTTTGGTCATGCCGGCGGGAATGCCAGCGGCAGGCCAAAGGATGCGGGCGTTCTCAATGTGCGGGTCCGCGGCGTCCCCTGCCTCCAGCCATTCCAGCAAAAGGCGGGAGCCCGAGTTGTAGGCAATCAGGCGAAGTTCCAGCGCCTCATAATCCGCCTTAAAGAAAACGCAGCCATCGTCTGGCACGAAGACGTCGCGCTGGCTTACCGCGAGAACGGTTGTCTTGGCGTCCCCTTTAAATAGGAACGACTTGCCTTTGGACGGGATGTTTTGGGCGTTGAGCGAGACCTCGACCCAGTCCTGGGTTTCCGGCTCGAACCATCGCCAACTTGCGCTAGCAGACCATCGAGTTCCTTTCGTGCCGAGCGGGTTGAATCTAAAGTGAATGCGCCCATCGTGTCGTAAAGCGACAGCCATATAAGTGCGTGCGAAGCGGCCCGCAGTCTTCGCCGCGCGAAGGCCGTAAAGAGCCGCTGCAGCATTTTTAAGAGTTTCGTCATCGAAATCCTCCGCGTAGGAAATGAGGGTTGGTGTGTTAAACTGTGGTTTCTTTGTGCGCTTGTGGAACATCACAGCTGGCGCGCCCAGGGTCTTCCAAAAGTAGTCCCGCACGGCGGCAGTCTGGCCCGCCCCAGCCTCCCCCAGTGCCGTCTCTGGTAGCTTGGCGGTATCGAGAAACATCTCCTTGAACTTGGCGGCACGTGCTGCGCCATCCACAAGATGCTGCTGGACCCGCTCCAGGTCGACCCGAACTCCCAGCGCCTTCATCTCCTCGGCGATCGGCATAAGCTCCTTCAGCGTCTCGTAACGCTCGCGCCCGCGGGATACCGGGTACTCCATATCAGGCCATTTTTTCATTGGTAAACCCCTCCATACTGACGGACCCACCAGCCAATGTCGTCGGTCTCGATTGAGACCGTCCATTTCGCGCGGCGATCCATGAGGAATCCGGACGATCTCTCTTCCTTAAAAACCAACAACCGCGCCACAGCGATAAACTCTGGATCAAAAGGGGTCATCGGGCCCCCAGAACTTTGTCATAAATGGCGACGTAGCGATAATACGCGCGAGTGTTAGAATTCAAACCATACGCGACGTCCCTGATGCGGGGCCACGCGGACCCCTGTAGGTCGCCATACGCTGCGAAGCACCACAGGATTGCCAAGAATTCCACATCCACTACTACAGACCCGCTTTCCGACATAGGACCTCCCAAAGTTTCAAGGTGAAATACGCATCCTTCATGTTGTAACTCCTAAGCCGAATCGGGTCGGCTGTCCAGGCCTCTTTTGACGATTTATGATATCCCGGCGCGGCATGCTCCGACTTCCATGGCTGGACGAGAAACTCCCGCGCCACACAAGCCTGCAGGCCCTTGCGGTATTGCTTGTAGACCACGCCAGCCGCCACCATTGTGTCCTCGACCGGCCCGTTCATCGTGAACCCGCGCCCGGCCAAATACGGCACGTCAAAGCCCAGAATGTTGTGTCCCACCTTGGCGGCGTTGACGGCCAGAAGCTCCTTTACCAAGCGATGGAGCCCCGGCGATCCCGCAGGCTCAAATTCCCGCCTTCCCGCAATTGGAAATGGGTCCCACGGAACCGACACAGCGTAGGGGCCGCAAGCTAAGCCGATGCAGGTGATGATGTCCTCAGAGGGGACGGTCTCCAAGTCGACGGAGAGAATGTGGCCCGCCCGGTGATGGTCCAGCATGCGCCGCAGGAGGAGGGACATGAGCGGGGCCGGCATGTAGGTGGATGTAGGTATCGGGACCTCCAGCAACCCCATCCTGCCTTGCGCGAACGCATGCGCCCCGATCAGGGAATTCCTGATTTGCGCGCCAAATACGAATTCATGATTGGCCGGATTGAGAAGCGCCATGACGGGGCCGAGGTGCGACTGATACACGGTCCCCGCCATCTCCGAATGGGAGTCTGGCGCGTCGAAGATGCGCCAGCTGGCGGTCCCTGAGTGGTTCTTGAGGTCCGCCTCATCCTCCTCCTTCGTCTTGATCTCCGTGGCGCGGGTTGCCAGGACGACCGTCAAGGCGGGCGCAAGCTCCTTGATTTTGGCGGCCATGGCATCACGTACGCCGGCCCGCTTCTCGGCGATGAGCTTGCGCCGGCGCTGGGCGGGACGAGCGCAATACATGGGGGCCAGGGAAAGCTCCTGCTCGGGCGTGAGGGCCTCTGTGTCAGCGCCATAGGGGTAGAGGACGCCTCGCGCGGTGCGGGCCCACTGGGAGCCAAGCACGGCCCTCCCGAAGCTATACTTGCGGTAAACGGGTGTCCCGCCCTCCGCCTCGGCAAGGTCCCTATCGTACTTAAAGCCTGCGTCGCCAATCACAAGCAAGCGGTTCCAACTGGCGGGAAGGTCGAGAATCATGGGCACCTCTCAATAAAAAGGGGGCCGCAACGGGCCCCCTAGTGTTATTCTATTCTATCGATATCTTATTACAAGCTGGCCAAAGGATATTTGTTAGGAACTGTGCTGTAGAACTGGTCATAAAACTTATTGGGGTTCTTGGAGTCCTGCGTACGCACGTAGAACACCTCTTTGCCGGCAAGGCTGTACTCGCCGGAGTACATCTTGTGCGCCGCGCCAACAACCGCCCGGCCCATTTCCTTCTCGCGGGCAACCTTGGCCTTGCCCGTCAACTCTGAACCATCGGCGTTGAAGTAGGTCCACTTCTTGCCATTCTTCTCCATCTTGTCATAGATGTTGAAGGTAGCACCGTCAACCGCACGCAACAGGCCGTGGAGCTTCTCGCCAAAGAATTGGCGCAACTCGTTAAGGCGCGTGGGGTCCTCCGCCTGGGTCTTGGCTTCGGAGAAGATCGGAAGGTTCACCCAGATCTTGCCTGCGTTGCGCAGGTTCCCGCCGTGGCCGATGGCCACCTTGAGTTCCGCCTGGAGGTAGTCGTTACGCGTCGTGGTAACGTTTTGCTCCGTGATGGTGATGGGGTAGGCCAGGCCGATCTGGAACGGCGACTCGAACTTAGCGCCTTCCTCGCGGGTCTTGCCCTTGGTGAAGTTGATGCCTTCGTTTTCGCCAACCGTTGCCGCCAAATCAGAAAGTGTAAGCATGCTCATGTGTCTCTCTCCTCAATCATCCCGCCGCCATTGACGGGAAGTCTAAAAACTCGAATTTGCTGCGTGCAGGACTCGAAACCTGCTGTCCGTTAAGGCCGCCGGTTTTTCTCCCGGTGCGTGTCCTTCCACACCGCCGCAGCGCCATTTATATACTACTTCGTAGCGGGACGCGCAAGGGGCGGGAGTGCGGGACGCACTGTGCCACTACCTGCCGCGCCATCGTCGTCCTCAGCCGCCATGCCAAGGATCGCCATCAGGCCGTAGCGCCGCGCATAGGTGACAGCTGAGCCGACGCCTTGCGGGTCATCCTTTACGGGATTCAGCGGGTACGAGCCGCCGATAAACTCGCCGGACGAGTGCATCAACAGCGTGGTAAGCGCCGCCTTGTCCGGTCCCGCCAACTCGACAATCTGCGTCACAGTCAGCCCCTGCTCGCTCAACGCATCTTCGCTGGCGTCGATGGCGCTGCCTAAGTCCGCGTATTTGCTCTTGAAGAAGGGATTGCTCTTTGCCTTCTTCGGGTTGGTGATGTTTCGCTTGGCGTCAATCAGCGCCTTCGTGAGATTTGCAATAGAATCGCTCTTAATCATGTGTTACTCCTTTTAGAACCTTTGGCACTTGCCAGACTTGAACCAATAACAAGGTGTCCAAGAACTCAAGCACTGGCTTGGATTCGCAATATCCTCATTCACGTTGCGTTTGCCAATAGTGACAAGCGCCTCGATTACTTTTTTGTCGTTCTGCGCCGGAAGCTGCAGATACGCCTGATAACTCGACCGCCCGGTCTTGGCGTCCACTTCCTTCTTGATGTGTTTCGCCTTCATGATGCAGTCAAAGATCATGCCAAGCGCCGGAGCCTCCGGATGCTCCAGATTGTAGATCTCCAAGTACGTCGCCGCCTGAAGCGAGTAGGCGTAACTCCAGCGGTGCTGCTCCGAGTGCGCCTTGAGCGACTTGAAGTCGAGCAAGTACACGCCCGGCTGAAGCTCCAGCCCAGTGTTCTCCAGCGCCACAGCGGGATCGATGACCTCCAAGATGGCGTCAACCCGCCCCGTCACATCGTCGCCGAACATCTCTCGTATCCTACCTTTCCCTACATCAGTCGCAGGGATTGGAACCTCCGTGCCGATGATGCGCCCGCCATAGCGCTGGCCGGGATCGCCCCAGTGGCCCACGTAGGCGCGATACAGGCGCACTGCCTCCGTGAAGCTGGGGGTCCAGGCCTGGTCGGTTTGGTCCCAAACCAAACCGTCGAGGGCCCCCTTGGCGCGAAACTCATGCAGGAGATGGTAGTACGTGCCGACCATGAGGGCGTCGGGGTCGTCATCCATAGCTTCCTGGCGCGCTTCGCGCGGCCCGGCTGCTTCGTCGAGGTTCGCCTTGCGCCCGCAAGTCGCCGCTTTGGACCAGAAGGAAATTCCGCGCCCACTTGAGCCGTGCTGGGTTTGCTGGACTAGAAGAAACATCTCGTCTAGTTTCATGGCTTGCTCCGCCTCAGGATCAGCGTCTTGTAATCCGCCCCGCCCGAGTCAGCAATCTCGGCGACTTCGTATTCGCCGAGAAGCTCCTGCCGACCCTCCTCCCGCGCCTCGGCTAGGGCGGCGTCGAGAAGCTTGAGATTGTACCCAGGATAAATTTGGCGCCCTTTGCCTTCGGCCAGAATAAACTCGCGCAACTCATCCGCCGCTTTGTTTGGTGTGCTCATCTCAAACCTCCACTTCGATTTTGTGCAGTTCCTTTGCTTGGACTTCGAGTTTGCGGACGGCGTCTAGAAGCGCGCTCGTTTCCGAATTGTCGAGCCAACCCTCCTTAAACGCCGCCTCCAACCGCTCCGCCAACGATGGCGCAGGTTCGACGGGCGTGGGCGTGTTGAGGATGGCATAGAGCGCAAGATGGTCCTTTGTAGACAAGCTGTCCTCCGTCTCGGCCCACTCCCGCACCTTATCTAGCCGGGTCAACGCGTCGTTAAGCTGTACGAGCAACTCGCCGATTTCGTCGTCTCTGTCCGCGGGTGCGCGCTTGAAAGGGCTGTCAAGGGTGGCGAGGATGGTCTTAGCAAACTGCGCCCTGCCTAAGTCGTATGAGTCGACATGCGATTGTTCAATTAGCTGGATACGGTTGTCCGCCAACTCTCTAACTTTCGCCAGTTTCGCGAGGGCGGCGTCGCGCTCTTCTTGCGTAACCTTAATGCCTCGCGCCAACGCTTCGGCTCGCTGGGCGGCATCACGCTCCGCTTTGATCCACTCCAACTGCTGTATCCATAACAAACTCATCACTTACTCCCGTACTTGATTGCTGTCGTGATAATCCACGCAAACACAAAGAAAATCAAGACTATTGTCGTGTTGTCGCTCATCGTCCCGCCTCCAGCATGTCCATAAAGTCCGCCACTAAGTCCCCGTCACGGACCATCCCGCCACGGAGAGCATGCACTTCAATAACCACCCCATGGCGCTCCATCAAGGGGGGGCCGCCGGGAATCAGCGCCGGCGCGACTAGCGCCACATGATTCACGCTAGGCACCATCTTGGTAAAGAAGATGGTCCGGCCATGGGCCGGGACAACTTCCAGCACCCCATCCGTGTCGTCCCGCTGGGTCAAGTACCCCTCCTGGGTCGCCCAGTAGGCGGCAGAGTCGACAAGGCGACACTCAGCGGCCGTCAGGCGGCAGGAGTAAGTTGTGGATTGATGGATTGTCGCACATCCCGATGTAAGGAAAAGTAGGATAAGGAAGGATCTCATTCGCGCACCTCCGGCGGGAGCGCCCTATAGGCTTTTTTAATCAAGTGCCGGATCATGGCCGAGACGTTGTCGCGATCGTCTACCCGCATGAGGACCTCCAGCATATCTTTGTGCTCTTGCGTCAAATTGACGCCTGTTGGATACTTTCCGACTAGTTTACGCATTTATATGCCTCCATGTTTTGTTCTGAGAAATCAGTCCGATTGTTGATTTTGAGCAATTAAATATCCTAGCTAGACGTTTTAACTTCCATCCGCGACGCCTGAGCCGCCGTATCATAACAACATGTTCAGCTGTCAGCTTCGCCGCTCCGCGATTTTTTGCCGACCTTGTTTTCTGCGCACGATCCGTATTGTTTTCACCTTTAGTACCTAAAAATAAATGGTCCGGATTGCAGCACGGCGGATTATCGCACGTGTGTAAAACACACATATTTTGCGCAATTGCACCGTGCGCCAAGATCCAAGCCACCCTATGCGCTCCTCGCTCGCCGTAAGTGCGGTACCAATATGACGTTCTACTAAACCGACCGTATCCTTTTGCTCCTTTTTGTCGCTGGATGGGCCAGCAGGTGTCTGTTTTGACGAGCAGGGCGTCGAAATCTACTACTGGCTTAGCCATTGCTCAATCTCCTTAAGCCTTGCACCGACTTCTGCTTGCGCTTGTTTCCGCCAGTATGCATACGCGGCCGGATCCGTGCAATCCATATCGAGGAACGGCGCGTTCATTCGCGTATCAATATGCATATAGTTTGGGCCCAAGATGTCCCGCCCCTCCTGCGTAGCCAACTCGGCGACTCCATCCGTGAAGATGGTGACAAGCGGGTTGAGCCATTGCGCCTTCCCCCATCCCGCCTCGGCGCGAATTGGGCCGTCGTCAAAGCCCGTCCCGACCGAGAGGACCTTAAGCTGGTCCAGCGGGATGCCGTGCTCTTCCGCGTAGTCCAGCGCGACAACGGTTGGGTTATTTGCCGTGCAACCCCCATCGATAAACTCGCCAAAGGGCGGGAAGAAGGTGGGCGCGGCGCTCGTCGCCAAGCAGGCGTCAACCATCGGCATGTCGGGATTGTCGCGGGAAGACAGGACCACCGTCTTGCGGGACGAGACGTTATAGGTCACGACGGCAACGGGAGTTGTCGCGTCCCCCAGCCGGCGCGTCCCCAGCGTCCGCTCCAGGACGCCCTTTAAGCCTGCGGCGGTGTACTTGGGCCCGGTGAGTCCTCCGAGGGTTTTGATGGAGTTCCAGGTGGACCCGCTAAAAATCGTAGACCCTTCACGGTCATATAACCCAACAAGGCCCGCAGGGTTAATTCTAAGACCTGAACCAAGAGCGATAGCAGAGATACCACCTGTACTAGAACCCACAATGGCAGCAGGATTAACACTAAAGGTATAACCTGTTGCTTGCTCAATTTGCGATAAGACTTCATTTGTGTAGATCCCCCTTAGGCCGCCCCCAGAGAGCGCCAGAATAAGTTGTTTAGTCATCAGTAGCCTCGCGTCGGATTGTCGCAGTAGCCATCCGCGTCATAGTGCCAGTCCCCGCGGCTAAGATAGCCTTGGGGTATCGGATTTTCTTTTTCGATCCGCTTGTCTTGTTTGGTCTTGTACAAATGCCAATGGCGGTTCGCCCGCTTCTCGAACATGGCAGCAATCTTGTACAAAATTTGCGATGTCTTAAAATGCTCTTGCTCAGTCATCGTCCCACTCCGTTTCTGCCAGACTCAAGCGTACGCGGCCCAAGGCCTGGCGGTCCATCTGTTCTATTCTACTCTCCGTCAAAGGACGGTGGCTGAAAATCGCGCCCAAAGTCTCACTATTTTTATCCGATGCGAGTAGCGTGTTCAGGTCCTGGATGCGCTCCCACAGCTTCTCTGCGCGGGACTCCGCGCCAATCGGGACCACGTACTCTACGAAGACAGGCGTCGCCATATCCGCCGCATCTTGCCGCGCAAATCGGCCCAAAAGCTGGAGCGCCTGGGCGGGACTGGTGCGCCACTCGAAGATGAGGGCCCGCTTGAAGGGCGAGAGGGATATAGACTCTCTAATACTTTCGGATGTCGCGACCAAGACGCCCCCAGCGTCGACGCACTCACGAATCCGCGCAAGGCGGGATTCCGGGCTCGACTCGCCGGTGACCACATAGTCAGTTCCAACGGCCCTGGCAAGATGCTCAGCTTCTTCGCGATGATACACGACAAGACAACGCGGCCCGTCCCCTGCATCGGCAAGCCAATCCTGAGCCACCTCTGGGGTGGTGCGTTGCTCATCCAGCCAGAGGGGTTGGGCGTTAAGCGGCGGAAGGAACGGAGCCACCTCTCGATCTGTAACGCGGTGTATGAAGGGTTCAAGACGCTTGGCAAGCTCCGCCAGGGCCTCCGGACTCTTTGCGCCCGCAAAGGAAACTCCATACTCTGTCTCTTGCCGCCCGCAGTAACGCGATAGGAAATCCCAGGAAATGTCGGCTGTGCGCTGAGCCTTGCCGAATTGTCCCGGCCATAAAGTATCAAGGAGGTTCCAAAGGTTTTTGACCTCGGTGGGAATTGGTGTGGCGGTAAGCGCCAATACGGGGACGGCTGGATGGGCGCGGAGGTAGGCCCGGATAATCTTGGATTGCTGGGAAAGCGGGTTTCGGAGCGCGTGAACTTCATCTAGAACCACCAAATCATTCGCTGAAGCATCCAGTTGCCCCACCAGCTTATAGGATACGACCCTAACATCTGCGAGATACGCAGCATCGCGCTCAGCGAGTTGAGCCTTCGTGAGGGACTTTCTAGTCCGACCAAAGCGGATAGTATGTGCGGCATAGTCACTCCACAACTCGAACTGTTTCTTCCAGCCGGGGCGGGACATCGCCGACCCGACAACAAGGATGCGCCTGGCGGCAATGCGCTTGGCAAACTCTATCGCCGTGCGTGTCTTACCGGCCGATGTGGCGTGGGCCAGGAGGGCCCGCCGATCGGCGCGATTAAGCACAAACCGGAGGGCGTCCTCCTGATAGGGACGAAGGCTACTCATCCAACTTGGCGACCAAGATGGCCAGTTCCTCGACCGTGGCGCGCAAAGTCCGCACGTTGGCCTCCAAGGCCTTGACGCGTCCGCGCAACAGATCGGTTTCCTTCAATCCCGCCTCCACAACACGATCGGTCTCAGCCATCCATTGCTCGCGCGTGATGCGCTGCCAGGGGGCCTCCTCGATCTCATCCAACTCTTGCTCAAACTCTTCAAACATTAGCGCTTCTCCTTTGGCTTGGTTACTTTTTGCGGCAACGTTTTGCCTTTCGGCGTGGCTGCTACGAATTCCTTGGCGACAGCCGGCTTAAGGCCGGGTTTGCTGAAGGAACCACCCGCGACGCCCGCCATAAGGCGCAGTTGGGCCTTACTTTTTGCCGGCATCTGGCACCACCTTGAGGGACTTGGCCGCGTCAGCGGCAGAAGCAGCTTCCTGAACCGCCGCGCCAACCTGGCCCGTCGATACGTCAGCCGCTGTTTCGGCAACCCGCTCGACCGTCACTGCGACGGCCTTGGCGTTGTGCCAGGTGAATAAAGCTTTCAACCATGCAAAAATCTTACTCATGTTTGTTCTCCTGTGAAAGTAGGTACCGCTCAAGCTTAGCCAGGGCGCGCCAAGCCGCCTGAGCCAGTACAAGATAACCCTTCTCATCCGTCGTGTCACCTACCATGTGCTCCATATCGTGGCGCATTTGTGCGTCCCACTCATCCGTCGATTTGCTCATATCCCAGTTTAGTTCTTTGTCCGGATGGTGCTGCTGATTGCCGCGCCACGAAACGTTCGAGATGGCGACAATCGCGCGGGGGAAATACTTAATAACGCCCGACCAAACCGGGAATTTCTTGCGTTCCTGGGAATCCGTGGGAAATAACTTGCTCATTAGATGTGCCTCCAACTCCAGTTGTTAAGAATGCTTGAAATCGTGCTTTGCGCCACATTGTACTCTGCGGCCAGATTATATTGATTTTCATTCCGCCGCGCACGAATGACATGTACTTGTGTTTCCGTTAACTTCGACTGACCGTTCCGTGACCCCGTGTTTTCGGTGCCATCTCGGCTCTTGTCTGCCATGTTATCCGTATGCGTGCCTAGTTCTAAGTGATCTATAGCGTAGCAGGCCCTATTGCGGCACTTATGCCTAACGTGCAAACCGCCCCGGGATAGGTCCGTATATTGCCTCCCACGCCAACCTGTGCGTATAATACTGCTTTCCTCTGATAGTTTTCAGGCCATAGCCGCCGCGCGTACGCGCACCTTTCCACAACAAGCATGTCATCGCACAACCCCTAATTGGCGCAGTCCATCTAGAATCGTGGCAGCGTTGATGCACCTAGGATGCTCGAAGTTTTTGTTATACCCGTGCAGTATCAAAACCGCCCGGCCTTCCGGATGGCGCGACAGCCAAGCCGCCACGTTGTCCGGATTGTCCTCAACCAGGATATCGCCATCCGTATGCGACTTGTCGCGCTGGAACGTGACATCGTCCGGCCCACCCAAGCCGTAATGCTGTAACCAATCCAGCTTCTGATTGAAGCCGGAGGGGACCGCCGCATGGTTATACGTCACGAAGTGAATTTCGTGACCCTGACTCCGCAAAAAGTGGACCGCCTCAAGCGCCCCAGGCATCGGGAGGGAGCGCTTGAACACTTGCGCAATCTCCAGCGTCGCGTAGAGCAGCTTGGGGAACCGGGCGAATTTCTCGAAAACGTAGGACTTAATGTCCGACACCTTCAGATGGTCCGACCCATCGGCAAGCAGGTTGTACTCCTGCAGCCAAGTCGGGAGGGAGTCGGCAACAACTCCGTCCATATCTACTAAAATCCTCATTCTTTTTCTTCCTTTCGGAGCGCCAGCTTCATTGCTTTACGCGCTCCCTTGCTGAAAAGTCGTTTCATATATACGCCTAACTTGCCGTAGCGCCGGCAAGACACGCATCGACAGGAGTTGTGGCCCTCCCGCTCGCGCAGCTTGTGGAGAAACTCATCTTTCATAGAAAATCTCCAAATCTTGATACATATAGTAAAACTGCGATTCCTCTTCGGAGTTTACCCAGAAGCGTTCCAGCGGCGTGTGAGCGGGTCGTCCATAAAATATCTCTTCTCCGCCCGGCATAAGGCGCAGCACCGCTAGAAACTCCGGTTCCACCGGGATCATTTTGGCCCCCAGGAGATGGTGTAGTAAGTGCCGAGGAAACCTCGCTTGACGCCATAGCCCAATTGACGCAACGCGGCAATCACGAAAGGCGTCATGTACTCATCGCCGATCTGACGCGACGTTTTGCCGTCCATGGCGCTCCAACGGATGCGCTTAAGGGCCTCTTCCAGCTTGCTCGATTGTGCTTCCTTTGCCCCCGCCTGGGAGCGCATCCATGCGTCATTAGCGTTCATTAGAACCTCGCTCGATTGTTGTTAGGCTCTTCGATAAGGCTTGGCTCCCGCGGCCCATCCAGGCGCAAGTAGGCCTTGTCGTCGTCGATGTGCCAGTCATAGCCGTACTCCTTGAAGTCGTCATACTTACCCCCTGAGATCATGATTTGCTGGAAGGTTCCGTCGATTGTGTGTTCCTGTATGCTACAGATAACGTCATAGGCCCCAGCAAGAGCCGATGACCCACGAAGCCCAGCGTCTGGATCGGCTGTGCCCCCCAAGGTCTCAATCCGGCCTTTACCAAGATGGTGAACGAGTAGAGTCGCCGCCCCGGCGTCACGAATAGCTTCCACGCCACGTAAGGCCGCCCCCACGTCCCGGGCGTCGTTCTCATTGCCACGAAAAGACCGTGCGAAGGTGTCCCAAACCACCAACTCGACTCCGAGGGTATCGATCCAGGCAATAACCTGCTTAACATGCTTCTCATCATCCAACCACCAATTCCCGTTCTGGACCCAAAATAGGTTCCCACAGTCACTTATCTTTATACCCGTCCCGCGCTCAAGCTGGATAAATCTTTCGGCAACTTTTACCGGCGCGCCCTCCCGGCTAAAAAACAAGACCTTGACCGGCCGGGGGACCTTGAACTCATTCGTGCTTTTGCCGGAAGCGGCGCACATCGCCATGAGGTACGCAAGCCAGGACTTCTTAGCCCGCTTGGGTCGCCCTGCGATGATGGTCATTCCCTTGACCGGAATGAAGTTTTCGATAATCCAAGGCGGACTAGGCTCCGATAGGGACCGGGCGACAAATTCGCCTAGGTTTTCTAAGTTATCGGGCACGTAAAACCTCAAGGGGCTTGCGTTCTTCGCCTGGCCAAATAAGGTGCACTTCGATGCGCTTTTGTGTGAATATCTGCGAGGTATAGGCAAAGCGCGCCGGCAAGACAAACCCCCATGCTCCCCAGTGAAAGCAATCTAAAGCAACAAGAAACTCTGACTCCACCACGACTGGTTTCATGTGCGCGGGTCCTTGTGCGGCCAATCGGTGTAGAGGTCTCGCTGGACCCGCAGCTTGGCAGGCTCTACGCCGGAAAGCCCACGCCAGAGGTCTACGAAGCGTGACTGACGCTCATTCGACCATCCAAGCTCGCTCCAACGCCAGCAATCTAGCGCTAGAAAGAACTCAGACTCGACAACAACCGGAAAGTCTGGTATACCTTGTAAATGCGGATTGTTCCCCAAAGCGTACTCCTTTGCCAATGCCCACAGTGTGGCACTCGCGCTATAGTCTCTCCCCAGCGCACGGCACTGAAGTGCCTTGGCTGCTCCCTGGATATCGTTATTGACCCGCCCGCCGGGTCCCCCACGCCGCCGCGCTAGCGTCTTCTCAAGCGTTCGCCATTGGGTGCATCATCCGGGACGTATGAAGCAAACTAACCCGGAGCCCATGCCTGTCACAGCCGACGAAAGCCCTTTCTAGCGCGCCTATACTAGCGCTTGCCGCCATTTTCCGCAAGGCGGAATGTTCGAAGATGGTCCCAAACCTCGTGTCGGACGGATTCCCGTATCTTGACACTACATGGCGGAAACACCCAGAGCAAAACCGCCAGGAATTCCGCTTCGTACGGCGTCATGGGATCCTCTCCCGGGGAATATCCTGGATGCGGTAATGCTCGTTGACGTCAAAATGCGCCGATGTGATTACACGCTCTGATTTCTGCCACCAACGAATCCAACGCCGCGGGACTGAGTTGCCATTCGGCGTATGCAAGAGCCACAACACTGCCGTGAACTCCGCTTGTAATATAATCGGCATTTTGGTTTCTTTTTTGTTTGACATTTTTGTCTCCTTAAGGTAGGCTAGCTAGCGTAGCTTGCGGTAGCGCAAGACGGAAGCAAGTAGCAGGCGTTTCGGCGGATAGCCATACGTTTAGTTCCGGTAAGCAATAAAAAACATTTCCCGCAATAGTTTATTGCTGTATATGCGCGATACTCGGCATTGCAGCAAATACAAAAACCGTCACGGCGCATCACACCGAAAGACAGGCCGCGGGTCGCCCGGCTAATTCTTTTTCCCACACAGTCATGGATTCCGCCTATACTCGCGCAACTTGTTCAAGGCGTAATAGTAGCGACTAGTCAGCCGCCGGCTCACCGCCCGTGTCCATCCAGGCGGTCCCCGCCCTCCGTGCCGCTCCCAATAGAGCCACAAAAAGGTCCCGACAAACTCCTCCTCCGCCGGGCTCATTGTTGCGCCTTGCGGAGGACGCAAAGCTGCTGTTC
>Ga0134127_10001819_pt1 | contig 15658 bp, 15 predicted proteins | sample KB31753_FD_96459 | JGI IMG/M metagenome (GOLD analysis project Ga0134127, IMG submission 96459) | Terrestrial soil microbial communities with excess Nitrogen fertilizer from Kellogg Biological Station, Michigan, USA - KB3-175-3 | ecosystem: Environmental > Terrestrial > Soil > Unclassified ...
CGATCGCCGCTTCGAGAGCCTGCGACCGTGCTTTGGCCTCCGACAACTCAGCCGGACCGGCGCTGGCGACGGGTGGATGAGAGACTCCGCGCAAACCGATCAGCAACGCGATGCTGGCAGCCGCCGCTAGTCCAACCAAGCCGGCCCGGCGGAGCCGCCGCGCGCGCCGCTCGGCGTTGAACCGGGCTCGGACCGCCGGCCAACGATCGCGGGTGGGACGAAGCGCCGGCAAAGCCTTGAGCCGGGCGGTACGCTGATGCAGTCGGTCAAACTCGGCGCGGCAGGGTTCACATGCGTCCAAGTGAGCCCGAGCAGCCTGAGTTCCGGGCTCGGCGCCCGGTTCACGCAGGGCCAACAGCTGTTCCATAGAGAGGTGCATCACGCGGCCACCTCCTCGCCAAGCCAGCGCCGCAGCCGTGCGTGGGCCCGCGCCAGCTGGGACTTGGAGAAGCTCGGCGTCTTGCCCATCATCGCGGCGATTTCTTCGTGGGTATAACCCTCTACGTCGTGCAGCCAAACGACCGCCCGCGCGGTCTCCGACAGCCGCTCCAGCGCGGCTTCGAGATCCATGCGGAGATGGGTATCCTCGCGCCGCTGGCCGACGACCTCGTCGTTCAGCTCGTCGGTATCCCGGTACTTGTTCCGGCGAAGCCGCATAAGGGCCTTGCTTGCCGCGATGGTTCGGACCCAGCCCCAGAGGCTTCCGTCCTCTCGGAACTGGCCGATGCTGCGGCAAATCTCCAGAAAGGTTTCCTGGAGGACGTCCTCGGCGTCTTCGGCGGTCCGGCAGATGCGCCGGCAAAGGTTGTAGACAGGAATTTCGAAAGCGCGGTACAACGCCTCGAAGCCGGCTGGATCACCGGCTTTCGCCTGGGCCACGACCGTCTTGGTGTCGGCCAGCAGGTACGAGTCCATGACAAGCGCTCTCGACATGACTGAGTAAAGATGCCGGGGGCGGCCCAAAGGTCGCAAACCCAAGGGCGTGAACAGTCAATCAGGAAAAGTGAACAGGGCCTCCCTTCGCACGGCGCCCCTGTTCCCTGTCCACCATTCGCTCTTCGCGCTTAAGTTGAAGCATGCCAACCACTCCCACCGCCGCCCCGCACACCTGGCTCCATCATCTCGAGGACGAGGCGGACGCGGCCTACCTGTACCGGGAGCTGGCCGGGACGGAGCGCGACCCGACGCGGGCCGACCTGTACCGCCAGCTCGCGGGCGTGGAGGACCGGCACGTAGAGATGTGGCGGCAATTACTCTCGGAGCACGGCCATCCGGTGGCCCGTCCCCAACCGTCGAGGGGAGCGCGTCTGCGTGCGTGGCTTGCCCGGCGGTTCGGACCCCAGTTGCTGTTGCCGCTCCTGCTGGAAGAGGAAGGCCGCGAGGTGAAGGGTTATTTGAGCCTCTACCGGGAATCGCCCGGCGGCGTGGCCGGGCCAACCGCTCTGACGCTGGCTCGCGAGTCAAAGGAGCACGCCGATCGGCTGGCGAGCATCAGCGGAAAATCGGCTGAACCCTGGCACAAGACCGGTGCGGGAGGCTTTCTCCGGAACGTGGTCTACGGGTTCAATGACGGTCTCACCGCCAACTTCGGCCTCGTGGCAGGCATGATTGGGGCTCAGGCAAGCTTGGGTGAGGCCGGGCATGCGGTGTTGGTTGCTGGCCTGGCCGGGATGGTGGCCGATGCGTTGTCGATGGGATCGTCTGGTTATCTGGCCGCCAAGAGCGAGCGGGAGGTATTCGAGCACGAGATCGCGATGGAGCAGGAAGAAATTCGGCTCATGCCCGAGCTCGAGCACGAAGAGTTGAGTCTCATCTATCAGGCCAAAGGGATCCCTGCGGGGCAGGCGCATGCCATCGCTACGCAGGTAATGGAGGATCCGGCCCGCGCGCTCGAAGAGAAGGTCCGCGAAGAGCTGAAGATCGGAGAGGCTACCAGCACGCCATTACGCGAAGCCTGGACCACGGGCGTCGCGACGGCCTTAGGTGCTTTCATCCCGGTGGCTCCATTTCTCATCAGCCGCGGGATCACGGCTATCTGGCTCTCGTTCGCTATTGCTATGCTTTCCCACTTCGTCGTAGGCGCCGCACGGAGCTTTTTTACCGGCCGCGGCGTGTTCCGGAGCGGGATCGACATGTTCGCCGTCGGCCTGGGGGTTGCGGCCGTCGGGTATGTTGTCGGGGAATGGATAGTCAAGCTGCTTTGACTGCCTGAACGGTGAACGATAAACAGTGAACAGGGAGTCCCGGTGAATCACGGAGCTCCCTGTTCATTGTTTATCGCTCACTGTTCACGCAGTTACCAGATTCACCAGCCGGTTCGGGACCAGAATCTGCTTCCGGATCTCCTTGCTGTCGATCAGCCGGCGGACCGTCTCATCTGCCAGCGCCGCGGTAACCGCTTCGGTTTCGGATGCGTCGCGCCGAACATGCACTTTCGAGCGGGTCTTGCCATTCACCTGAACCACCAGCTCGACCGTGTGCTCGACCGTGAGGTGCTCATCCCACGTGGGCCAGTGGGCGCTGAACACGGAGGTGCGATGACCCAGCCGCTCCCAGCACTCCTCCGCGAAATGCGGCGCGAACGGCGCCACCATGATGATCAGCTCCTCGACAATCCGCCGTTCCCGGCAGTTTTCCTCTCGCAGGACATTCAGCAGCTCCATAAACGCCGCGATCGCGGTGTTGTACTCGAGGTCTTCCAGCCGGTGTGTGACCGCTTTCTTGGTCTGGTTCCACTTCACGAGGATCCGGTGCTTGACCTCGCCGGACGCATCGTCCCGGATGCAGTCAGCCACGAGCTGCCACACCTTCTCCAAAAAGCGGCGGGGGCCGGAGATGCCGTCGTCTCGGAAGTCTCCACCCTCCTGGAACGGTCCTAGGAACATCAGGTACATCCGGAAGGTGTCGGCGCCCCACTTTGCGATGTACTCGTCGGGGATCACCACGTTTCCCCGCGACTTGGACATCTTCGCGCCGTCCTTCACGATGGTACCGTGCGCCCGGAACTTGGCGAACGGCTCGTCGAATTGAACGTGCCCCAGCTCGTGCAACACCATGGTGATAAAACGAGAGTACAACAGGTGCAACACCGCGTGCTCGTTTCCACCGATGTAGGAGGTGACCGGTAGCCAGCGTCGCGTGCGCAGATCGTCGAAGGCCCGGTCATCGAATTCGGTGCTGGGGTAGCGCAGGAAATACCACGCCGAGTCGAGGAAGGTGTCCGAAACGTCGGTCTCCCGGCGCCCGCGAGCCCCGCACTGTGGGCAGGCGACGTAGTACCACTCCTCATGGCGAGCCAGCGGCGAAACCCCGCTGTCATCCGGTCGGAAGTCCTCGATCAACGGCAACAGCACCGGGAGATCGCGCTCCGGGACCGGAACCGGGCCGCAGGCGTCGCAGTAGATCATCGGGATCGGGGGTCCCCAATACCGCTGCCGGGAGATGCACCAGTCGTGCAGGCGATACTGAATCACGCCCTTCCCCCGCCCCGTCTCCTCCAGCCAGCGGATGATGGCGGTCTTGCCCTCGGCCGCCGGCATTCCGGTGAACTCTCCCGAGTTCAGCAGCCGATAGCCCTCGACGCCGGTCTCCGACATTTCGACAGGGGCGTCGGGATCCTGCCCCGACCGACCCAGCACGCGGACAATCCGAAGACCGTATCGCCGGGCGAAATCGAAGTCCCGCTCGTCGTGACCGGGCACGGCCATGATGGCGCCGGTCCCGTATTCCATCAGTACGTAGTCGGCGATCCAGACCGGAATGGTTCTGCCATTCGCGGGGTTCTTAGCGAAGGTGCCGGTGAAGACCCCCGTCTTCTCCCGGTCTCCCACCTTACGCGAGACGATGTCCCGCGAGGACACCTGCCGCCGGTACGCCTCCACCGCCTCCTGCTGGGCCGGCGTGATTATCTCGGTCACGAGCGGATGCTCCGGCGCCAGTACCATGAAAGTGGCGCCGAACACCGTGTCGGGCCGGGTTGTAAAGACGCGGATCGATCGGCCGTGCTCCAACGGGAAATCGATCTCGGCTCCTTCTGAGCGGCCGAGCCAGTTGCGCTGCGCCGTGGCTGTCGAGTCCGACCAATCCATCTTGGCCTTGTCGTCCAGGTTGCTCAGCAACTGGTCTGCGTAGTCCGTGATCCGGAAGAACCACTGCTCCAGAATCCGCTGCTCGACGGTGGTTCCGCAGCGCTCGCAGGACCCATTGATGACCTGCTCATTTGCCAGGACCGTCTTGCAGCTGGGGCACCAGTTGACCGGGGCCGCTTTCTTGTACGCCTTCCCGGCTTTGAACAACTGCACGAAGATCCACTGGGTCCACTTGTAGTAGCGCGGATCGGTGGTAGACAGCTCATGGCGCCAGTCGAACATGCCGCCCATGCGGCGGAGCTGACGCCGGAAGTTCTCGATGTTGCGGGGGATCAGCTCCGCCGGATTGATCCCCAGCTTGATCGCGTAGTTCTCGCTGTGGATCCCGAACGCGTCGAATCCGATCGGTTCGAAGACATTCCAACCCCGGAGCCGCTTGAAGCGGCCGTAGGTGTCGGCCCCGGTAAAGGCGAACATGTTCCCCACGTGCAGGCCCTCGGCCGAGGGATAGGGAAACATCATCAGGTTGAAAAACGGTTTGACTGCCCCGTCGAGGTCCGTCTCATTGGTCCCCGATTCGGCCCAGCGTGCCTCCCACTTCGGCTCGATCACGTCCGGGCGGTAGGCGTCGGCCGCCGGTACCTGGGTATCGGGATGGTCAGAACGGTGGGTCACAGAATCGGACATCGGTTTCTCGGGCCCCGGACGTGAAGCTGTAAATGTAGCCCGGTAGCATAGTTAGCGCCAAGAGCCGGGCTCGATTATGATGCCCGCTACCCCGCACTTATCGAGCTTTCAATGAGCCTCAAACAGCTGGCGGCAACGGCCTGGTTCCTGATCGCCGCCTCCCCTTTGGCCGGCCAGCCTCCGCCGGGTGCCCGGTTCGAAATCGTGGTTCCCGCCTCTCTACGCGCCGAGGCTCTGACTGGCCGCGTGTTCGTGTTCCTGGCCAAGGACAGCGCGCACGAGCCCCGGCTCAGGGCCGGCGGAATGGTGAGCATCCCGTTTTTCGGCGTGGACGTCAACCAGCTCAAGCCGGGCTCACCTGCGGTAATTGACCGCCGTGCGGGCGGGTATCCTCTGAAATCGCTGGACGACTTGCCGGCCGGAGATTACTACGTCCAGGCGCTGGCCAGCGTGTACACCCGCTTCGCCCGCGCGGACGGCCACACGATTTGGGCACACATGGACGAATGGGAGGGACAGCAGTTCAACACTGCACCGGGCACCCTCGTGAGCACGGTTCGCCGGATCCATGTCGATCCACGCAACGGTACCAGGGCGCGACTCGAGCTGAGCCGCAAGTTGCCGCCGGTCGAGGTCCCTCCGGATGATCGCTATGTGAAGCAGGTTCGCATACAGAGTCAGATTCTCACCAAGTGGTGGGGCCACCCGATCTATCTGGGTGCGGTCGTGCTCCTGCCGAAAGGATACGATGAGCACCCCTCCGTGCGGTTTCCAACGGTCTGGCTGCAAGGGCATTTCACCCTGGATGCGCCGTTTGGGTTTACGCTCGACAGCACGCCGGAGCCGGATTCCGTGCGTAAGGCGCGCATCGAGCGCACCGACCACCGCGAGTCGGGCGCCGAGTTCGCCCGCTCGTGGCTGTCCGAGAGCTTCCCGCGGATGGTTGCGATCCGGATCCTGCATCCCAGCCCGTACTACGACGACTCGTACGCGGTGAATTCGGCAAACAACGGGCCCTACGGCGATGCCATCATGCGGGAGCTGATCCCTTACCTGGAGAAGCAGTTCCGCGTGATCGCGGCGCCGTACGCTCGGGTGCTCACCGGGGGGTCCACCGGTGGCTGGGAGGCCCTCGCACTCCAGGTGTACCATCCTGATTTCTTCGGCGGGACCTGGAGCTACTATCCTGACCCGGTTGACTTCCGGCGCTACGAATTGGTCAACCTGTACGCCGACACCAACGCGTTCTACGTCACTCGGAACCAGTGGATCAGGATGGACAGGCCATCGGAGCGTCGAGCGGACGGGCAGCCGGTGGTAATGCTACGGCAGGAGAATCAGCTCAATAACGTCCGCGGAAGTCGGCGGCGCGGTGGAGAGAACTTCGCTATCTGGGAGGCGACTTACGGGCCGGTGGACAAGGAGGGATATCCCGCCCCCATCTGGAACGACTCGACTGGAGCGATCAACCGCGATGTCGCCGAGTACTGGCGATCGCACGACTACGATCTGCGCGAATACCTTGAGCGCAACTGGAAGACGGTCGGCCCGAGCCTGGTCGGCAAGATCCACGTGCTCTGCGGAGATATGGACAACTACTACCTGAACCTGGCCGTCTATCTGCTCGAGGATTTCCTGGAACACCGCACGAACCCGGCATACGCCGGCTACTTCAAGTACGGGCGGCCGCAGAAGGGCCATGGCTGGCAGCCGACAACCAACGCCGACCTGGTTCGCGAAATGGCCGATTACGTCGCGAGTCACGCGCCCGCCGGAGAGTCGACCGGGGCGTGGCGTTACTGAGGCGCAATCGCTTAAGTTTTCGGCATCCTCCGACAACCCCTGACCCCGAGAATCATGGCCGAAAGCCGGACGAGCCTCACTCGGATGCTCTACCTCAACGGCGCGCTGGCCGTTGCCGTCCTCACGGTCCTGGTGTACTTGCTGCTCCGGTGGGTCACCGCACTCGCGGGCGACACGACCCTTGACCGAGAGGTGCTGATTGCCACGCTCGGGTTCTTTGTCGTGACTGGGGTCGGCGCCGCCCTGTTTTTCCGCTGGATCGCATCGCGCCTGATCGGCCCGCTCGATTCGGCCGAGATCATTGCGAGCCGAGTCGCCGCTGGAAACCTCCTCATCTCGGATCTCTCGATCGACACTTCCGGCCGGAACGGCGGCCAGATGATGCGATCCCTGGGGGCGATGGTGAGCTCGCTGCGTTCGCTGACGAGCGCTATCCAGGGTGCAGCCGGCGAGGCGGCGGCAATGGCTGAGCAGATCGCCGCGTCAACCCAGGAGATGACCGCTTCGACCCAGGAGGTCGCAGGTACTACCGGCGACCTCACCGAGCGGGCGAACCAGCAGGCCCTGATCGTCCGCGCTGCCGCGGAGGATGCAGGCCGGATTCTGCATATCACGCAGGAGCTCGCGGCGGGGGCGACCCAGGCCGCCGAGCGGAACGCCGCGCTGGCGCGGCTCGCCCGGAGTCATCGGGAACGGCTTGACGCGAGTACCGCGGAGCTGGCACGCCTCACGGATGAGATCGACGCGGGAGCTGCAGAGGCCGACGCGTTGACTGCGGCGTCCAGCGAGATCGAGAAGTTCGTGGCGCAGACCAAGGCCATCGCAAAACAGACGCACATGCTCGCCCTGAATGCCTCCATCGAAGCGGCACGAGCCGGAGAAGAGGGACGGGGTTTCAGCGTGGTGGCGGAAGAAGTAAGAAAACTCGCCAGCCAGGCAGCTCAGGCGGCGACGTCGACCAGCACCACCGTTCAGAGCGTACTCGAGCGGGTGCGCACCGCCCGGGAGCGTCTGATCCGGCTGGGTCGGGGCGGTATGGCAGCTCGAGACGCCGCCCATGCGGCAGCCGAAGGGCTCGAGGGGGTGGCGTCCGACGCCGAGCAAAACGACGAATGGACCCGGCGAATATCTCAATCGGCCCAGGAGGTCAGGGCCCTGGTCGAGACCATAGCCAGTCGCATGCGGGAAGTCTCTGCCGGCACGGAAGAGTATGCCGCCGCCGCTCAGGAGATCGCCGCCGCAGCTCAGCAGCTCAACGCTTCGACCGAAGAAATTTCGTCTTCGGCAGGGCACCTCGCCGAGGCGTCGGACCGCCTCACCGGCGCGGTTGGCGGTTTCAAGTTGTAGCCACCGCTGCGCTTCCTGCTGGCCAGACCACACCACCGACAACGGTTGGCCTCCAGCGTATCTTTAGGCGATGGCTCGCTTCGCCAAGTATGCCTGGGGCGTCCTCGCCGCCAACCTGGGGGTCGTCCTCTGGGGTGCCTATGTGCGCGCCTCAGGGTCGGGCGCCGGGTGCGGCAGTCATTGGCCCCTGTGCACGGGTGTCGTAATTCCACAAAGCCCCGGGCTCGCCACCCTGATCGAGCTTACCCATCGGGCCACCAGCGGAGTCGCCCTGCTGCTCGTGGTCGGGTTGTTCGTCTGGTCTCGGCGGGTTGCGCCGGCGGGATCTCCGGTTCGGCTGGGGGCCGGACTGGCGCTGGTGTTCATGCTGTGTGAGGCGCTCATCGGCGCGGCGCTCGTGAAGCTCGAGCTGGTCGCTCAGAATGCATCGCTCACGCGGGCGCTCTATCTGGCCACACATCTGCTCAACACGTTCCTGCTGCTCGGATCGCTGGCACTCACCGCGTGGTGGGCCTCGGGTGGCGAGCAGCTCCGCGTCGAGGTTCGGCGACGCTTGCCTTGGCTTTTCGCTGCGGGACTGCTGGGCACCCTCGTCGTGGGGATGAGCGGAGCAATTACCGCCCTGGGCGATACCTTGTTTCCGCCGGCCTCGCTGGTGGAAGGCATTCGGCAGGACGCCTCGCCGACGGCGCATCTGCTCGTGCGGCTTCGGGTGTTGCACCCGGCGCTCGCTGTGGCGGTCGGGCTGTATCTGATCGTGCTCGCCACCTCGGCGGCAGCTCAGCGAAACGGACCCATCGTCAAGCGGCTCGCCTGGGCGGTCGGAGGCCTGGTCGGCACGCAATGGCTCGCCGGCCTGACGAATATCGCGTTGCTTGCGCCGGTGTGGCTGCAACTGGTGCATCTACTGCTGGCCGATCTGCTGTGGATCACACTGGTATTGCTCGGCGCAGCCGCCCTGGCTCAAGAGGCTTCGGCACGTGCGGCAGTGCCGACGACTGAGGTTGCTGGCGAAACGGCGGCGGGAGCTCGCCTGTGAGCGAACTGCACCCGCGCCTGGCCGAGCTCCGCGTCGAGTTGGAGCGCACCCGAACCGCGCTGCTCGAAACGATTGCGGCGGTTCCGGCTGACGCAGCCGCGACCGTCCCAGCGCCCGGCACGTGGTCGGTCGCAGAGATTGTGGAGCACCTGCAGATCGTCGAAGACGGCATCGGTCGGAGGCTCTCCCAGCTCGCGAAGCAGGCCGAGTTACTGGGCGCAGAAACGGAATCGACGTCAGTTCTCGGCGCCCTCGACCGGTTCAGTCTCCGTGTACGAAGTCGTGCGATCAAGGCGCCGGCGGGGGTCACGCCGACGGGCGCGCGCACCCTGTCGGAGTCGATCGCCGCATTGGGCATCAGCCGGGCGAGGCTGCTCGAGTTGCTGAGCCGAGTGACTGGACGGGCGCTGAGTGAGCTCAAGGCCCCGCATCCGCTCATAGGACCGCTCGACTTCTACCAGTGGTTGCTCTTTCTGGCGCAGCACGAAGAGCGACACGCCGCGCAGATCCGTGAGACCCTGAGCCGACTATCGGATCCGGCCTCAGCCGGCCGCGATAACACGACACTCTAGAAGAGAGGATCCATGCGTACGCTTTCTCTCGTGCTGATTGCCCTCGGCATGATCGGCCTCGTGATGGGAACCATCACATTCGTCACCGTGGCCAGAGCTGCCACGACGGCGCCGTTCAGCATGGAGAACTACGGCGGCCCAGGGCCGATCCTCGGCGCGGCCTTCCTGTTGCTCGGCGGTCTGTATCTCTTCACATCCACGCACAGAGAGGACTAGGGAGGCCAGGGTGCGAATCATCGTCGCGGCATGGCTCGCTGGCAGCGGGCTCTTGATTGGTCGCCGCCTCGACGCGCAGGTAGTGGACCTGCGCAAAGTGCAAATGATCGATCTCACCCACCCGCTCAACGCACAGACGATTTACTGGCCCACTTCACCATCGGGCTTCGAGCTCAAGAAGCTGGCCTATGGACCCGTGCCCGGCGGCTGGTTCTACAGCGCGAACGCCTTCGCAGCCCCGGAACACGGCGGTACCCATCTGGATGCGCCGGTCCATTTCTCCCAATCGGGGCTCACGGCGGATCGGGTGCCGCTCACGCAACTGGTGCTCCCGGCCGTAGTCATCGACATCTCCGCCCAGTCGGCGCGCGACGTGGACTACCGGCTCACACCGGCGGACGTAACTGCCTTCGAGCAGCGCCATGGCCGGATTCCCGCAGGCTCGGCGGTTCTGATCAGGACAGGCTGGGACCGCCGGTGGCCGAACCGCAAGGAGTATCTGGGAGATGACACGCCCGGGGATGCATCCAAGCTTCACTTCCCCAGCTTCGGGGCGGACGCGGCTCGCTTGCTCATCGAAGATCGGAAGGTCACGGCGATCGGGGTGGACGTCGCCTCGATCGACTATGGGCAGTCGAAGGACTTCCAGGTGCACCGCCTGGCCGCGGCGCACAATGTGGTGGGCTTCGAGAACCTGCGTAGTCTGGACTCGCTTCCGCCGACCGGCGCCCTGCTGATTGCCTTGCCGATGAAGATCGAGGGTGGATCGGGTGGCCCGCTTCGTGCCATCGCGCTGGTGCCGCGGGAAGCCGAGCGACGGTAGCTCGCGTTGGCCATCGGACCGCTGTTTCCGCGGACCCACCCCCGCCGGCTGCCGTATCAGCCGGTGCGGAAGCCGCGTGGTCCCCGCCGACCGATGTTCCTTCCAGGCCGGCGCCGCCACCCGTGGCTTTGGCTGGCCGACAGTGTGGTCGTACATACCGCACTGATCATCCTCGCCATCCTGCTGGCACGTCGCGGGCAGGAGGATCGAGACCAACAGGACGCGGACCAGCGGGCGGCGGCGGCGCGCGAGCATGTGATGCCGTTCTACCTCCCGCCCCCTCAGCCGAAACCGAAGCCGCCGCCACCTGCGCCACCACAACGGCCGCCGCCTCCTCCACCCAAAGCGGCAACTCCGCCGCCACCACCGGTCGAGGTCGCGCCGCCTCCGCAGGTGAAGCAACCGATCCCAGAGCCCGAGCCCAATGCCCCCCCGGAGGAGAAACGCTCCACTGGCACGAACGAGTCTACGGATAAGCAGGCAGGGCCCACGGCCGCGAACGAGGCCGACCGGTCCGCCGCACCGCCGGCCGACATCGCCGAGCGAATGATGGAAGCGGAGGCGCAGCGGATCTTCGGCCGCCGGAAGACCGGACCTCCGGCGGGGGCCGGGCCCCGAGACGTGCGGCCTCTCGAGGCCTTCCTGCCCGATCGGCCGGACAAGTGCGTCCCCAAGCCGGTCGCGCCGGTGGAATCGGCGGGGCCCCCTCAGATGGGCGTTGCAGTGGGTCGCATCTTCCGCAGCGATAACGGGCGCCCTCTGGCCGGCGCCCACCTCGTCATGCTGGGTACGCCCTACACGTCATTCACCGACGACCAAGGCCAGTATCAGTTCCGCTTCGACATGGCCCTGGTAGACAATTGCCGCACGCAATACGTGCGGGTTTCGGCGGACGGATACGAATCGCGGCTGCTGGTGCTGGTGGTCGGACCAAGAACCCGAAGCGAGGACGTGGTGCTGCGCCGACGGCGCTAGGAGCCTTGGCCGAGGAGCTGCTTCTTGAAGCCTTCGCCGGGGCCCGGCTTGGGGCCGATCCAGGCTTTGAAGAGGCCATCGGCGAACGGCTTTCCCGGGATCGTCCCCTTGGTTACGCCCTTCACGTCCACCCGCGTCCCCTCGCCGGGCAGATAGCTGAAGACGAACTGCTCTCCCTTCTTGATGTCTTCCATGTAGCTGCAAAGCGTCTCGAACTGCCCCTTGAGCTCGGGCGACGCATCCGGGGTGTTGTTCTCCAGGGCTTCGTTCCAGGCGTTGCACATCTTGCCTTTGTCCACGTCGTGGACGAACTGCAAGACGATGTGGCGCGGCTCGTCCGCCGCGAAGATTTTCTCCGCGTCGGTCTCGCGGGCGGGTAGGTACAGCCCCGCGACATACACCTTCACGATGAACTTCTTCCGGGTGGCGGTGCCGTTCAGCACAAGGTCTCGCCCGCCCGCTTCCACGTGACGTGGAAGCGTGACGCCATCACGTGTGACAGACTGCCCCGTGTCCTGGGGGGCGCACTCGGGAACTGTTCCGCCGGGAAGGAACAGCCCGGCGGCGACGACGAGACCGGTGAGTGTGATCATCGAAGGCTCGGCGAGAGGGTTACCAGCCCATCCGCGTGCTCAGCGATGTAATGTGCGCCAAGTGATGCCGCCCATGCCAGGCGTACATGGCAATCTGCTGGTCTATCGTCATGAGGCCCAGCTCAGGATGCCGGAACGACCGGGCGAATTGGGTAGGCGCAAGGACCCGTAACAACAGCACCCACCGTTCATGTAAGGCATCGAGCAGGGCTAGCGAAACCCCAATAGGCGCCGACCTCGCCTCGGGCAGCTCGGCCCACTCGGCTTCCTCGTAGGTCTTGATGGTCGGGACGTCTTCCGTGAGCGCGAGCTTGAACCGGGTGTACGCGTTCACGTGGCTGTCCGGCACGTGATGCACCACCTGCCGGACGGTCCAGCCGCCCTCGCGGTATGGGGTATCGAGCTGGGCGTCGTCAAGGCCGGCTACGGCCGCGCGGAGATCGCCAGGTAGCGCCGCGATCTGGTCTACGAGTGCCGCGCGTTCTGCGTCGGTGACACTGGCGGGAGCGTGGAACTTCCCGATGGGATAGCGGAGGTCGGTCATCGAAGTCTCCGGAGCTGAGGCGGTCGGGGAACGGTACCCCCTACGGGCCCGGAGCCGCGGCGGTTTTGTCAGGGAGCGCCGGAGCCTCCCAGGCTACGCAGCTGCCAACCATCCGGTGTCTTCTCGAGCACCGCGCGGAGGTTCAGCGGCCGTACGACGGGGGTGCTGTCGGCCGGCTCCAGGCGGCTAGCGCCGCGGATGCGGGCGGTGGCCCGATCTTCCGCGACCCGAACGTCGGTTACCCGCCAGAGCGTTGTGATCCGGCCCCCTCCTGAGAAGAAGCCTTCGAGAGCGGCCTGCTGCGAATCCGGCATCGCCGGAAACACGCGCTGAGCAGCAACGACGCTGCCGGAATCGAGGGCGGACGCGTAGGACCGGATTGCCGCCTCGACTGCGTCCCGGTCAGCGGCCGACGGGCTCGCAGCCTCGGTCGGCGATGGGGTTGGCGAGGCGACCGGCGCCGGGCCGGACGTGGCGGCGGCGGGCTCCGACGTTCCCCGCTCAGATGGATATGTGGCGCTCGCGGGGGCGGCTGTGGGCGCTGCCGGCGCCGCGGGAAAGCTGGTCGGTGGCGACGGCACAGCCGCAGGAGCGGTGGCCGTCGAGGCACCGGTTTCCCGAGCCCGATCGGGCGCGGGCGAGCGACCTCTCAGAGCCACGATCAGGGACCCAACTCCAACCAGAATGCCGCCCGCTGCGAGGACCATGGACACGATGGACGTGCGGCGCGGCAGAACGGGGGCGTCGGTAGTAACGACTTCTCGAGAGGCGGGGGCCATGCCGGCGTCGGCGCTGCTGGTCGAGACCCTGATGGGGCTCGGCGTCCGGACCAGGGGAATCGGGCTCTTGGGCGTGGCGACGTTGATCCCGCCACGGGTTCCGGTCTTGGCGATCGCGATCAGCTGGTTGCGGGTGGGGTCGTCCGGCTTGAGCGACGGTGACCCGATGACCGCGATGATGTCTTCCACGGAAGGCCAGCGGTCGCCGACGTCCTTCGCGAGCATCCGCATCGCAGCGTTCCGAAGACCCTCAGGGCAATCGGGACGCAGCTGCTCGAGCGGATCGGGATCCTGGTGCACGTGCGCGAACATCGTCGCCATCATCCCGCCACCGATGAACGGCGGCCGCCCAGTCAGCAGTTCGTAGGCGACGACGCCGAGCGAATACTGGTCCGACGCGCCGGTGACACCTTTGCCCTCGACCTGCTCCGGGCTCATGTAGGTGGGGGTGCCAACCGATAGCCCGGTGCTGGTGAGCTGCGGCGCCTGCGCCACCTTCGCGATGCCGAAGTCGGTGATGACGGCCCAGCCCTCTTCGTCGATAAGGATATTGCTGGGCTTGATGTCGCGGTGAACCACCCCGCGACGGTGGGCATAGCCGAAGGCGCTCGCGGCCTGCCCCAGGATGGCTTGCACCATCGGCACGGGGAGTTGGCCCAGCTCGGCGATGATCGAATCGAGCGAGCGGCCCTCGACGTACTTCATCACGAAGTAGAGCAATCGCTCGGTGTGACGGACGGCGTAGATCGGAATGATGTTCGGGTGACTGAGCGAGGCGGAGGTCCTGGCCTCGCGCTTGAAGCGCTCGACGCCGTCGCCCAGGCTCAGCACGGGCGACATCACCTTGATGGCGACTTTGCGGTCGAGTGCGATGTCGTGCGCGAGGTAGACCGTCGCCATGCCCCCGCGACCCAGCTCGCCGAGCACGTCGTAGTGGCCCAGCGTTGCCGCGCCAAGTGCCTCGAGCTCCTCCCGATCCGACACGGGAAGACTAGTGGTGCCCAGGGACGTCTGGGGCTGGTTATCGGTCATGGCCTCGTGGCGGTGCTGGCGTTCCGGCCCGGCAGCCGGACTGCTGGTAGTGCCGCGTCAACTTGACGGAAACAACCGGTGGTTGCAATGCCGGGGCCGGTCGCTCGGGCAACCCCTCGCATCGTTGGTAGCCGCGGAGCACAGCCTGCTCAGGAATGAGGGACCGGCCTCCGCAGGAGCTCGAGCGGACGGCCCGCCTGGAGATCAAGTTCCCTCCAAAGGACTAAACCGTTCGATCTGAAGTGGTTGTGAGGCGCCAACAAAAGGCGCTCGAGGTTCGCCAACTGACCAGAGGCGGAAGCCGCCGCCGACGGAATCAACAGATCGTCAGCGGGCGACCTGCAGGGTCGACTCGCGAAGCCGAGAGGGCGCAGAGCGTCTGCAGCAGCGTTGATGCACGGGCGCCGCGGACGATGCAGGGTATTGCACGAGCGGCCCTGCCGCTGCCGCTCGTCGTTTTCAATCCGCCAGTTCCCGAGTCAGCGAAGATCGTCCCGCCCACCCGCGGGAAGTCCAAGTCTTTGGAAAACGCCGCGTTGACTTGGTTGACCCGAAAGTGAGGGAAGCGGGTTTTGACAGGCTCGCACACCGCCTTGTCGTTTAGAGCCCGTACAACGCTAAAGTGTCGATTACTTCTGCCATCCGGCGCGCTACCGTTGGATGCGACGCCTCGAACTGCGCGACTTCGTCTTCCAGTCGGTCGCGCAGCGTAGACGGGGGACTCTCCCGGGAAAGGGCTTCGCCCACGTCGCGCTGGATGCCCCGCAGCCGTTCACGAAGCCCGGGATCGACCGCATCGGTACCCGCGAGCTCCGCATGGAGCTGCTCCAGGAGTTGTTTTAGCCGCTCGCGATTCATCTGCGTTCCCCCGTCATTGGGCCTTCCATCGCGCCGCAATCTGGGCCAGTTGCCGGTTGATCTCCTCCGCGGATAGCCAACGGCCTCTCAGCATCACCCCTGATTGGCGGTGAACGTTTCGAATGTCGTCCAGCGGGTTGCCATCCACCAGAAGGAGGTCCGCGCGCTTGCCGACCTCCACGGTACCGAACTCTGCCGATCGGCCAAAGAACTCAGCCGGGTTTCGGGTCGCCGCCGAGAGGACGGTCCAGGTCGACAGGCCGGCGGCTACCATAGCGTCCATTTCGTGAGCCAACGAAAAA
>Ga0134127_10001824_pt1 | contig 15643 bp, 15 predicted proteins | sample KB31753_FD_96459 | JGI IMG/M metagenome (GOLD analysis project Ga0134127, IMG submission 96459) | Terrestrial soil microbial communities with excess Nitrogen fertilizer from Kellogg Biological Station, Michigan, USA - KB3-175-3 | ecosystem: Environmental > Terrestrial > Soil > Unclassified ...
CCGCCGAACCCCGCCGCCGCATCGAACAGATTCGTGCAGTTGATCCACACGACTCCGGCCTTGATCTTCGGCGCGACGTCGAGCGCGAGATTGATGTTCTCCGACCACACGCTGGCCGCGAGGCCGTACGGCGTATTGTTCGCGAGCTCGACGGCTTCCTTCGGCGTGCGGAACGTCATCGCGACCAGGACCGGGCCGAAGATCTCGACCTGGGCGATCGTCGCCGCGGGCGATACCTCGGTGAACAGCGTCGGCGGATAGAAGTAGCCTTCGGTGGGACAGGCCCAGGATGGCTGCCACATCTTGGCACCTTCCTGCACGCCCTGGTCGACCAGACTGCGGATGCGCTCGAGCTGGACCGGCGCGACGATCGCGCCCATGTCGACCGCCTTATCGAGCGGCGAGCCCACCCGCAGCTTCTCCATCCGCGCGCGCAATTTCTGCGTCAGCCGGTCGGCGATGCCTTCCTGAACGAGCAAGCGCGAGCCGGCGCAGCAGACCTGCCCCTGATTGAACCAGATGGCGTCCACCACGCCTTCGACGACGCTGTCGAGATCCGCGTCGTCGAACACGATGAACGGACTTTTCCCGCCGAGCTCGAGCGTGAGCTTCTTGCCGCTGCCCGCCGTCGCCTTCCGGATGACCCGGCCGACCTCGGTCGATCCGGTGAACGCGATCTTGTGCACGTCGGGATGCTCGACTAGATGCTTGCCCGTGCTGCCGTCGCCGGTGAGCACGTTGAAGACGCCCGGCGGCAGATTGGCGGCCTGCGCGATCTCCGCAAAGCACAGCGCGGTGAGCGGCGTGAATTCGGCGGGCTTCAGAATCACGGTGTTCCCGGCGGCGAGCGCGGGCGCGACTTTCCACGCGACCATGAGCAGCGGGAAGTTCCATGGAATGATCTGGCCGACGACGCCGACGGGCACGGCACCCGGGAATTCAGTCTCGCGCAGCTGCGCCCAGCCCGCGTGATGGTAGAAATGGCGGGCCACGAGCGGAATATCGAGGTCGCGCGTTTCGCGGATCGGCTTGCCGTTGTCGAGGCTCTCGAGCACCGCGAGGAGCCGCGCGTGCCGCTGCACCTCGCGCGCCAGCGCATACAGGTAACGGGCGCGCGCATGCGCGGGGAGACCGGCCCATCCCGCCGCGGCGCCGTTGGCCGCCGCGACGGCCGCGTCGACATCGGTCTTGCTGCCCTGCGCGACTTGGGCCAGCACCGCTTTCGTCGCCGGATTGATCGTCTCGAAGTACTGCCCTTCCGCCGGAGCGACCCAGCGCCCGTTGATGTACTGGCCGAACCGTCCGTTATCGTGCTGTTTGATCCAGTCGAGCGCGGGAGTGGCGCTCTCGGGCGCCGGCCCGTACTCCATCGTTTCGAAGATCTTGGCGACGGTCGTCATCACACCATCGGGTGGCGGTGGGCGGCGGCATAGCGGCCGGTCACGAAGTGCTCGAGCTGCCGCTCGATATCGGTGAGGAGCGCGCTCGCCCCCAGCCGGAACAGCGCCGGCCGCAGCCAGCGATCGCCGAGTTCTTCCTTCATAAGGATCATCCAGTCCAGCGCCTGCTTGGCGGCGCGAATCCCGCCGGCCGGCTTGAAGCCGATCGCATAACCGGTGCGGGTCTCGTACTCGCGGATCATCCGCGTCATCACGACGCCGACGGGCAGCACCGCGTTCACGGGCTCCTTGCCGGTCGACGTCTTGATGAAATCCGCGCCCGCCATCATCGCGACCATACTGGCCCGCGCCACGTTGGTCAGCGTCGCCAACTCGCCCGTGCCGAGGATCGCCTTCATGTGGGCGCGGCCGCAGGCGTCGCGGAAGGCACGCACCTCGGCATAGAGCGCCGGCCAGTCGCCGGTCAACACGTGGGCACGGGTGATGACGATGTCGATTTCCTGCGCGCCGGCGGCGACCGATGCCTGTACTTCGTCGAGCCGCTGCGCAAAGGGACTGAGGCCGGCCGGGAAACCGGTCGACACGGCGGCGACGGGAACGCCTGAGCCGTCGAGCGCCGCCAACGCGGTGGGCACGAGCGCGTGATAGACGCACACCGCGCCGACCTTGATGTCGAGGTGCCCCACGCCGAGGGCGTCGATCAGATCGGGCCGCAGCGGGCGGCGCGCTTTGGCGCAGAGACGCTGCACGTTGCCGGGCGTGTCGTCGCCCTGCAGCGTCGTGAGATCCATGCAGGTGATCGCGCGCAACAGCCACGCGGCCTGCCATTCCTTCTTTACTGTGCGGCGCGTGGGAATCGTGGCCGCGCGGCGCTCGACCGCGCTGCGATTGACGCGCAGCGCGCGGATGACGTCGAGATCGAGGGGCATCCCGGGATTGCGATCGTCCTTCTGTACGGGACGAACCGGGACCGCCGCCCGCAGGCGGTCAGACAGAGCCTTCATGATGGCGGAGAATGTTGAGCGCTGCTGGAAAAGTCAACGCGATGCGGGAATGCCGGCCCCGTGGCGGCACGCTTCGACCGCCCACTGCTCCTCGGCTTTGATGCATTGCTGCTCGCGCTCCGGCGTGGTGGCCAGCAGGGTCGCAATCTCCTCACCCAGGGCCTGATAGCAGGTCGGCCCGCCGGCTTCGCTGGCAACCACCTTACAAAACGCGAACGCCGTTTCCGTCGTCGCGGTCCAGTCGACCAGCGCCTTCGCGGCACCGAAATAACAGGCCGGGCGATTGGGCGCGCTCGCCTTGTGACAAAGGTCGGCGGTCTTTTGTGGATCGCGCGCGGTATAGGAGGTCGCGTCGCGGCCCAGGCTTTGGAAGCAGACGTTCCGGATGCTCGCCGGCGCGCGCTCGCACGACTTCGCCGCGTCCCCGATGTCGCCGTGATTCAAGTTCAACATGACGGACGTCTGCATTTGATAACAGGCATGCAGGTACCGGTCCGCCATGATCGAACAGGGGTACAGCGGATCGTTCGGATCGATCGCCTTGAAGCTCGTGGCGCTCATGTGGTGATGGCTCTGGGCGGCGAGCTGCGACGCGGGGTGATGCGGCGTCGTCGCGTTGATGATGCTCTCCATGAAGGCGCCGCCGTAACACGACTCGCGATCCCAGCCGTCGGAGAGCAGATCGCAGTCGACCAGCGCGCGCGGCAGATCATGGGCGTGGAACATCGTCAGGCCATGCCCCATCCCGTGCACGCACTGAAACAGCACCCAGCGGCTTTGACTCGTGCCCTTGAACGGCTGGCACAGTCCCTCGACCTCGGGCTGCGTGACCTGATGCCGGGATTCGAAATAGGCCTGAATGACGCCGTGGCGGCAGCCGGACGAGTAGCCGTCCCCGCACGCCGCGAACGTGTTCACGATATCCTGCGACTTCCCGTACGCCTCGATCCCGATGCCGTGCGCAAACTCGTGCGCGTGCTCGGCCACATCGGGGTAGCTCGTCGCGAGTTGATCGAGCGTCGATACGGCATCGGCGAGACCACGCTTCGTCAGGCGCTCGGACAGCAGCTGCGAATAGCACGTCTGCCGGTCGTCACCCCCTCGTTTGGCGCACTCGGCGCCGACGCCACCCGCCGGCTTGGCGATCATCTTCGTTACGGCAAAACCGCCCGCGATGAGCACGAGCGCCGTCACGCCGACGGCAACGTAGCGCAGGCGCGGCGACGTCACAGCTGCGCTCCTTGGCGGCAGGCCGCGACGGCCGGGGCGATCCCGGCGCGATTGCATTCCTGCTCACGCGCAGCGCGCGCACCGAACAGCGCGGCCACCTGCTCACCGACCGCGCCATAGCAAGCGGTGAGACCGGCCGCGCTTGTGGGCGAGACGATGCCGCAGAACGTGAAGGCATTGTCCGTGCTCGCCGTCCAGTCGACCAGTGCCTTCGCCACGCCGACGTAGCACGCCGGTTGGTATTGGGCGCTGCCGAGCGCACACAGCCGTGCCGATTCCGCGGGATCGCGCAGCGAGTAGGACGTGATGTCCCGGCCCAGGCTGCGGTAACAGTCGTCGCGCATGGGGACGACCGCCCGATCACACGTCCGGGCGGCGCCGGCGATGTCGCCGTGATTCAAATAGAGGATGACGGCGGTCTGGATTTCGAAGCAGGCGCGGAGATGGCGCTCTTCCATTTTCGAGCAGGGATAGAGCGGATCGGCCGGATCGATGGCCTGGAACGCCGCGTGCCCCCCCCCGTGGTGGTGGGAGGCCGCGAGCTCGCTGGCTGGATGATGCGGGGCGATCGCGTTCATGTCGCTCTCCATGAAGGCCCCACCATAACAGGATTCACGATCCCACGCATCACGCAGCTCGTCACACGTCGCGAGCGCGTGCGGCAGGTTGTGGTCGTAGAACATCGCGAGCCCATGACCCATGCCGTGCACGCACTGAAACAGGATCCAGCGCGTCGAGCCCGGTTGCTTGAACGGCCGGCAGAACGCTTCGAGCTCCGGCGTCGTCACCTGCTGCCGCGCTTCGAAATAGCCCTGGATGAAGCCGTGCCGGCATCCGGAAGCGGCGCGATCGCCGCAGGCGGTGAAGGTCGAAACGATGTCGGGATAGCGCGTGTAGGCTTCGATCCCGATGCCGTGGGCATACTCGTGCGCGCGCCGGGACACGCCGCGATCGCGCCCCGAGAGCGTATCCAGAATCGCAACCGCGCCCGCGACGCCGCCGCTGATCAGCCGGCTCGTGAAAAAGCGCTGGTAGCACGCCGCGCGCTGTGTTCCGAGACGGAACTTGCATTCGGCCGCCGGGCCGCCGGCCCAGGCAGTTACACGAAATACCGCAAAACCCGCCACCAGGAGGCAGACGGCACCGATTGCGATCTTTTTCGAGAGCGGCATCATCGTACTCTAATGTGCTTGCGTGCGTGCTTCCAGGTTCCTAAGCTTGGGCCGTGTCGCCACCTAGCACGTCGCGAGTGATCGTCGTGGCCGACGCGCACCTCGGCCAGGTGCCCGCCGCCGTGGGCTCCGACTTCCATGCGTTTCTGGACGAGATCCCCCGGCCCGGGGACCACCTGGTCCTCATGGGTGATCTCTTCGACTTCTGGTTCGAATACCAGAGTGTGATCCCCCGCAAACATTTTGCCACGGTCGCGAAACTCCAGGAAACCCGTGCGCGCGGCATCCCGATCACGTTCGTGGGCGGCAATCACGACCGCTGGGGCGGCTCGTTCTTCACGCGCGACCTCGGGATCGACTTCTATGGCGGCGAAGCGGAAATCGACCTGGGGGGCCACCGCGCGTTCCTCGCCCATGGGGACGGCCTGACCGAGCAGCACTGGAGCGGCAAAGTGATGCATCGCATCACCCGGCATCCGGTCACGATTGCCGTGTTTCGGGTCCTGCACCCGACCATCGGCTTCTGGATCGCGGATCTGTTCTCGCGCCACCTGGCCGACAACACCAAAGACCGCGCCGTGCTGGACCGGGCCGCGGCCGCGCAGCGCCTCTGGGCCGCCGACTTTTTGGGGCGCCATCCCGAGGTCCGGCTGGTGATCATGGCGCACACCCACCGCCCCGTGGTCGACCGCCTGGCGGACGGCCGGAGCTACCTGAATCCGGGGGCGTTTCTGGACGGCGGGCGCTACGCGGTGATTACTAAGGAAGGGGCGGTCGAATTGAAGCAGTTTACAGCTGGACGACTTCAACCTGCTTGAGCTTCTCGCCAAGAAAAATCGCGCCGACTTTGCGGAAGTGCGGCTCGTCGTCCGACACCACGAAACGATGATCATGGGTCCCCCCCCCCGACCCGTTCGACTGTAGGTCCAGCCGCTCCAGCTCCCGCGCCACCGCCGTTGCCGTTTCTTCCGCGGAATCCACCAGCTTCACCTCCGGTCCCATCACGCGGGCGAGCAGCGGCTTGAGCAGCGGGTAATGCGTGCAGCCGAGCACCAGCACGTCCACCTTCGCGCGCTTGAGCGGTTCCAGGTACTCACGCGCAATCAGCTCCGCCGCCGGATGCTCGAACCAGCCCTCCTCGACGAGCGGCACGAACAACGGGCACGCTTGGCCGTGCACGCGCGCGTCGGGCCGCAGCGCCTTGATCGCGCGCTCGTAGGCGCCGCTCGCGATGGTGCCCGCGGTCCCGATCACGCCGATGATGCCGGTCTTCGTCGCGGCGACGGCCGCGCGCGCCCCCGGCTCGATCACGCCCACGACCGGCACCGGGGAGCGCTCCTTCAAATCCGTGAGCGCGTGCGCGGTACTCGTATTGCAGGCGACGACCACGGCCTTCACGCCGCGCTTCAACAGGAACGCGAGAATCTCGGCGCTGTAGCGCCGCACCGTGTCGGGGGATTTGGGGCCGTACGGCACGCGCGCCGTGTCGCCGAAATAGATGACGGCTTCGCGCGGCAGTCGCTCGAACAGCGCGCGCGCGACCGTGAGGCCGCCGATCCCGGAATCAAACACCCCGAGCGGGGCTTTATTCATGAATGGGAAGCGTGACGCCGATACCGCCGGGGAATGCGCGGATCTTCAGATCGGGAGGGAAATCGCGCAGGTGCGCCGAGACGTAGGCTTCCGCGCCCGCGAAGAGATGGTTGAAGACCCACAGGACGGCCCAGTCCTGCACCTCCTGCTTTTTCAGCTCGACGTTCGCCGAGTGAATCGACTCGAGATAGTTGACTTCCTGCTGCGCCTTGAGGGTCATCATCGCGGTCACGCCTTCCCACGCCACGAACGCCGCGCCGGTGGTGGTGCGACCCGTGACGGCCTGGCCCCAGCCAGGAATAAGGAAGGAGCGCCAGAAGGCTCCCATCGGTCGGACGCCCTTGCGGACGGTGTCTGCGGCAAAGCTGTCGCGCACGGTCGTCGTATCCTGAGCCGCCAGCGGCGCGGTGCAGAGAAGCAATACTCCCAGTGCGAACCTCATCGCGCCACCAGCACGTTCAGTCTGCCGCGCTCCAATTCCACCGTGCATTCATTCGTTCCCGGCTCACGCAGCTCTCCATCCACGTGGACGACCAGCGGCTGCTCGGGCGCGCGCACGACCAGCTTCGCCGTCTTGACCATCGCGACTTCGCGCATCGAGGTGTGCGTGCCGCGCAGCACGCGCGGAATCGCGATGAGAAACCGGGGCAACGACACGCGCCGGATCACGCACACGTCCATTTTTCCGTCGGTCGGATCGGCGTCGGGAGCAAACCGGTAGCTCCCACCCGCGGTCGTCCCGTTACAGGCCTCGACCATCATCATGTACCCCCGCTCCCGAAAACCGGGCGCGGCAATGTCGAAGACGGGCGGGTGGAATGTGAAGAACGTCCGCACGATGGGAACAAGATAGGAAAGAAAGCCACGCAGATGGGTCATGCGGTTGCGCGTCTGGACGACCGCCGGCCCGAAGCCGAATCCCACGCTGTTGACGAACCATTCGCCCAGCACCCGGCCGGCGTCGAACCGGCGGGACTTGGCGGTCACGAGCCGAGCGACCGCCTGAATGGGATCGTATCCGTAGACGCCGACGATCTTGGCGAAGTCGTTCCCCGAGCCGACCGGCACCACGCCGAGGGCGGCATCGGTATCGGTCCGAAGCAGCCCGTTGGCCACTTCGTGGACGGTGCCGTCGCCGCCGACCGCCACGATGTGCTTCGCCCCCTGGCTCACCGCGTGGGCCGCGAGCTCCTGGCCGTGCCCCGGCCCCTCGGTGCGGACGAGGTCGACGGCCCAGCCTTGCGCGCGAAACGCGCGCGCCACGACCGATTCGGCGCGGCGCGCAGCGCCGCGGCCCGCGGCGGGATTGACGATGACGTGGGCATGAAGCACGACGGCAGACAAGATATCATCTCGTCTGCCGTGGGTGTGCTATTGGGTCGACGGCCCTGGGCGGTCAGGCCTGCGTGAGATAATGCTCGTCCCAATTGACGGCGAATTCGACGGCGCACCGCCCGCACAGCATCCGGCTCGGTTTCCCGCGCAGCGGCACGCGGTCGCGGCACGCCGGGCAGACGGCGTAATGCTCGCCGATCTGCACGGAACGCGGCACGTTGCGCGGACGCGCTACGACAGTCCATTGACGAGGCGGGGTGTTCGACATCTGCAGGAAGGCACGGACGACCGGTACGGGAGTCCCTTTCACATCAACCAGTGCTGCCAGACCCTGCGCCTTGATCAGGCGATACCACGCACCGCGGCGCAGGTTGCAGTTGACGTCGGCTTGCAAACGGGCCCAGACCATCGGTTAGACCCTCAGGCGTCGAAGGGAGGGCAATAGTAAGAAAGCCAAACCTTTTGCGGCGTGACGGGAGTCACCCGCCCGCAACTATTTCGTCGTGACGGCAGTCACCTCCGCCCAATCGATCTCGAATTCCTGGCGGCAGCGCGCGCACTCCAGCGCGCGGACCTGCTTCTTGGGCAGCGGCGCGCGCGTGCGGCAGTTGGGACACACGCCGTAGGTTCCCCGAAGATGCGGCGGGACTTTGCGGTTTTCCTTTGATCCCTCGGCGATGCCCCAGCGCTGCGGCGGCCGCTCCTTGATCTCGAGCCAGGCGCGCAGCACGCCCACGGGGCGTCGATTCACTTCGATCGTGGCTTGTAAGTCATCGAGTTTGAGCACGCGATACCAGGCACCCCGGCGCAGCTTCACCGGGACATCGGCTTGAATGCGGGCGAACAGCATAGCCATCCGACGCTCCTGTGCGGAACGTGAAAGTGCCGGGCGCGGGGGCCACAATATACAAATCGGCGCCCGCTAAAACAGTCAGGAGTTGTCCCAGCCGATCTCGAAGTGGCCGTTGCACTTGGGGCAACGCATGCTCGTCACGTGCTCGTCGATGCGCGCGCGCTCGCGACAATTGGGGCAGACCGCATAGCGCTCGCCCCAGCTCTGCGGCAGGCGCGGCGAGCGCGATGGCCGCGGGACGACGGCCCACTGCTTCGGTCGTTCCGGCTGAATGTCGAGCGCTTGCCGTGGGAACGGGGTCGGCTTGCCGTGCACGTCGAGCACGGCTTCGGCCGCCGTCAGTTTGACGACGCGGTACCAGGCCCCGCGCCGCAGGTGCGTTGCTTCCGTGGAGCGCAGTCGCGCCCATTGTGATGTTGCCATCGCTCCGCCACATGAATGCGGGCTACCAAATTTGGAATCGCGATTGGAAAGTCAACTAGCCAAACAGGGGCTGGCGGGAGCGTGTAGGAATCGAACCTACCGAGCCCTGTTCAGGGCCCAAACAGTTTTGAAGACTGGTCAGGCCACCAGGCCCGATCCGCTCCCGCGATCTGCGCTAGCCCTTCATCGCGATCACGTCGATTTCGACGCGCGCGTTCTTCGGAAGACCGGCGGCCTGCACCGTGGAGCGCGCCGGTTTATGCGCGCCGAAATGCTTCGCTTAGACCTCGTTCATCTGCGCGAAGTCGCCCATGTCCGCCAGGTATACCGTGGTTTTCACGACGCTCGTCAGGGACGTTCCGGCCGCGGCCAGCACCGCCTTGAGATTCGCGAACACCTGTTCGGTCTGCTCCGCCGTGGTCCGGCCGACCAGCTCCCCGCTTTTCGGATCGAGCGCGACCTGGCCCGCCGTGAACACGAGCGTATCGGTCGCGATCGCCTGGCTGTAGGGCCCGATCGCCTTGGGCGCCGCGTCCGTCGCAATCACGCGCATCAGAAAAGGCCCTCGATGGTGCCGTCCGGATTCAAGCGAATCCGCTCGGCCGCCGGGCTCTTGCCGAGCCCCGGCATGGTCATGATGTCGCCGGCGAGCGCGACGACGAAGCCCGCGCCGGCCGATGGAAGAATGTCCCGCACATGCACCGTAAAGCCGCTCGGAGCGCCGAGTTGCGTCGCGTCGTCCGAGAACGAGTACTGCGTCTTCGCCATGCACACCGGCGTCTCGCCCAGGCCGAGCTTGGGCAGGAGCTCGAGCTGTCGCTCGGCCACCGGCGCAAAGCTGACATTGCCGGCGCCGTAGATCTCGCGCGCAATCGTCTCGATCTTTTCGCGAATCGGCCGGCGCTCGTCATAGAGCGGCTTGAACGCGGACTTGCTCGACTGGAGCAGGCCGAGCAGCGCTTCGGCGGCGGCGACGCCGCCTTCGCCGCCCTTCTCCCACACGTCGCAGCGCACGACCTCGACCCCTTCGGCGGCGCCGACGGCGCGCACCGCGTCGACTTCTTCATCGGTATCGGTGATGAAGCGATTGAGCGCCACCATCGCCGGCACGCCGAACTTTTTCACGTTGCGGATATGGCGCCGGAGGTTCTCGGCGCCGCGCTGGACCGCGGCGACATCGGGCGCGCCCAGCTGATCCTTCTTCTTGCCGCCATGCATTTTCAGCGCGCGCACCGTCGCCACGATGATGGCCGCTTCGGGCTTGAGCCCGGCAAAGCGGCACTTGATGTCGAAGAATTTCTCGGCGCCCAGGTCGGCGCCGAACCCGGCTTCCGTCAGCACGATGTCGGCGAGCGCCAGACCGAGCTTCGTCGCCGCGACCGAATTGCACCCGTGCGCGATGTTGCCGAAGGGGCCGGCGTGCACGAGCGCGGGCCCTCCTTCGAGCGTCTGCACGAGATTCGGATTGATCGCGTCCTTGAGCAGCAGCGTCATCGCGCCCTGCGCCTTGAGATCGCTGGCGCGCGCCGCGGTCTTGTCCGGGCGCAATCCGAGAATGATGCGCGAGATGCGCTCCTCGAGATCCTGAATCCCGGTCGACAGCGCCAGGATCGCCATGATCTCCGAGCCGGGGATGATGACGAACCGCTCTTCGCGCATCGGGCCGCCGTTCAAGCCGCCGAGGCCGACGATGATGTTGCGCAGCGCGCGGTCGTTCATATCGATGGTGCGCGGCCAGGTGATGCGACGCACGTCCAGGCCGAGCGCGTTCCCATGATGCAGATGCGCGTCGAGCATGGCCGAGAGCAGGTTGTGCGCGCTCGCGATCGCGTGGAAGTCACCGGTGAAATGGAGATTGATGTCTTCCATCGGCACGACTTGCGCGTACCCGCCGCCCGCCGCCCCGCCCTTCACGCCGAACACGGGCCCGAGCGACGGCTCGCGGATCGCGAGGATCGCGTTCTTGCCGATGCGGCGGAGCGCCTGCGTGACCCCGACGGTGACGGTGGACTTCCCTTCCCCCGCGGCCGTGGGATTGATCCCCGTCACCAGCACCAGGCGTCCCTTGGCCGGGCGCGACGCGAGCGCGCGCAGGGAGATCTTCGCCTTGTACTTGCCGTAGAGCTCGAGCTCGTCGTCCGTCAGTCCGAGCTCGGCGGCGATGTCGCGAATCGGGCGCAGCGTCGCCGCCTGCGCAATCGCGATATCGGAGGGGACCTTCGTCGCGGTGGTCATAGCGTGGAATCGATCCGTGCGCCGAAGCAGCGGCGCGCGTTGGCGGTGGTGCGCTGGGTCAGGGCCTCCAGCGATTCGCCGCGCAGGGTGGCGGCCCGCTCGGCGACGTCGCGCACGAACCCGGGCTCGTTGCGCCGGCCCCGGTGCGGCACGGGCGCCAGATAGGGTGAATCGGTCTCGAGCAACAGGCGGTCGGGTGGACAGGCGGTCAGACGGTCGGTCCGGTTCCAGTTCTTGAATGTGATCATGCCGCTGAACGAGAAATATGCATTGATGGCGAGCCCCGCGTCCCAGACCTCATCGCCGGACGAGAAGCTGTGCAACACGACCACTGGCGGCGCTGCGGCGAAGTTGCGCAGCATCGCGGCCATGTCGGTATCGGATTCCCGGTTGTGCACCACGACGGGCTTGCCGAGCTCGACGCCAAACGCGAGCTGGGCCTCGAACGCCGCGCGCTGCGTGTCGCGCGGCGAATGCAGGTAGTGATAGTCGAGCCCCGTCTCGCCGACGGCCACGACGTCCGGCGCGGCGAGCAGCTCGCGAACCCGTGCCGACGTGGACGGCGACCATTCGCGCGCTTCGTGCGGGTGCACCCCGGCGGTCGCGGAAAGCCCCTGCCGTCCCCGCGCGAGCGCAACCGAGCGCTCGCTGCCCGCGAGCGATTCGCCGATCGCGACCACGTGGCCGATGCCGGCGGCGCGGGCCCGGGTCAACACGGCGTCCCGATCGCTGTCGAACGCGGCGTCCCCGAGGTGGCAATGGGTATCCACCAGGTAGGGCCACGCCACCGGGAACGGTGCCTACCGCGTCGGTTGGGGGGCGCGCGGCGGGCGCGGGGGCGGCGGCGGTGACGTCACCGAGGCACCCGGCACCGGGGCGATCGTCGCGCGCGGATCGAACGCGCGGGCGCCCCGGGCGTCCTGACCGGGCCAGCGCTTCTCGATCCACAGCAGCACGGGGGCCGCGATATAGATCGAGGAGAAGGTGCCCGTGAAGATTCCGAACGACATCACCCAGGCGAACGGCCGGATCACCTCGCCTGCCAGCACGAGCAGCGCCAGCGTCGTGGCAATCGTGGTGCCGTGCGTCAGCACCGAGCGCGGCAGCGTCTCGTTGATCGAGAGGTTCAGAATCTCGTACAGGTTCTGACGCCGGAATTTGCGCAGGTTTTCGCGCACGCGATCGAAGATGATGATCGTGTCGTTCAGCGAGTATCCGACCACGGTGAGCACGGCGCCCACCACCACCAGGCTGACCTCGAGATGCATCACGCTGATGAATGCCACCGTCGCGACGACGTCGTGCGCCGTGGCGATGACGGCCGCGAGGCCGAAGCGCCACTCGAAGCGGAACGCCAGATAGATCAGGGTCACGACGAAGCTGAACAGAATCGCCATGAGCGCCTTCCCCTGGAGCTCGCGGCCCACCTTGGGGCCGACCGACTGGCGTTGCGCGATGTGGTATTGCCCCTCGCCGACGCTCTGGTCGAGCGCGTGGGCGACGGAATCGGCGACCGCCTGGGTTCCCGCGTCGCCTTCGGACGCCCGGTTGCCCAGCCGCGCCCGGACGACGTAGGAGGTATCGGAGCCGAAGTTGTAGATGTCGGCCCCCCGCAACCCCACGTTATCCAGCGCCGCGCGGATTTTTCCCGTTTCGACTTTGTGCGCGACCTCGAATTGCACCGACGTGCCACCGGTGAATTCGATGCTGTAGTTGAGGCCGCGCGTCGCCAGAAACGCCGTGCCGACCAGCATGATGGCCCCGGTCAGCGAGAACGCCCAGCGGCGCCATTTGATGAAGTCGTAGTTCGCGTTCGCGAAGAGTCTGATCATCAGATGCTCAGGGTGACCATGTCGGGCCGCCGGTGCAGCCAGATGAGGAAGAGCGTTTTCACCACGAAGATCGCGGACACCATCGAGGCGATGATGCCGATGATCAGCGTGATGGCAAAGCCCTGCACGGGTCCGGTTCCCACCGCGTACAGAATCAGGGCGGTCAGGACCGTGCTGACGTTCGAGTCGACGATCGCGTTCATCGCGTGCAGGAAGCCGTCCTCGACCGCCAGCCGCAACGATTTGCCGTGGACGAGCTCCTCGCGGATGCGCTCGAAGATCAGCACGTTCGCATCGACGGCGATGCCGATCGAGAGCACGAATCCGGCGAGCCCGGGCAAGGTCAGCGTGAAGCCGAACGCGGCGAGCCCCGCGAGGGTGAACAGGCAGTACAGCGTCAGGGCGGCGACGGCGAGCGCTCCCGACATCCGGTAATAGCCGACCATGATGACGATGACCAGCAGCACGCCGACGATACCCGCCACGATCCCGTCGTGAATCGAATCGGCGCCGAGCGTCGCGCTGATCGCGCGCTCGTCGACGATCGTGAGCGGCGCGGGCAGCGCGCCGGCGCGCAGCACCAGCGCGAGGTCGCTCGCCTCCTGCAGCGGCTTGGTGCCGAGCTCGATCTGGCCATTGGCGTTGATCTGGCTGCGGATCACCGGGGGCTGGCCCTGCACGCGCCCGTCCAGGATGATCGCCATGTAGTCGCCGACATGCCGCGCCGTTTCCTGCCCGAACTTGCGGCCGCCGCGGCGGCTCAGCTGGAAGGTCACGATGGACTGATTCGTCACCTGATCGCGGCGCGCGTTGGCCTTGACCAGCTCTTCGCCGGTGATGATCGGCCGTGAGTCCACGGCATAGAGCGCGCGATAGGCCCGCGCGCCGCGCGATTCGGACGCCGCGCCCCAGCGCAGCTCGATGCCCCGCGGCATCTGGCCGCGGACGTCGGGACGCTGCACGAGGCTGTCGACCAGCGGCCATTGCTCTTCGGGAACCAGGAACTCCCCCGGCAGCTGGCCCTGGAACAGGAGCGAGGACAGCACGCCGGCCGCGTTGGCATCGGCGGAGTCTTCCTTCTGCTGCGCCTTGGTCGTGTCGCCGAACAGCTGCGATACCGCCGACGGCGCGCTCGGGTTGCGCGACTTCACGCCGGCGCGGCGCAGCGCGCCGTCCATCGCCGGCAGCGCGTCGCGGAAGGTGTTCTTCATGTCCGTGATGCGGAATTCGAGGAAGGCCGTCCGCTGAATCACGCCCTTGGCGCGCGCGGGATCTTTCTCACCGGCGAGCTCGACGATCAGACGGCAGCGCCCCTGAATCTGCACGACGGGCTCGGTGGTGCCGAACTCGTCGATGCGTGTCCGCACGACTTTTTCCGCGCGCTGGATCGCGTCGGCGCAGTCGGGGACGGGGCCCTTGCTCTGATCCACTTCGAGCGCGAGATGGATGCCGCCCTGCAAATCGAGGCCGAGCTTGATCGGGACGCGCCGCACGGTCGTGTCCTTCATGCGGCCGCTGTCCTTGTCCGGCACGCGCATCGTGACGTTGCGGGGGATGAGCGAGGCGATGCTCGCCACCACCAGCAGGGCAATCAGGTATAACCGCGAACGAATCTTCCCCATCGGATCTCTCTACCGGTTGAGGGTCGCCCGGGCCGCCTGGCGGTCGCGCTCCAGCTGCGCCACCAGCGCGTCGCGGGACGAGAACGCCTGCACGTCGCGCAGGCGACGGACCCACGCCACATCTACTGTCTCGCCATACAGCTCACCATCGAAATCGAACAGGTGCACCTCCAGCGTGCGAGCCTGCTCTCCGAACGTCGGGCGCGCACCCTGGTTCATCATGCCGCCGAAACGCTTTTCGTTTCCCGTTTCCCGTTTCCCGACGGTCACGGAGACCGCATAGACCCCGTCCGGTGGCAACAGCTTCCGGGTATCGGGGGCCGCCAGATTGATCGTCGGCACCCCGATCGTGCGCCCCCGCCCAGCTCCCCGCACGACCTCGCCCCGAATGCTGTATTCCCGTCCCAACCAACCCGCCGCCGCGTCGAGATCGCCGTGGGCCAGCGCCGTCCGGATCAGCGTGGACGAGATCGGCTGGCCCGCTCCGTTGTCTCGCACCGCATCGACGACCGCCAGCTCGAATCCCTGCTGCCGCGCGAGCCGGCGCACCAGATCGACATCGCCCGCGCGCCCGCGCCCAAAGCCGTGATCGTATCCCATCACGAGCTCGCGCATCGCGTACACGTCGCGAAGCCGGCCCACGAACGCTTCGGCGTCGAGCTGCGCGACCGCGGGCGTGAAGGGCATGAGCACGAACTGCTCGATTCCCTGCGCCGCCACGAGCGCCCGCTTCTCATCCGCCAGCGTCAACAACTTCGGCGCCGCCGCCGGATTCACCACCGCGAGCGGATGCGGCTCGAACGTCACGAGCACGCTGGTGAGTCCGCTCGCGCGCGCCCGCCGCGTCACCTCCGCGAGCACCGCATGATGGCCGCGGTGCACGCCATCGAAGGTACCCATGGTGACCACCGCGCCGCGAGTCGACATCAGTCCACCGCCACGAC
>Ga0134127_10001825_pt1 | contig 15637 bp, 18 predicted proteins | sample KB31753_FD_96459 | JGI IMG/M metagenome (GOLD analysis project Ga0134127, IMG submission 96459) | Terrestrial soil microbial communities with excess Nitrogen fertilizer from Kellogg Biological Station, Michigan, USA - KB3-175-3 | ecosystem: Environmental > Terrestrial > Soil > Unclassified ...
AGACGAGGCGGGCGTTGAGCACCGAGCCGTCGGCGCAGACAGACCAGCCCCCATCGGCCAAACCGAGCCTTCGGATCCGGCCCGCGCGGGCCGGGGACCTGCCAGCGCTCATGTCATTGGCAACCCGGCTGGCGGAGTTCCCGATGCCGAACTGGCGCACGGGCGGCCAGGTGATCGACGCCGAGCGTGCGACGGTCGCGCGAGCACTCGAGGCGCCATCGCCGGATACGCCGCTCTTCGTGGCCGAAGACAACGAAGGCAGGCCAGTGGGGTTTGCCTTGTTGGAGACGCACCAGGACTACTTCACCGGTCGCTCCCACGCCCACGTATCGGTCCTGGTCGTGTCAGGCACAATGGAAGGCCGCGGTGTGGGACGGTTGCTTCTCGCCACCGCCGAAGCCTGGGCCCGCGACCGGGGCCATCCTTTCATAACGCTGAACGTGTTCGCGCAGAACACGCGCGCCCGTGCTCTCTACGAGCGCGTGGGCTTCGGACCGGAGACGCTGCGATATGTGAAGCCATTGGACCAGCCCGACGACCGCTAACCCCGCGCGAGACCCCGTCCCGGTTGGAACGACCAGACCCTCGACCCCGTATTGAGCATCATGCATCTCGACCTGCCCGAAGCGATCGCGGTCCTCCGCCGCACGCCCGGCGCGCTGCGCGCCCTGCTCTCCGACCTGCCGGAGTCCTGGCTCCACGGCCGGGAAGGACCGGACACTTGGAGCCCGTTCGACGTGATCGGGCATCTGATCGATGGTGAAGAGACCGACTGGATTCCGCGAGTGAGGATCATCCTCGCCGGCGGACCGAACCCGGTGTTCGAGCCGTTCGACCGGTTTCGGCATCTGCGGCTCAACGGCGGCAAGCCGCTCTCCGCCCTGCTCGACCGATTTGCCCGGCTCCGGGCGGAGAACGTCGCGACCCTGGAGGGCTTCAGGCTCTCGAGACGAGATCTCGAGCGACCGGGCGTACACCCCGAGCTTGGACCGGTGACATTGGGCCAGCTGCTGGCAACGTGGGTCGCGCACGACCTGGGACACATTGCCCAGGTCGCGCGAGTCATGGCGAAGCAGTATGGAGACGAGGTAGGGCCGTGGCGCGCGTATCTGCCGGTGCTTACGCGCTGACTCCGGCGGCTAGCGCCGGAGTTTTCTCAGCAGGCGGAGGATTTCCAGGTAGAGCCATACCAGCGTGACGATGAGTCCGAAGGCGGCGTACCACTCCATGTATCCGGGAGCGCGCCCCACGCCCTGCTCGATCAGGTCGAAATCAAGAATCAGGTTGAACGCGGCAAGGCCGGTCACGAACAGGCTGAATCCGATACCGATCGGCCCGCCTTCATGCAGGAACGGTACGTAGAGCCCGAACATCGCCATGACCAGCGCGATGGCATAGAAGGCGGCGACGGCGAAGGTACAGGAAACGACAATCGTCTTGAAGCGCTCGGTCGCCCGAACGATGCCCAGACGGTATGACACCAGCATGACGCCGAGCGTGGCGACCGTGAGCACCACGGCCTGCACCGGCAGCCCGCGATAGCGCAGGTTGAGAATCGCGGAGAGCGCCCCTAGCAGCAGGCCTTCGAGGGCGGCATAGATCGGAGCGGTGACCGGCGCGTGCTGAGGGCGAAAGACCGTGTAAAGCGCGACGCCGAAGCCACCAAGGATGCCGACCAGGAACAGTGTGCCAAGCTTGTCGGGCTCGGCCAGTCCGGCGCCCGCCTGCAACCAGGAGAACGTCGCGGTGGTCGCGAGAATCCCCAATAGCACCAATGTCTTGGCGATCGTCCCGCCCAGCGTCATCGGGGTCGTCCCGAGCTCGCCGGTCGGCGCGAAAGTGGCCCGGGCCAGCACCGGATTGGATGTGGTGGCCATCAATGCTCCTCGAGATGTTGAAAGCTACCGGCGAATCTGCAGGAAGAATGCCCGCATCTCAAGCGCCATGGATCAGTCCGACAGGCTGCGAGAAGCGAGGCCGGGCACGATCACGCCATCTTCGGCCGCGCGGGCCAGCAGCTCGCGCCGTACGCTTGCGGCGGTCGCGATGACCCGGACCGGATAGCGCGAGCAACGGGGAGTGACCGTCCCCCGCACACAACCGTTGTAGCGGCGGAGCGCGACCTTGAGTGAAGGGCTTCGTACCACGTAGAGACGTAACAGGCGGGCGCCATGGCAGATGTTGGTGTCGAGCTCCCGGAGCTCGGCGTTGGCGCAACCGTAGCTGCCGGCGTGCATCGGCATCACCTGCATCAGGCCCACCGCGCCGGCGCTGCTCACGGCGGCCGTGTCCAGGGCGCGATTCTCGATGAGCAGGACGGCCGCCAGAAGACTCGGGCTCATGTTGAGCCGCTTGCTTTCGCGCACCACGGCGAACGCGGCGCGCTCCGCCACCTCAGGTCGGCGGGTCCGGCGCGCCAGGACCTCGGCCAACGGCCGGTAGCCTAGTCGGTTGATAGCGGCGGCCTCGAGCACCGTGCTGTCCGCCCAACGGATGCGCGGCCGCCGTGTGGGCTTCGGGCGGGAGGCAGGCTTGGGCGCCGCCGCGCCCGGAACGGCCGGGGCCGCTGCCGGAGCTGCGGCCGGCTCGAGGTCAGGCTCGACGCCGCTCGCTCGATCGATCGGCGGGCCACCCGACGAGCATCCCGCCGTGGCAACGACCAGCGCCACGGCGTACGGCTTCCACGTCCGGCTGTACCACAGTCGGTCGGCCATGAGTCCTCCGGTTTCGCAACGTGCCGCGCAGTATCGGGACCGGTACCTGGCCGTCTCAACTGTTCGGAATGTGGCAGTGGGCGAAAAGCCGACGCTGACGACGATCGGGGTGCAGCGCCTGGTCGTCCGGAAGTCACGCTGGCAACAGCAGTCACGTCCCGAACCGCGTCCGGGGTGCAACTATTGGCGCGGTTAGCTCGGAACCGGCATTGTTACATTGGGATCGGTCGTTATTCGGCCGGCGACGATGGCAAAGCGGGCCTCCGCCCCTCACAAACCCTCTTCTCGCGAGCGTTTCTAATGCACTTTGCTCGATGCCTCGTCCCGACGCTCCTCTTCCTGGGCGCCAGCCGGGCCGCCCCGGCGCAAAGCCCCAGCGCGGATCGGACCGCGGTCCTCGCGGTGGTGCAACGTCTGTTCGATGGGATGCGGGCCGGAGACAGCAGCGCCGTTCGCAGCACGTTCCACCCGCAGGCGCTCCTGGCCTCTACCGCCAGTCGGGACGGGAAAGCCGTGGTCAGAATCGATACCGTCGATGCCTTTGTCCGGGCGGTGGGTACGCCGCACACTGAGACCTGGGACGAGCGGGTCCGGAATCCCCGCGTAGAGCTGGACGGACCCTTGGCGTCCGTATGGGCAGACTATTCATTTTATGCCGGCGGGAAGTTCAGCCATTGCGGGGTGGACGCCTTTCAAATTGCCCGCGACGGCGACGCTTGGCGCATCGTGGCGTTGATGGATACTCGGCGGAAGGACGGGTGTCCCGATCAGCCTGCTCGCCCGTCCTGAATCACCCTCGCCCCCGCCGTTCTTTCGCGCGATCGTGTACCAGATCGTCTGGGAGTTCGAGGTCGAGCCTCATCGGGCCGCGGAGTTCGAGCGGGAGTACGGCTCGGCGGGGGTGTGGGCGACTTTCTTTCGGCAGGGCGAGGGATTTCTCGGCACTGAGCTGTTCCAAAGCCTGGAAACGCAGGAACGCTATATAACAGTGGATCGCTGGGCCTCACGCGCGGCTTTCGAGAGCTTCAAGCAAAAGCGGGCGCGAGACTATGCGGAGATCGACGCCCGATGCGCATCGCTCACCCGCGCCGAGTGGTTGGTCGCAACCAAAGAGGAGCCGTGATCGCGAGCTGGACTCCCAAGGCGAAGGCGTTCTGGTCCCTGCTTGCGGTGCTGATGCTGGCCGACTGCAGTACCAAGCGCCTGGCCGTTTACCACCTGTCGCCGCCGTACATTCCCCACGAGGTATTGGGCGACTGGTTCCGGTTCACGCTGGCGTACAACCGTGGCGCCGCGATGGGGGTCCTCTTCGGGCCGTATTCCCGCTTCGCGCTCTCCCTCACAGCGCTCCTCGCGCTCGCCTTGCTCGGGACCCTTTACCGTCGCGGCCCGGCGGGGGACGCGTGGCGGGCGGCCGCGCTCGCGCTGGTGGCCGGCGGCGCGGCCGGCAACCTGCTGGATCGCGTCCGGTCGGCGCGGGGCGTAGTGGACTTCATCGATGTAGGTGTGGGCGACCTGCGGTTCTGGACTTTCAACATGGCCGACATCGGCATCACCTGCGGGGCGCTGCTGCTTGCGATATTGCTTGCCCGCGATCCGGGGACTGCCGACGGTGCCGCCACCCCGCATGAAACCGAGGAGACCAGTTGAGCGAAGCGCCTCTCTGGTGGTAACCTCCCTGTCCCCCTCGGCGCCTCCCAAGGAGCGTCCATGATCTCCCGTCGCGGATTTCTTGCGGGAACCGCTGGCCTGGCCGCGGTGAGCGCGGCCTTCCGCCCATTGCTTGCTCTCTCCTCCGCCGCTCTGGTCAAGGTGTACAAGAGCCCGACCTGCCAATGCTGCTCTCACTGGGTCGAGCACGTCAAGCAGAGCGGGTTCCGCACCGAGACCCACGACCTCGACTCGGTCGACGCAATCAAGGACCAGAACGGCGTGCCCGAGTCACTCCGGTCCTGCCATACAGCGTTGGTAGAGGGCTACGTGATCGAGGGTCACGTTCCGGCGGGGGACATGCAGCGGCTGCTCGAGGAGCGGCCCAAGATCGCCGGCCTGGCGGTACCTGGCATGCCGGCAAGCGCGCCCGGCATGTATCGGCCGGGAGACCCGAAGACGCCGTACGAGGTGCTGGCGTTCCAGAAATCCGGAACCAGCGTCGTATACGCCCAGCACTAAATCGCTCGCCCGTGTCTCCCACTGACCTGCTCGAGCTATTCGCCTACGATGTCTGGGCCAACCGGGAGACGCTCGGGTCAGTGCGTCCCGCAGCCCAGTCCGCTCCCAAGGCGGTCCGGCTCAGCGCTCACATCGCGGCGACCGAACAGCTGTGGCTCGCACGCATCCATGGACGACCATCGCCGGTTCCGGTCTGGCCGGGTGCCGGACTGGATGAGACTGCGCGACTGTTCGACGACGCTGCGGACCAGTGGCGGACCTATCTCGAGCGCATGACGCCGGACGAGGCGGCTCGGCAAGTGGCCTACGTCAACAGCAAAGGCGAGTCATTTCGCAATTCCGCCGCCAACATCGCGACCCATGTGCTCTTCCATTCGCATTATCACCGCGGCCAGATCGCGGCCCTGGTTCGCGCCGCCGGTTACGAGCCGGCCTACACCGACTTCATCCATGCCATCCGCACCAACGCTCTCACACCAAGGAGGTAGTTCGTGAATGACGTGGATTTCGCCGTGAGACGCCGTGCGGCCGAGCGGGCCAGGCAGGTGCTGGAGGGGAATGTGAGCCCGGATGCCCTGCGGGAAGAATTCGCCGATGTGGAAGATCGCGCGGTCGCCGCGCTGCTCGACCTGCTCGAACATCGGCCGGTCCACGGAGTCCTGGGGGGCGGGGAGAGCGCGTGGCAGGACTACCAGCGCTCGCTGCGCGACGTCATCGCCGGACTGGCGGAGTAGAGGTGGATCACCGCTTCACTGCTGCGCAGGCCGTTGCGGCGCTCCCGGCGCCGCCGGAGGAGCAGTACACCATCGTCTTTGGGCACGGTACCCTGGAGCTTGGCTTGTATGCCCCCCGCGGCAGCGATCCGCAGGATCCGCACACTCGCGACGAGGTCTACGTGGTGCTTCGGGGATCGGGTTGGTTCGTGAACGGCCCGGCCCGCGATCGCTTCGGCCCGGGGGACGTGCTTTTCGTCCCCGCAGGCACGGTCCACCGTTTCGAAGAGTTCACCGACGACTTTCAGGTGTGGGTGGTATTCTACGGCCCGCCGGGTGGAGAGCGACCGATGCTCCGTGGCTGACACACGGGAGATGCGACGCCAGCTGCTGGTGATGATCGGTGTGATCGTCGTCGTCGACGCGCTCGCGGTCGCCGCCTGGTTTTACGCCGGCATCCGTGGGCGCAGCGCCGTGGTGCAGCTTCTCTTCGCGATTGTCTGGACGGCGGCGACGCTGGCGGCTGTGGTGGTGTCGATGCGGAAGATCAGAGAGGCGGGGAAATGGGGAAGGGGAGAAACGGGAAAGGGGTCATAACTAAGGCCCCTGTTCCCGGTTCTCCCCTTCTCCCGCAGCCTAGTTCGTCGCTCCAGTCGCCCCGGTGACCGCCGGCGTTTCCCCCGTGGCTTGATCCACCGCGTCGATCCGGACCACAATCGCCGTGATGTTGTCCAGACCACCGCGTCGGTTTGCCTCCGCAATCATCTTGTCCACCCAGGTCTGCGGATCACCCTCCCCGGACAGGATCTTGACCAGCAGCTCGTCCTCCAGCATCCCCGTGAGCCCGTCCGACGCTAGCAGGACGATGTCACCGGATTTGAGGGCTCCGAAGTAGAGGTCCGGCACGACGTCCACGCTCGCGCCGACGCAGCGGGTAATCACGTTGCTGTAGGGGTGGACCCGAGCCTGCTCGGGCGTGAGCAGCCCCGCATCGACCTGCTCCTGCACGTAGGAATGGTCTTTGGTGAGCTGGGTAAACTGACCGTCGCGAAGGAGGTAGGCCCGGCTGTCGCCCACCTGCCCCACCAGATAGCGACCGCGCATCAGGACCAGGACGGTCGCGGTGGTTCCCATCCCGCGCTTGTCGTGCTCCGCCAGCGTGCGCTCGAAGATCGCGTCGTTGGCGACCCGGATGGCGGAGCGGATCCGCTCGCCCACCTGCGGCTCGGTCAGGCCCCGGGTCGAGCCGATCTCCCGCGAGGCGATGCGCACGGCCATCTCGCTCGCGACTTCGCCCGCGGCGTGTCCGCCCATCCCGTCCGCGACGATGAAGATGCCGCGGTCGGAGAGCATGAGGTAGTTGTCTTCGTTGCCGGACCGGACGACGCCTACGTCGGTACGGGCAGCACAAGTGAAGTGCACGGAGCTCCGTTATCTCAACAGCATGAACGCGATCACCCCGACTACGACGAGTGCCGCGACCACGATGACCCAGCGGGGAACGCCCCTGGGCTCGGGCGCGGCGACACGCGTGGGGCGCCGCGGTGGGGTGGCTTCCCTTTCAGGCGGCGTGCGGAGCCCTTCGACCATCCGGGTTCCCACTCGCTGCTGGATGCCGGTCGTGTCGTCCGTGGATTCGAAGAGTGTCGCTACCTCACCAAAGCGAATCGTTGCTCCGGGCCCGAGCGGGGTTTCGTCCGTGACCCGCTCACCGTCAACGAAGGTCCCGTTGGTCGAGCCCAGATCCTGAACCACCCAGATGCCTTCCCGGCGTTGCAGCTTGGCGTGCGACGCACTCACGCTCGGCTCCGGGATGACGAGATCGTTGTAGTCGCCCCGACCGATATTGGCCACCGGCGTCCGGACCGTCAGGCGCTTGCCTTTGAGGCTGCCGCTGCGCACCAGCAACGATGCGATCGGCGCGTCCATGGTGGTGATCGGCGTGACCGGACCCTTGAGCACCGGAGTCGGCGGGGCGGGGGCGCCGAACATCGTGTCCAGCAACCGCTGCTGCGCGCCGGTCGGTAGCGTCTGGGCCTCGCTCGGCGCCTCGGCCGGCGGCTCCGAGGCCCCGCCCGCCGGGCTTGCATCCCCGTAGAAGCGGAACTCATCGGCTCCCACCCGGATCACATCGGCTCGGCGGAGCACGCGCGAGCCCTCGACCCGATGCCCGTTCACGAACGTACCGTTGGTGCTGGTATCCACCAGCACGAAGCCTTGCTCCGTCGCCACGATCTGGGCGTGCCGGCGGGACACTTCATTGCCGGGCACGACGACGTCCGCACTGGCGTCACGTCCGATCACCAGTGCCGCGCCCACCTGATACTCCCGTCCGTCGGTGAGACACACGAGCCTGCCGCCCGCCACGACCGCCGGGGCAGCCGGCTTCGACCCACTGGAGGGCGTGAACTTCTCGAAGGCGGACGAATCGAAAAACTTGGTGTGCCCCGCGCGGGCGGGATCGACAACCAGCAGATCGTGCGGACCGATCCGGATCTTGTCGCCGTGGAGGATCGGCGTTGGGTCGTCACCCCGGGGCACCCCGTTCACCAGAATCTCGGCTGCGGGCGCAGCGCGGCGAATCGCGGCGGACCCGTCAGGCAGGCCCTGCACGACCGCATGGCGCGGGTGAACCGCGGCACCGTTGAGCGCCAGCGCGCAACTCGCGTCGGACCCAATAACCATTTCTCCGGCTGCGATCGGGTATCGCAGACCGCCGACTTCGAGCTGCATCATGGGGCCGGATCCAGGAGCATCATGGAGTGCCAGTCAAGCTATCCGTAGGGTCGTAACCGCGCAAGCCAGCGTGGGTTACCGCACTGACCGGCTCTATCGGCAACTGCCCTCTCAACTGCAATTGATAGAGGCGCTCATACAGGCCACGCTGGGCCAGAAGCTCGCGGTGGCTGCCCCGCTCCCGGATCTCACCATGATGCATGACCAGGATCTCGTCCGCGTGGAGGATGGTGCTGAGGCGGTGGGCGACCACGACACTGGTCCGCCCGGACATCAGCTCTTGGATGGCCCGCTGGATCTGAGCCTCCGCTTCGGCATCCACTGAGCTGGTCGCCTCGTCCAGCACCAGAATCCGGGGATCGCGGGCCAGCGCCCGGGCAAAGCTCAGCAGCTGACGCTCCCCCACGCTCAGGTTACGACCTCGTTCCCCCAACACATGTCCATAGCGCTGGGGCAACCGCTCGACGAACCGGCTCGCGCCGACTCGGTGCGCCGCCGCCTCCGCCGCTGAGGGGGACACCGGCGCATCCAGCGTGAGGTTGTGCAGGATGTCACCGGTGAATAGAAACAGATCCTGCTGTACGAACCCGATCAGCCCTCGCAGGTCGCTCAGCGATAAGTCGCGGAGATCGACCCCGTCGATCGTGATCCTCCCTCGCTCCGGATCGTAGAAGCGCAGCAGAAGACTCACGACAGTCGTTTTGCCCGCTCCCGTATGGCCCACCAGGGCGACCGTCTCCCCAGGGCGGGCCGTAAAGGAGACGTTCTTGAGCACCCAGGGAGCGTCCGGAGCGTAGCGGAACCACACGCCCTCGAACGCGACCTCGCCACGGATCGGTTTCGACAGGGGCCGCGGGGTTCTCGATTCCGGGATCGTGACGGGCTCGTCGAGCAGGCGGAAGACCCGCTCCGACGAGGCCATGGCGCTTTGCAGCAGATTGAACTTTTCCGACAGATCCTGAAGCGGCTGGAAAAAGCGGCGCGTCAGCTGGATGAATGCGGCGAGCACGCCGACGGTCAGAGTGCCGCCGAGCGTTCGAAGCCCACCGTACCACAGCAGCAGGGCGAGCGCGATCGAGCTGAGGGCCTCGACCACCGGAAAGAAGATCGCGTAAATCGTGATCGAGCGAAGATGGGCCTCCAGATGATCCGCGTTGATTCGCCGGAACTCGGCGGAAGCGGCCCGCTCTCGCCCGAACAACTGGACGATTCGTACACCTGACAAGTGTTCCTGGAGGTAGGCGTTCAGGCGCGCAAGGCGGATCCGGATGTCCCGGAACGCATCCCGGACGCTCCGTCGGAACAGGGTCACCGTGAGCCACACCGCCGGAATGACCGCGAACGCGACCAGCGCCAGTCGCCAGTCGGTTGCGAGCATCATGATCATGATCGCGGCAAGCGTGAACACGTCCCCGAAGACCGTCACCACGCCGGAGGAGAACAGCTCGTTCAGCGTCTCCACGTCGGAGGTGACCCGGGTCATGAGCCGGCCAACTGGATGCCGGTCGAAGTAGGGAATGCTGAGTCGTTGCAGGTGACCGAAGATCTGCAGCCGCAGGTCGTACATCACCCGCTGGCCGACATATGTGGTAAGCAGCGTTTGGCCGTACTCGACGAGGAACTCGAGGACCAGGGCGACGAGGTAGAGCGCGGCAAGTGTGCCGAGCAGGGCGGCATCGCGCTCCGGGATGGCGACGTCGAGCGCCCGCTGAGTCAGGACCGGTCCGACCAGCGTCAGTGCCGCGCCACCAAGGAGGAGCCCCACCGCCGAAAGAACGGGGGCTTTATACGGCCGGAGATAGACCAGCAGGCGTCGGAGGAGCCCCGCGTCGTAGCCGCGGTTGAGCGGCTCATCGCCCTCGAGGGGCGCTGTCACGCCGCGGCCTCCGGCAAGGCCGTTTCGTCGACCGCTTTGAGGCCCTTTCTGACCCAGCCGGAGAACACGACGAAGCCCACGCCGAGGGTGCAGTAACTCAGAATGAACCGCCAAACCAGGGTGTACAGCGGAGTGAGCCCGCGGGGCACGTAGACCGACATTACCGCCGCGCTCAACAGCTCGGCAATGCCCGAGGCACCGGGCGTCGGTGCGAAGTACAGGAGAAACATCACCAGAGTTTGAACCAGCAGCACGTCCACGAAGTTTACCTGAATGCCGAGGGCCCGGAGCGCAACATAGCCAGCGAGCAGCTTGTTGGCGTGGGATGGGCCGGACAGTATCCAGGCGCAGCCGAGCGCGATCCAGCCTCGCAGGCTGTTGAAGGCGACCACGCTGGCGTGGGCCTCCTCGATGCCTTTGGTGACGTGCTCCAGGCGCTCGGCGACCCGGCGGCTGCGCCGGCCGACGAACACGGCCATCCGATGGATAAGGTTCGCGGCAAAGCGGGGGAACACCACGATCGCGATCAGGACCAGGCCGATGGCCCCAACCACACTCAGGCTGCCGAGAAACAGATCGTATAGCGACAGGCCGAGCACGTTGCCTTTGGTGCCCAATGAGCGACCTGCGCCAAGCGAGATTGCGAGCGGACCAGCGATGCCGAAGAACGCAATGGTGGCGACGAAGCTCATCAGAGTAGCGGTGAGGGCGACGGGCAACGGAATGCCATAGCGTCGCAGGGTGTAGATCGTCATGGGGCCGGCGCCCGAGTTGAGCGGGGTCACGTACGCGGCCCAGGCTCCCATCCCGCCGGCGAGCAGACAGCCCTTGAGCGATGGGCGGGGGACGACGTGGCGCGCCAGCACCCACAACCTGAGCCCACCGCCGATCCAGTCCATCGAGGCAAGCCCCATCCCCACCACGATCCATCGCCAATCCAGCTGGGCGAACTTCGCGATCGAGGCCGAGATGTCCTTGCCGTATAGAAAAGTGAGCCCGTACCCAAGCAGGGAGGCGATGAGGAAGAACTCGAAGCCCCTGAGCAGGAGCTTGGGGGTCAGCAGGCGGGCCATGGGTCGGGGAAAGATAGGCAGGGGCAGGCGGGAGCGGTGTGCGGTTCGCCTGTGGGTGATCAGAGTTTTGGCGGTCCTCTAGCGGCGGGGTGGGCGGGCCTCGGGCGCTGCAGTTCGCTGGAATGTGCGGAGACGGGGTGACAGGGATCGGAGGGTGCTGGGGTTGGCGGGGTATGGCCAGCGCCCTCCGATCCCTGTCACCCCGTCTCCCTTCGATTGCCGCTCACTGACGCGCCTGTCGGCCGCCCACCCCGCCGCTAGAGGACCGCCAACTCTGATCACCCGCACAACCAACCTCCCGCCATACAACCGCCCCCGCCTCGCCTCGCTATTTTCCCATCACATGTCCGATTCCGTCATCCGCATCGTCAACGCCCGCCAGCACAACCTCCGCGGCGTCACGGTCGACCTTCCGCGTCGCTCGTTGATCGTGGTCACCGGCCCGTCCGGTTCCGGCAAGTCCTCGCTCGCGTTCGATACGCTCTACGCCGAGGGCCAGCGAAGGTACATCGAGTCGCTGTCGACGTACGCCAAGCAGTTTCTGGACCGGATGCCCAAGCCGGCCGTGGATCGTCTAGAAGGCCTGGCGCCCGCCGTGGCGATCGAGCAGCGCAACCCGACCGTTTCCAGCCGATCCACGGTAGGCACGGCTACTGAGGTCTACGACTATCTCCGCCTGCTCTGGGCCCGCCTGGGAAAGACGTGGTGCCGGGTCTGCGGTGGACCGGTCCGGCGCGAAACGCCTCAGTCCGCAACCGACGAGATCCTCTCAACGGTCGGAGCGGAGGCCCGGCTCCAGATCGCGTTCCCGCTGCCAGTTAGCGCGCGCGTCACCCATCAGGCCGTGGTGGACAACCTGCGAGCACTCGGTTTTGTGCGGCTGGTGGCCGACGGACTGGCGCACCATCTCGATGAGCTTCCTCCGAAGCTTGATCTGACCGATGCCGCCGAGTTGCTCATCGTGGTGGACCGGCTGATCGCGGCGGCCGACCAGGCCGGCCGCGTCTCCGAAGCGGTGGCTACCGCATTCAGCGAAGGTGAGGGCGTCGCGATCGCGCTCCATGAGGGTGACCGTCTTCGGTTCACCGAATTCCCCGCGTGCAGCAGCTGCGACACCCCTGCGGCGACGGTAACGCCCGCCCTGTTCTCCTTCAACAACCCCCGCGGCGCCTGCTCGGCGTGCAACGGGTTCGGCGCGACCCTGGAATACGATGAGTCGCTCATCGTCCCCGATACGCGCCGCAGTTTGGCCCAGGGAGCCATCGATCCCTGGACCAAGCCGCGCTATGAGGGCCGGCGCCGAATCCTGCTCGAGCGGGCCAAGCAGCTCGACGTCGATCCGGCCGCTCCATGGTCCAAGCTCAAGGCGGCGCAAAAGCGAGAGCTGTTGTACGGCCGGAAAGGGCGCTACCTCGGAATCTTCCCCTTCCTCAAGGGTCTCGAAGAAAAGCGCTACAAGCAGTACATCCGCGTTTTCCTCCGGCAGTATCAGCTGGCCCGCACCTGTGAGGCCTGCCGGGGGACCCGCCTCAACCCGGACGCGTTGGGCGTCCGTATCGGAGACGATACGATCGCCGCCGTCGCCGCCCGCTCGGTGGACGAGATCCACGCCTGGGTCCGGGGCCTCAGCCTGTCGCCCTTCGAGCGCGAGATCGGCCAGCTCATTATCGATCAACTGGACAGTCGACTCGGCTTCCTGCGCGACGTCGGACTGGGCTATCTCACGCTCGACCGTCAGACCCGCACTCTGTCTGGCGGAGAGGCTCAGCGGATCGCCCTGGCCAACGCGCTGGGTTCCAAGTTGGTCGATGCGCTGTACGTGTTGGACGAGCCGTCGATCGGCCTGCATCCCCGTGATACCGACCGGCTTCTCGCCCTGCTTCGGCGGCTGCGCGACAACGGGAACACGGTCGTCGTCGTAGAGCACGACCTCGCGGCCATTCAGCAGGCCGATTTCATGCTGGAGCTGGGTCCGGGGTCGGGCGAGCGCGGCGGCCGGGTGGTTCATGCGGGCCCCGTCGGAGCGGCCGGCGCATCATTGACCGGGCAATACCTGACCGGCGCGAAACGAATCGCGGTACCCAGCGCGCGGCGCCATGCCGGCCCGCAATGGCTGCGCATTCGCGGTGCCGAGCTGCACAACCTGAAAGGTGTCGACGCGGACATACCGCTCGGGACCCTTACCGCGGTGACCGGCGTGTCCGGGTCCGGCAAGAGCACGCTGGTATACGACGTCCTCTATCGGAACCTCGAGTCCCGGCTGCACGGCGGCCATTCGGCCAAGTCGCACTTGGGAGAAGAGGTGGGCGCGGTCCGCGGGCTCACCGGCTGGGAGCACCTGGAGGACGTGCTGCTGGTGGATCAGTCGCCCATCGGCCGCTCGCCACGCTCGAACCCAGTCACCTACATCAAGGCATTCGACGAGATCCGCGAGCTGTTCGCGCAGCAATCGCTCGCCCGGCAGCGCCGCTACAGCGCCGCGACCTTCTCGTTCAATCTGCCCGGCGGCCGCTGCGAGGCCTGCGAGGGAGCCGGACACGTTCAGGTCGAAATGGTGTTCCTGGCGGACGTATTCGTTCCCTGCGAGGTGTGCGGCGGCAGCCGATTCAAGCCCGAAGTACTGGACGTAAAAATCCACGGCCATTCGATCCGGGATGTGCTGCAATGGACCGTGGACGAGGCAGCCGCCCGCTTCCGCCACCAGGCCAAGCTCGGCGCGGGGCTGTGGCACCTGCAGCAAGTGGGACTCGGGTACCTCCGGCTCGGGCAACCGGCCACCACGCTGTCCGGCGGTGAAGCGCAGCGGCTCAAGATCGCCCGTGAGCTGTCGAGCTCCGCCAAGCGCGACGGACGCAAGCTCTATTTGCTCGACGAGCCCACCACGGGGCTACATCTGGACGACGTCCGCGTCCTCATCCAGGTCCTGGATCGGCTGGTGGACGCCGGGCACACCGTGGTCGTGATCGAGCATCACCCGGACGTGGTGAAGCGGGCCGACTGGATCGTCGATCTGGGCCCCGAAGCAGGGGATGCCGGTGGTCAAGTGGTGGCCCAGGGGACTCCGGAAGACGTCGCCACGGTCGCGGCCTCACACACCGGCCGGTACCTCCGGCCTCTGCTCCTGCCGGCCGCGCCCGCACTCGCCGGATGACCCGTCGGCAGGGCATCGCCGCGCTCGTCTTCATTGCTGTCGTCTGGGGCTGCTGCTTCGTGCTCATCAAGCAGACCCTCGCCCTTGTCTCGCCCCTGCTCTTCCTCTCGATCCGCTTCCTGCTCGCGTCGGTCTTCGTGCTCCCGTGGCTTCGAGGGATTACCCGCCGCGAGTTGGTCGGGGGCCTCGTCCTCGGCCTGCTGTTCTGGGCCGGGTTCGTCTTTCAGACCGTGGGCCTCGCGCACACCACCCCCACCCGGTCGGCGTTCATCACCGGGCTCAGCACACCGCTGGTCCCGGTCGCGTATTTCCTGGTGTATCGCCGGAGCCCGTCCGCCGCTGTCGCATTGGCGGTGATCGTCACAGGGGTGGGGATGTACCTGCTCACCCGGCCGGGCGGCTCGAGCGGCGGCCTCAACCTGGGAGACATCCTGACGCTCGGGTGCGCCCTGCTGTTTGCCTTCCAGATCGTGGCGGCCGGCCATTTCGCCCCGACTGCGCGACCCGAACGCTTGCTCGCGCTCGAGCTTACGGCAACCGGCGTCCTCTCGGCTCTGGTTTCACCACTGATTGAGACTCCTCACCTTGTGCTCAACGCCGGAACCGTAGCGGCGATCGGGTTCCTGAGCGTCACCGCAGCGGTGACCTTCTATTTGCAGCTTGGCGCCCAGAGGGTCGTGAGTCCCGCGTTGACCGCGATCATCTTCACCCTCGAAGCGCTTGCAGCTGCGATTACCAGCTGGATCGCGTTGGGCGAGACGCTCACCGCCGGGCAGTGGGTCGGCGGGGCCCTGATTCTGATCGGAGCAGTCCTGCCGTTTGTCGGAGTCGGCGGCTGGCGCGCAACTTCCTCCTACTCGTCGGCCAAGCTCGAGTCGGAACCGTAGCGGACCATGCACCGCTAACGCGATGCTGTGCGGGAGCTAAGCTGCGAAGGGCTCGCCGCAGTACCAGATGTGTCGGTCAGGGTACGCAGAAATGCCAGCAATGCCCGCTCCTCCCCACCCGACAGATGAAGTGAATCCGAAGGCAGCGTTTGGGTCGGCCCGTTGTGCATGTAGGGCGCTGTGAGCGCGATGTTTCTGAGTTTTGGGACCTTGAAGGCTCCCCGATGTAGCGGGCATCGCGAGGTCAACGTGAAGTAACGGGTTGGCTACGGCTGGACCGATGACAGCGTGTCTACACTGCGACAGCGGCTTCGC
>Ga0134127_10001826_pt1 | contig 15629 bp, 6 predicted proteins | sample KB31753_FD_96459 | JGI IMG/M metagenome (GOLD analysis project Ga0134127, IMG submission 96459) | Terrestrial soil microbial communities with excess Nitrogen fertilizer from Kellogg Biological Station, Michigan, USA - KB3-175-3 | ecosystem: Environmental > Terrestrial > Soil > Unclassified ...
CGCCTGGAAGAAGTTGATGGGATAACCGGCGCCAGCAACTCCGGCGCAAGGCGAGAAGTTGGCACCACCCACCAGGTTACACAGGTAGGTTGAGCTTCCTGCCAAGGAGGTGGCGAAGGCCCCTGCTGCTCCAGTATTCAGATCGGTGATGAAACCGCCGTTGGTCATAAAGGCATTTACGCCTGTTCCGGCTGCGGCGGTCATAATGGGTAGTGGGACTTGGCCAGCCAGGTTGTTGTTGGCAAAGCTGGGGTTCGCGCTGCAAGTTTGGTCCGCCATGCAGATTGCCAGGTTTTGCTGGGCGTGCTTGAATTCAGCCAAGAACCCATTCTCGAAGATATTGACCTCGCTGGGGTTCGTAACGATCCATTGGTGCACGCTCCGGTTGCCGAGATACCTGACTTCGAGCACATTGCTCCGGCCCAATGCCCGCTGAATGCCGAAATTCCACGACATCACATAGGGTTGGCGGATGTGTTGATTCAAACCGTTCACCCCCGACCAATAGCCGAAGAATGTCTCTTGAGATTCGGGGATTACGTCCTGGTAAGTCGCGGGGCTTACGAAGAAGGGATTCGGTTGGGGGTTACCGAGAGCATAGCTGCCCGCGTCGAACTGGCCAGCTGTTCCAGGCGCTACCCCCGGAACCTGCGGCGACAAGCGGAAGCTCTGGTAGAACGCGTAACCTTCATTGGAGGCTGAGTTCCAGAAGAACTGGTAGGGTTCGGTCATGCGCCGCAAGCCAAAGCCGGCGCGCACCACCGTGGTATTTTCACCGAGCAGTTTACCCAGGACCCCGTCGCTCTTGCTCGGGTTCCAGGAGATACCCAACTGGGGCTGCGGAGTAACATACCAGCCGTCGTAGACACTTTTCCTGGTCCGATACATGGGATTGAGTCCGTTGGGATCAGACGTCAGCTTTCCGGGTTGGAAGATATTGCCAACTCCCGAGGGCCCCCACATGCCGACGTTGTCCGCGCTGTGATAACCGACGGTCAGGTCTTGGGATGGGCTGACGAAATCCCACCGCAGGCCGGCGTTAATCGTCAGGTGAGGTGTTACTTTCCAGGAGTCCTGGATAAACAGGCCAGCGCCATGCTGGAGTTCATCGAGGAAGTAGCCTCGCACGTCGGTAGCGTACTGTTTCGTCTTGGGATCAAGCGCGAAACCGGCACCGCCCGGGCTGACACCGTTAATTCTTCCCACCAATGTTGCGTACAAATTCTCGGCGTGAAGCAGGTCGGCGGCCGTGTGATTGGGGAAATTGTTGGTGAAGTAGTTCGAGAATACAGTCGCCGCTGGGTCGTTGCCGTCGATGCCCATAGTGATGAACGGGAACCCAGCCGGAGAATTGTAGTAGTGGTCCTGCTCGCGGAAGTACGAGAATCCGAAGCTGACCGTGTGCGCGGCCTTTTGCCAAGTGACGTTGTCGGAGGCGTTAAACAATGGGTAGTAAGTGCCGACGGGCAGGTTGTTCAATTCCACGCCCGAGGCGCCATAGGCAAAAGAAATGGAGGGCTGCGTCAGCCACGCCGGAGTCAGGTCATAGCCGTAGGTGGCACTGTTGTACAGGTAGCCAGCGCGGAAGGAGTTGAGCAGCGTGGGTGTGATCGTCCAGTCCACACCAACCGCCTGCGTGAAGTACTTGAACTTGTTGGTGCCGCCGTACTTCGAAAAGAAAGAACCCGGCAATGGTGGGACGTTGCCATTCGTCTGGCTCGTCTTGGTCATATTGAAGGACAGGAACAGGCGCAGGTTGTCGCGCATGTTGTAGTCGAGCCGAGCCGTCGGGAAATACTGGGTTAAAGGAGTTGGGTAGTTCCAGGCCACGTCGACCAGGTTCGGGTCTGAGTTGGCGGTGACGGCGCCGGCTCCCAGAGCGGAATTGATATTAGAAAAAATCCCGCCGACGTCCGAGTTGACAACCGTCGGCATCGAGCAGCATGGATTAACGCCCTGCCCGGCCGGGCTGCCGGCGATCTGGGTAAGAACATTTACCGTTTGGGGCGTGCAAACGGGAGGATTAGCGTTGTTACATGTAGTGAAGTTAAACTGACCGGTTTGCGCCGTGGGACTTAGAACCGTGTTGGTATTTAAGGCGCCACTGGGTTGTTTGGCCATAGCGAACGTGCCAAAAAAGAACAATTTGTTCTTAATAATGGCTCCGCCCAGGCTGCCGCCAAACTCGTTTCGGATGAGTTGGGGCTTAGGCGAATTGGTGGCATTGTTAAGCCAGGTGTTCGCGTTTAGAGCGGCGTTACGGAAGTCCTCGTAAATCCGTCCATGGAAGCTATTCGTACCGCGGCGAGTGACGAAGTTAACCTGCATGTCCGAGATGCCATAGCCAGTGTTCATATTCAGCTGGTCGGTCTGGACAGTCATTTCTTCCATGTTCTCGACGCGCGCCTGCACGAGAGGCGTGGCAGCGCCGGCAAACTTCATGCGCTGCGTGGTGCCTACGACGCCATCGACGTTGTTTCCGGTCGCCATGTAGGGCAGGCCGTTCCAGGTGCCACCGGCATATCCGGCAACCAACTGTGACAACGACGAGATGTCGCGACCGATCAGCGGCAGCTGTTCGACCTGCTTCATGTCGACAGTTCCGGTAATGGCGTTGGAACTAGTCTCGAGCACAGGGACGGCCTCTTCGCTGACCACTACTTGTTGGCTCACCGCGCCGACTTTCAGCGACGCTTTCAGGTCGGTCACGCGGGTTGCCGAGACCGTGACCGATTCAAACACTTGGGTCTCGAAGCCTTGTTTAGTCACCGTTAATCTGTAGGTTCCCGTAGGGAGACCTGCGAAGGTGTACGATCCCGCCGAACTGGTTGCGCCAGCTCTGGTTTCGTTGGTAGCAAGATCTTGGAGCGCCAACTCGGCCGATTGAAGCATGGCGCCGCTGGTGTCTGTAACGCTGATGGAAATACTTCCTTGGGTGATCTGTGCCCAGGTTATGGCGCCGCCAAACCCTATGAGGATGCACAGACTGAGCAACGCATGGGGAAGCTGATGACGAGAAAAGCTGTGAAACATAAATTCCCCCTCTCTCAAGATCCAACATTCACCTGCGAGCGCGTACGTCTAAGGTCGAACTTCATTCAACGGGAACCTACCCACGACGAAAGCGAAAAGCTATTTCGGAACAGGAGCACAACACGATGACGATCGCCGTCGCTTCTAAATACACACGCGGCTCAGCCCCTGTCCCGGGCGTTCTCATTAGTTCTAAACCTTGAGTTTCACCTGGCTCCGTCATTCGCGGGCGGTTCTCCCACACTTCGCACTCACCGATGGCGGGCTTTGTATACTTTATTCACAAGCCTTGTCAAGCAAAAGTTTTCCCACTTCTGCTTTGCTGGGCAGCTTTTCGGAAATGCCCAAATGCTGAAGAGTCTCGCAACTTACTAATAAATATGAGGTTTTGCAGGGGATATGGCAGGTTGAGCACTGATTTGTAAAATCGTAGAAATCGATTGACCTGATTTGAATAAAGTATATAAAATCCGGTCTGGTTTGGTAAACGCTTACCGACTAGGAAAGACTCGCGACCGGCAAACCCATTGGGGGATTCGGCGGTGACGGTTCGTAAGCTGGAATTCGTGCCTTCATCGTTCTACTCGCCATCACGTCTCCGAATGCGGACTTAACCAAGGGGGATACATATGGACCGACGTGACTTCTTGCAGGCAATGGCCGTGGCGGCCGCGAGCCTCGAAGTTTTAGGAGGCAGTTCCGTCGCTGCGGATTCGGGACTCACGGGAATTCGAAAGGCCTCGCAGCGCCCGTCCGGCGACCCAATATCGACCGACGGCTACACACTCGTGTGCGAGTTCAAACGGCGCTCCGTCGAATGGAAGGCCTATGAAGATTTGCGCACGCGCGATGGATCCATCGTCTTCGTGTCTTCTACTGGAGAACAACGCGAGCTCACGAAAAGCTCCGAAGCGTCCATGGCAGAAGGCACTCCTTATCTTGGCCTCACACTCAAAGAAGTTTCCTTAGCGCCGTCGGATTTGCTGGCCGATCATCTGCTAGGAGATCGCGCGCTGAAGGATGGAGATCCCGACCCTGAAGCGGTGAAGTCGGTGGCTCCTCCCATGGCATCCACCGATAAGAACCCTCGCAACTGGACGACTTTCGTCGGAACCAAAGAGGCATACGACGTCATGCCGGTGTACCGCGGCGGGAGCACGCGCACTTACCATCCGGTTCAGTATGCGCCCGAGCTTCGTCAGGCAGTAAAAGACGGCAATGTGTACGACGGCCTGGTGGGGGGCTGGATGCCCGCCGTTCGCAAAGTCATTGCTTCCTCCGATCGCATGTATTGGGAAGTAGTTGTGTTCGGTGACGTTGGGGCCAATACGACCAAGTACATCGTTCACACCTGGCATCGCACGGCGCGGATCGAAGATGGCAAAGTGACGAAAGTGGTCTATGGCAAGAATTATCCGGCGTTCCCCCCGGCTCGTACGGATCCGCATCCGGAGGAGTTCTACTCGTCGCTACTAGACTTTGCCGATTATTGGGACCGGCAGCTGAGTGAAATGGCGCCAGCGACGCTCCCTGACCGGTCCTGGATGAATTTGACCAAGCATGCCTTCGCAAAGGAGTTGATGACGCGGCCGGGAGGTGTCTTCCCCAAGTATGGTGCGGTTGATCGTGATTACGCGGGCTCGGAATACGACGCCTTTCAGGACATCTTCACCAGCGCAATCTACACCAACATGGAGTGGGGACGGATTGAAACAGCGAGACAGTATATCGATAACTACTTCACGGATTTCGTCGACTCAAAAGGGATGATCGATATGCGCGGTCCGGAAACCGCGCAGTTTGGGATGACGCTCTCGCTGCTGGCTCGATACTTCAACTATAGCGGCGACTCCTCGTTGTTGCTGAAGCACCGGGCGAAGATCGAAGCCACAGCCAAGCTATTGGCTGACATGCACGACGAAAGCTTAAGTCTGCCCGAGGACCATGCCGCATACGGTTTGATTCGCGGATGGAGCGAGTCCGACTCCTGCCTAATGGAGGACCCCTCGCTGTACTGGCAGGCATACTACGCCAACAGCGCTTTTGCGGCGCGAGGTTTCAAAGACCTTGCCAAAACCTGGACGGAACTGGCGGCGAAGCACCCAGGCATGGGGAAACTCGCCTCCAACTGGTCGAATCGCAGCCAGACTCTCAGTCGTCGTACCGTCAACAGCATTGAAAAGAACATCCAGCGTGACAAAACGCCGCCTTACATCGGATTGTTCCCCGGAACTACCCTCACCTTTCGCGAATCGCTGCAGACCGAGAAACCCAGCCCGCAGCAGTGGCCGCATCGTCCCTATGCCGAATTGTTGCAGGCCGACGTATTGCCCGCGAACCTGGCGAATCTTGTGATCGACTGCATGCGCGCTTACGGGGCTACGACGGTCGGAGTCGTGGCCAACGTGGGGGGCGTCCATGATGACGGGCGCGAGATTCTCGGGTTCATTTCTTATGGGTATGCGCAAATGTTACTGCGGCTGGATCGTATCGAAGAGTTTCTGCTGTTTCTCTATGGGCATCGCTACCATGGTCACACCCGAGGTAGCTGGACAGCTGGAGAGGTAACCGGCATCACGGGAGATTCCGCGCTCTACTGCATTCCCGCGCAGCAAACCATTCCACTCATCGCACGCTGGATGCTCGTGCTCGAGGATTCTGACGAAGACCGTCTGTACCTTGCCAAGGGCATCCCGCGTCAGTGGGTGGCGTCCGGGGAAAAAATCAGCATCGAGCAGGCTCCCACGCGCTGGGGCCGCGTCAACTTTACATTGCAGACGAAGCCTGAAACTGGAACGGTTACCGGGGAAGTTGAATTGGCCGCGACCAAGCCTCCGGCGGAAGTACATTTCAAATTGCGCCTTCCCCTAGAAAGCAAGTTGCGAAGCGTGAGCGTGAATGGCCGCCCCGCCAGACTGGGCGGTCGCCACGCGGACACGGTCATCATCGCAACTGGTGGAGAGAAGAAGTTTGAGATTGTCGGCCTTCGAGCTTGAGCGGTCGATGTAGATCAAGCTATTGATTAGACCAAGCGTGATTCTGTGATTGCTGACCGCTTGTCTCTGGAACCTTGGCAGGTAGCGAAGCACCTGCGGATTGTCATGAAATTGAGATTCGCCACTCGAGAAGCCCGAGCTCGCGCCATTGTGTATCTTTGTCCAGAAACATCGCGGCTGGCGGGCCGATTTGGCCAGCTTTGTAGAACTTGGTTGCAGGCTCTACTTCCAAACGCATGGCAATCGTTGTGACCGGTGAAAAACTAACGACGTTGAATTTGTCCTTGGCGACGACGTAGGGTTCGTTGTTTGCCACTGGCTTCCAGGCATCGCCATCCTTATACAGAAGGCGCCACGACTCGGGTAGGTGGCAAAATCGCCGGTCGTCGAACCAATAGACTTCAGCCGAAGACACCGTTGCCGGTGATTTGAGTTCGTATTCAATCCATCCCGAGGTTCGAGGTTGGGGACGCATCCTGAAATACAAATAGGACTCGTCGGCGGAACTGAGGGGATCTTTGCCGTCATAGAGAGCGCGGATGTCATCGTTCTGATCGTTATAGCCCGTCCAGGCTTTTTGAACTCCCCCCGAAGAGCGAACCGCATGTATGGGATCTGGAGGCAACGGCGCGACCCATGCTTTTTGCGCCTCGCGGGCCATCCAAACTGCCATCTCTCCCGGTCCGCGATTGGACCAAGCAAAGTACGGAATTCCTATCAGTGGATGGGGCTGCTCGTTCAGCCCGCTGGTCTGGTTCTCCCGCCGCAACGCTTTGACGTTACCGGTTACAACCTGGACGCCGTTCAGCAATTCGGGACGCCATTCGCTCTTGAACTTAGCATCTTCAGGAACGACCAAGTTCAAGGCGTGTCCGTCATTGTCCGGCCACTCTGCGCAATACACCAGCGGACCTCGCTGCAGGGCCACCATATCGCGATCTTCCTCGACCCGGGCGCTGGCCTTCACGCGACGCACGGGCATGGGTAGATGCAACTGAATCGTATCTCCCTTAGCCCATTTTCGTTCGATGCGGGCATAGCCGCGCTCCATTTTCAACTCGACAGGGTGGCCATTCAGGTTGAGCGTCGGCTTCTCTTCAACCGGGTCCGCGTATTCGTAGAGGTCGCTCGGAAGGACTCTGTTCTGCGCCCAACCTGGAATGCGCACCAGCATGCTAAAGGCTTCGTTTCGCTCGGGGTTGAGTCGTATGCTGACCTCTCCTTCCCACGGATATCGAGTCTGCTGTTGAATGGCAACGCTGTTTCCACTGGGGAGGCTCACCGTGGCTTTGCTTCCGACCAAGAGATTGACGTAAACCGAATCGGGAGACTGCGCATAGATGTAACTCCCGAGAGAAGCCATAAGGCGCACGACATTCGGGGGACAGCAGGGAACATCAATCCAATCGAAGCGTTCGTAGTTGCCGAACGAGCGCAGGGGATTCTGATAGAAGAACCGATCTCCTGGGAGTGAAACGCCACCTGCGAAGCCGTTGTAAAGAATCCGCTCAAGCACATCGATGTACTTGGCATCCTGATGCAACTGGAACATACGCTGATTCCACACAACATTTCCGTAGGCGGCGCAAGTCTCGTTCCAGGCACTGAGATTGGGAAGCTCATAAGCGCTGCCGAATTGCTCATGGAAACGGATGGACCCGATGCCCCCAGTCAAATAGAGCTTGTGATGGACAACATCTTCCCAGATCTTGTCCGCAGCCTCCTGATACTCCTGCCCTCTGGTCAGGGCCGCGAGATCGGTGAGCGGGATGTACAAGAACATGGCGCGAACGCAGTGGCCGACAGCTTCGTCCTGTTGCACCACGGGCTTCTGGTCCTGCGCGTAGGTGCGATCGATGGCATATTCGCCGGTACGCGGATAGCTGTCTTTACCGCGTCCATCCATGAAGAACTTGGCTAGCCTTAAATATTTTTCATCACCAGTCTGGCGGTAAAGCGCGAGCAGTCCGATTTTCTGGCCTTCGTGTTCGGAGATGTAGTCTCGTTTTCCGGGTCCGAAGTTCTCCTCAATCACTTTGGCGTCTTCAAGTGCAGCCTCCAGCATCTTCCGCTTGCCGGTTATGGCATAGTAGGCGACTGCACCCTCCAAAAAATGACCAGACACACGAACTGCCTTGTCAGGATCGGCAAGCCGCGGGGTCAATCGCGCCACCAGCTTGTCGATCACCTGATCGGCGTATTCCTCAAGCTTTGGGTCAGGACGTTTGGCCAACATGTAGGCAGCCGCTTCGATCAGTTTGGGGCTGCCAAAATCTTCGAACTCTTCCATCTTTCTGAAGCAGTGCCAAATGGAAACCTTGCGATTCACCTCCATTCGCGGCGCCCAGAAATCGTCGAGTATATCCACCTGAGTAAGAGGCACCGGCTTCACGGCGTAATCCCTTTGACCGATCGCCGGGGTGTCGAGCGCGTTTAAGAGACGAAAGGCTGGAACCAGACAGCAGGTCGACAGCAGCAGGGAACGGCGCGTAACTTTGTGGTCCGTGAAGATGCGCATTGCTCCTCCCGAAAAAGACGCCCTCGAAAGCGTGAGTGCGCCTTGAAGATAGAGAGAACCCGAAATTGTATACAACATCCACGATCTAAAAACAGCTCGGGCTGCAATCCATGAAAAAAAAGGGGCACATTAACCAGAGCCGCTAGCCGTCAGGGGCGCTGCGGGCCGAGGACCCGTGTGTTGTCGGGGATCATCTCCAACTGCATCAGGGGAATGGGAATCATGCCCTCGTTATTGAAGCGATCCATGAAGTCGCGTAACACAAACGGCTTGCCTGCTAGGTCCTGCTGGTGGGCGTAGTTCGTGATGAGTTCGTCGGTGAGCACCTTCCCGGTGATGTAGCAGGTACCGTAGCCGGGCTGACGAAGATAGAGCAACTGCTCAAATTCAGTGAGCGAGTCCTTTGCCTTGGCCCAGCCGCGCGGCGTCCATTCCGCGTGAAACGTTCCTGCCTGCTCCAAACTAAACTCATTGGCTTGCACATACAGGGAGGCTAGGCCACGGGCAGCGCGGTTTGCCAACGCAATCCATACCAGCTCTTTGGCGCGTGGATTGTCGTCGTATAGGCCGGCGTGCATGATCAGTTCTTCGAAGGCGGTCGCGAAACCCTCCGCGCGATTGTCCCAGATGTTTGAGAGCTGGATTTGGCGGCGGATTGGACTCGGGTTGGGTTCATCCCGCATGCGTGCCAAGTCGATCCAGTGGTAGTCGTGCGAGAAAAGCACCATCGGCTCACGGTGAGTAATGCGTGTAAAGAAGACCCTTTGATCCTCAGGAACGAAATGACCGACTTCCTCCTCGAGCGCTGCCCTAATGTAAGGCTTGTCCGGGATAATCTCCTGTTTCACCAGGAAGTCGATGAACTTATCCAGCCGCTCATGCGCCATTCTGTCGAACGCGGCGGCATCGGCGGCGGGCTCGAGCGGAGGGAGGTTGCGGTTGTTGTGTTGCTCAAGACGCAGAGATGATTGCGCACGCTCCAACTCGCGGCGCAGCAGCACAACCTCTGTGTCCCAGTTGTAGGGAATGAAATGCACATTTTGCTGATACCAAGTGTAATTTTCTTTGCCCACGCCCGAGGGGCCAGTCTTGGTGGGCGCCAGCTTCTCCAGCCAAGCGACGAATTCCTCGGTCGCTTTGCGAGCACTGGTCACGGATTCGCGCAAGGTCGAGCTGGCGCCGCTCAGGTCGGCCCGTTGATGTTCAGCCAAGGTGTGCACCACCAGCGTTCCCGCCTCGAGCGAAGCCAGAGTGCGGGACTGATTGCGCAGCTCCTCGGCGCCGTAGACCCAGAGGTCGCGCGCGTTGCTCGCTTTGAGATTTTCCCTTGCTTCGGCCAGGAAAGCAGGAATCATAGCGAGCTTCGCGGTTAACTCCTTCTCGGAATCAGCGTCGAGGGGAAAGCGATAGTTGTAGAGTTGGATCTGGGGATGGGAAACCGGACCTTCACGCGAGGGCACATCGCTGCGCGACGCCGATACGTTGGCATAGAACGCGGGATCGCGCGCCCAAGGGCGAAGCACCCTCAGGTTGAAGTCGAAGCCATTCATCTCAGCCTTCACCAGCTTGTAGTCGTTCTGCTGTTCTATGGGCCACGACTTAGGATCAATTGCGTCTAACTTTTTTTGCCACCCGATCAGCTCTCGGGCCTTGGCTGTCATGGCACTGGCGCTGTAATCGGGAACTTGATTCTTCATGAGCGGACGTTCAAACTCCCGCCATTGCTCAAAAAGCTTGACCAACGCGGGATAGCCCTCTCCCTCGCTTGCCGCATTCGCGAAACGACTACTCATGACTCCAAACACCAGGCCCGCGATGGCCATCGCATAGCAGAGTTGAAACCGCATGTTCGCCGAGCGACTGCGGTTAAGATAGCCCATCGCTGAGATACCCTCGTAGTTGAATTGAAAGCTTGAAAGGAGGTTAGCCTATCGTGCATATGACAGTTTTCGCAAGCTTGGCTGGCCGGTACTGAAGTTGGCGTCCGCTGGGCATAAACCTTGGAGTGACCACTCGGTCCCCCGTTTACGATACAGTCAACCAAGAATTTAAACCAAGGGGTCTTGCATATGAATCGATCGCGTAGGGTGATTGTCCTGATCATGCTGCTAGTACTAACGGTCACCCTGGCGGGAACTTTCATGACTCGCGGGGTAATGGCCTACCTTCCATTCTTGCAAGCCAGGAAAGGGAGCTGGACGGGCGCCTATGTTCCGCTTGGTGTTGTCGATCAACGGCCTTGGCAGACAGCGGCGGCTCTGGCCACCCTGGCGCAATCGGCGGAGGAGAGGAAACTGGCGCGGGACGCTGAGCGGCTCGCCGATCACGAAGTCGACCAAGCCTTCTCGCAGTCGCTCAGGCAAGCGAGCCTTGCCAAGCCAAATCTGAGCGGCAAGGCGTTGGTATTGCAGCAACGGGTCACCGACCTTCAAGAGACCATCAAGAATGACGAGGCTCGAGTCGCTTCACTGAGTGCTGGGGGGGCGGCTACGAAAGCCTCAAGAGCCACTCCCACCGGTAGCGACTTGGAGATTGCAAAGGCGCAACTTGCTCTGGACCAAGCCGAGCTGGCTGATTCGATGGAGGACCTCGCTCGTGAAAGCGGAGATCACAGACTCAAGCTGCAGCAGGAACTAGCCGCGCGCCAAGCTGCCATGAAGCGATACCGGGAAAGCGCCTCCAACGATGACGGGCAGACGGCTGTCACCTCAGCCGAACAGTACAGGACGTTAGCCCAGCAACTCTCAACCTGGCGATCTCTGCGCAATAGAAAGGTGTTGATTGCGCAGGCTCAGCAGCTAGCGAGTGCCGATGTGGCCGCGCTGACTGCCGATCAGGAAGGGTTGAAAGCGGATGCCGGCGCTGTGGAAGCAAGAGTCGCCGGAGAGTCGACATCAGAGCGAATCGAGCGGCTGCAAAGGATAAGCGCTCAGCAAAGCATTCTAAGCATCCTCAGTGATCGTCTGGGAGCGCAGCAACAGCTCGCAGCTCTCTACGGGAAGTGGGGAGACCAGGTGGAGTTACAGCAGAGGATTGTCATTCACCTGATATTACAATCGCTCGCCTTCATTGCGGCGATCAGCATTCTCGCTATCCTAGCCGGCTGGGGCCTCCAGGTGGCTTTGGAGAGGATCGTTCACGAGCCTCGTCAAAAGCAGACATTGAAAACGGTTCTGAATTTGGCCACGCAACTGATTGGCCTTTTGCTGGTCCTGCTGATCGTCTTTGGAGTACCGCGTCAGATGCCAACGATCCTGGGTCTAGTCACCGCTGGACTGACAGTAGTCTTTCAGGATTTCATCTTGGCATTCTGCGGCTGGTTTGTTTTGATGGGACCAAACGGGGTGAGAGTTCGGGACTGGGTAGAGATTGACGGAGTTGGAGGCGAGGTAGTGCAGCTTGGGCTGTTTCGTACCTGGCTGCTGGAGACGGGAAACTGGACGGCTCATGGCCATCCGACCGGAAGAAGGGTCTCGTTTTTGAATGGGTACGCAATTCGCGGAAAGTACTTCAACTTCTCAACCGTAGGGCAATGGATGTGGGACGAGATTAAGGTAAGCGTTCCCCCGGGTACCAGTATCCATCCCCTTCTCAAGGGGATTTACGAAGCTGCGATCAAGGCCACAGAAGCGGACGCGAAGATGGCAGAAGCGGAATGGAAGAGGGTTACCCGCGAAGAAGGCGTGCCACAGTTCAGTGCCATGCCATCGGTTAATCTCAGGCCGGCTGGAGCCGGTGTCGATATTGTCATTCGCTATATCACCCGTGCGGGAGTCAGAGTTGAGACTCGGAACCACCTGTTTGCGAGGATCGTTGATCTGATGCAAGGTGCGTCGAAAGAAGACAGCGATCTTGCTTCACTCGCGCGGACATCCGGAGTGAAAGGGTAACGCCAACCTAACGGCGCTCATGCTGATTGAGTTGCAACACCGCCTTTTTATATCGTGCGGAGTTTTCCAGATCGCCCAGGTCGGCAGCAATCGCCGCGGCATGTTGAAAAAGCTTAACGTCTCGCGTGCCGACCGCAAGTGCCATCTCCAGTTGTTTGCGGGCTTCCGGGTCCCTGCCGTTCACATGCAGCGCCCAAGCGTAGGCGTCAAGCGTGTACACATCGTGCCGCCACGCACGCTCTTGTTGCGCGACCTCGAGCGCTCTAGCAGGCTGGTTTGCGTGATCCGCATAATAGAAGACCAGCTCCCGGCTGGAGTTATCCTTCTTGACGGCTTCTTTAAGCGACTTCCTCTCAAATTCAGCGAATGCGGACTGGGCTTGCTCGAATCGTCCGGCTTTTTCGAATGCCTCCGCTAATAAGTAGAGATTCTCCGCATGTGGTGCTTCCGCGTACAGTTGCTGAAGCAAACTCACGGCCTCCGCGTACCGTGCTTGCATTTGGCGAATTTTCGCCAAATTGGATAACGTGTAGTGGTAGCCGGGGAAAAGATTCAGGGCATTTTTCAGTAAGGCCTCTGCGGATGGCATGTCACCTGCGACCATCCTGAGGTGGGCCATCTGGGTGATCACCCAAGCCCTGTCTTCGGTCTCGCCCGCAGGAGTTGCTTGATAGGCCATCTCCATGAGGTCGTACGCGCCGTCTATATCACCGAACAGCTCTCGAAGATACGCCGCACGTGTCAAGCCGGGCAGATTCCCGGGATGCAAATCGAGCATTCTCTGGGCTGCTTTCTCTGCCTCGTCGTAGTTACCCAATTCTGCATTGGCATCGGCCAGAAACCCGTAGACAAGGACGTCGTTGGGAGCGTCCTCAGTGAGAGCTTTAGCGGCCTCAAGAGCATTGGGGAACTCATGCCGACCAAGTAGAAGCCAAACATGAATTTTTTTCCCTTCCAGGTTGCCCGGCGAGAGTTCGAAAGACTTTTGCAACGCGTTTTCGGCAGCAGCGTAGAAGGTTGGATCCGAAGTCTCCCGCGCACGGCGGGAGAGAGCAATCGCAAGCTGGTTGTATCCGGTGCACTGTTTCGGCTTGGCAGCGATCATCCGGTTGGCGTTCAGAACGCTCCGTTCAGCAGGCGAGACGATAGAGTTCGCGCCGCGGCCTTCGGCGAGTGCCACGCTGGCAAGCGAGGCTACGAACAAGACTGCAATTCTATTCATAAGATCCTCGAGCTCTCTGAATGCTGTGGCCGCCACGAGCGTAGCGGCCACTCTCACAGTTATTGAACGGGACAGACACTGTTGGTTTGACCGGTACAGCCTTCTTGTCCCGGACCAACGTGATGGCTGTCTCGCCCGCTATTCGCGGGTAGAACGTAGGGAAAAGCGTGACCATACCCTTCGGTGTTCAGTTGCACTCCGTCACCGATGGGCGTGCCGAACTTCCCCGGATTGGCAAGAATTCCCGCTACCGCGCGCGATGAGATATCTACGACGTCGTCAATCGGTCGCCGGCCATTGGGATAGCCCGCCGTATCGCCAGCTAGAAAGCCTAGCCGCTTCTGTTTTTCGACAGGAGTTGGGGCAATGCCGGTGTTCAAACGCAGCAAGTCTGCAATCGGACCTGCATCCTTTGGCCCGCATCCCGGACAGATGGGAGCCATGTACTGAACCAAGGGTAGCAAGTCCGTGCGCGGCGCTGCGGGCACCGGAATTCCGATGGACGCGAAGATATGAGCGAGCAGCGGATCGAGGAAAAAGCTCGCAAACTGACCATCGTTCTTGGGATCATCCATGCTGAAGCGATCTTTTGATCCAGTCCCGATGATCAGCTCATTGATGAGTGAGTTACCTTCGCGATTCACTTGCTGGAACGCTCCTTCTGTGGCTAGCGGATTGGGAGAGCGCCGAATGGTGAGCTTCTGGCGTGAGGTGCTGCCGTACGTGCCAATGACTGCTTCCTTATCGCCAGCTCCGTGCAGCTTGCCATCGACACTCAGCATTGTCGTCGGCACCTCCAACACAATCGAGTTCACGTTGAATCCGGCAACCGCATCGGGAGCGTAGTTATGGGTGTCGTCGGCGTCTACGGCTGGAGACAAAACACCGCCAACCGCCATGCGGAAATTCAGGGAGTCGAATGCGGCTCCGAGGTCAATATAAAAAGGATCGTCGACCGTCCCCGCGAACACGTTCACTCCGTTTGCGAGATGGTAGATCCCCTGGTTGAACAGGGATTCGTAGTCGGGCATCGTACGAGGCCCAACATTAGAAGGAACTGCAATGAGCTTTCTTCCGTCGCTCAACACGGTGGCCACGCCATTGCGGATCATGGTCACCGTGTAGGTCTGGCGTAGGCTCAGGCCTTCTGAACCCGGGCCGTTCAATGCCGTAATGGGAGGGATTCCCGCTAATCCGCCCACAAATCCCGTGAAAATCCCAGGTTGGCGGATCTCAGTCTTAAAACGAAATTGAAATGTAATGTCCTCGACTCCATCGCGGTTGTTGTCAACTTTCATTTCGTAAAGGACATTAGGGTCGAATGGAAAATAGTTGGGTCCATTGGACGGCTCGAGAAACGGGTCAACGTTCAAAATCATGGTGACCCGATCTGGATGGTCATAGCTGACAAAGGCGTACCAGTCGGTCACATCCGCGGTACGGTCCAATGCCGTAATCGGTGCCTCACGGTGGCTCGACGCAAATAGTCCCGGCGAAAAAAGCAAGGAGAATGCCAGAGCCACAATTGTGGTTAGTCTCTTCATGGCTGTGTCCCTCGAAGGGAGATTTGGGAGCGGGTCCGGTCGGCTCCGATATGACTCGACTTAGCCGATCTGACTATCCCCTGACCGAAGTACGAGCCCTGGGGCAAAACGGATTCAGGGTTTGCTGCCGATTCCGTGCTCGTTCACAGCAGAATGCGAATCGATTGACCTAGCGACCAACCATGCGCGGGATCGAGGATGGATGCAGAATTCCAGCGAACCCGAAACGATGCGATGGTTAGAGTCCAGGGAATTCAGGCAAAGGCCGTGTTTTCCACAAAAGCATTCACAGAAATCTTTCCTGGAATGTGAAAAGCGCATTGACAGGTGTGGAGTGACTCTTTAATGTTGCTTGCGTCGACGGCTGAAAGGGTTGGCTTAATAAAATTCGCCAGTCCGAAGTAAGCTGAGTGATCTGCTCGACAG
>Ga0134127_10001827_pt1 | contig 15609 bp, 11 predicted proteins | sample KB31753_FD_96459 | JGI IMG/M metagenome (GOLD analysis project Ga0134127, IMG submission 96459) | Terrestrial soil microbial communities with excess Nitrogen fertilizer from Kellogg Biological Station, Michigan, USA - KB3-175-3 | ecosystem: Environmental > Terrestrial > Soil > Unclassified ...
AGGCAGGAAGGAGCGCATCGTGCCGATTGGAGATGTGGCGCTTCGGGCCATTCAGGCCTATTTGGATCAGCAGCCACTGTTGAAGCCTCGATATCCGACGACGAAGCGTGTCGCGTCCCCGGTTTTTCGAAACAGCCGAGGGGGACGGTTGACGACTCGGAGTGTCGCACGAATCGTCGCCTACCATTCGAACCGGCTTGCTGGTGGTTCTGTGAGTCCTCATACGTTGCGACACTCCTTTGCCACCCACCTCCTCGATGAAGGAGCCGATCTGCGGTCGATTCAAGAGATGCTCGGGCATACCTCATTGAGCACGACACAAAAGTATACGCATCTGGCGACAGACCAGCTCCTGGCGGTCTATGATAAGGCGCATCCGCGGGCCGGTCGCCCGTCCGGCGGGCGTGTCGTGAAGGACGAAAAGCCATGACCGTGTTTGAGGTTCCGAAGGCCTCGAACTCTTGCTCATCCTGCGTTTCTCGCATTTCGGGCTTTACTCGCAACAGGAGCGACTTATGAACAGACTAATTAAGAAAGCCAACGTCCTGATCGAAGCCTTGCCGTACATTCGCACCTTTAAGGGCAAGACCATTGTCATCAAGTATGGCGGCCATGCGATGACCGATGCGCCGTTGAAAGAGCGGTTCGCTCAGGATGTCGTGCTTCTGAAATATGTAGGCCTCAATCCGGTCATCGTGCATGGCGGGGGGCCCCAGATCGATAAAATGCTCCAGCGTCTGGGCATCGAAGCCAAGTTTCGTCATGGGGTTCGGGTTACAGACGAGGCCACGATGGAAATCGTGGAGATGGTGTTGGCCGGCAAGATCAACATGGAAATCGTCGATCTCTTGAATCGCCATGGCGGCCTTGCTGTCGGCTTGAGCGGAAAGGACGGCGGCCTCATGCTGTCCCGACCGCTCACGGCCAAAGCGTGGGCGGCAAGTTTGGAGAAAGACCTCGAAGACGGCGAGGGGGACGAGGATTTCGGTTTAGTCGGAGAAGTCGAGTCTATCGATCCCACGTTGGTGCGGAAACTTCAGCAGGATCATTACATTCCTGTCATCGCGCCGATCGGCACGAATCGGGAAGGAAACACGTACAACATCAATGCCGACTTGGTGGCCGGGGCGATGGCCGCCGCGCTGGGTGCGGAAAAACTGGTCATGATGACCGATGTGAAAGGGATTCGCGATGCGAATGGGCGCCATCTCTCGACGGTCTCACGCAAAGACGTGCAGCGGATGGTGAAGAAGGGCACGATCGGCGAAGGGATGTTACCCAAGGTCCATGCCTGCCTGGACGCGCTCGAAGGAGGTGTCGGCAAGGCCCATATCATCGACGGTCGAATCTCTCACGCCATCCTGCTCGAAGTGTTTACGCGGAAAGGTATCGGGACCGAGATCGCGTCGTAATCGGGTCATTCATTCAATTTCTTGCCGTGGTACCCCAGCGTTTTCGAATCAACCGTCATCTTGAAGCCCTCGCCGGGGAGCGTCATCCTGAGACGAGTCCCCGCGCGCTTCGAAGGGCGGCGCACTATCTGGCGACGCAGTTTTCCAAGTCTGGCTGGGCCACAGACGGCCAGCTCGTACGCGCGTGGGGCAAGCCCTACCGCAATGTGGTGGCGAGCAAGAGCCCGGTTCGGCCCAGACAAGGAGAAGCGTTGCCCCCACTCCTGATCGGAGCTCACTACGACACCGTGTCTGGGTCGCCTGGCGCAGACGATAACGCGAGTGGGCTGGTGGTCCTCCTCGAAGTAGCGTCTCAACTCAGCGTGCAACCTCTCGCGCGACCGGTCTGGTTGGTGGCGTTCTGTCTTGAAGAGCAGGATCGACTGGGGAGTCAGGCCTTCGTGTCCCGTTTGAAAACCGAACAACATGAGTTGGCCGGTGCGATTATCTTGGAATGTGTCGGGTTCGCCAGGAGTGAGGCCGGCACACAACAGGCCCCGCCCGGTGTGCCGATAGCTGTGCCGACCCAGGGAGATTTTCTCGCCATTGTCGGCAACGAGGCATCCCGGTCTTTGGTGCTCCAGCTCGAACAGGAGGCTCGGCTGCATGCGGCCAAGCTCACGACGTTGTCATTAGTGGTGCCGGGCCGAGGGGAGGCGATGCCTGATACCCGCCGCAGCGACCATGCCTCGTTCTGGGATGCAGGTTATCCAGCCGTGGTGTTGACCGATACGGCGAATTTCCGGAATCCGCATTACCATCGTGAGACAGATACCGTGGACACGCTGAATCTCGAATTTCTCTCCAGCGTGACCGCGACGGTCATCGGCACTGCGATGCAGATCGCCGGAGTAGAACCGTGAAGGCAAGTCGCATGAAGCTGACGACCGGGGCCCGCCGCCTCGTGACCGAGGTCTATGGCCGTCTCGACTATGGCGCACTGGGATCGGTCTATTGTTATGAAGGCGGCGATGAGTTCTGGCGCGCGAAGCAGGGACCTTGTGAACGGCTCGGAAGTCGGGTTGCCCTGTCGTTGAGAAAGAAACTGCAACGGGGTGGCCGCAGTCTTTATGTCGGCGCCGGGGTGGCGGAACTTCCCGCGTTGATTATGGAAACGGTAGAGCTGGATCGGAGGGTGGAGCCGTATAATCTTCGGAAAGCCGAAGTCGCAGCGCTCAACTATGCCTGCCGTTCGATTCCCATCGCATTCCATGCAGTCGATGCGGCCAAGGCGAAGGGCCGATTCGATCATCTCTGGATGGCCAGCGTATTGAATGACCCTGAACGGTTCCCGCATCTCTCGCCTCTGTCGTATGGCCGAGGTAATCCACTCACCCTAGACGCTCTGAAATTTGATGCAGAGCGCCGCATCGTGCGTGGGCTGGTCGCACAGTGTATGGGAAAGCTTGCGAGGCCCGGACTCGTTACAACCACGACAGAAGAAGTCATATGGATTGCAGAGTGGTGCCACCGGCACCGAGTACCCTACGTGGTTGGGAAACGCTATTACGAGACCGCGCTGGTGGGCGACCCGATCTGTTTCATTCAAATCGGCAAGGGACACTAGCAGACTGTTAAACTTGGAAGCCGGGTTTGGTTTTCGACGAGTTGTCTAAATACTGGCCCGCATACTTCACGTAGTTTTCTGCCGACTTTGTAATCCACGCAAGTTCCGCTTCTGACGTTGCGCGCCGAATTCGGCCCGGCGATCCGAGGATCACGCTCTTCGGCGGCACAACCATGCCTTCCACCACAAGCGCACCGGCTCCTACCACCGAATCCTCTCCGATCACGGCTCCATCCATCACAATGGCCCCCATCCCGATCAGCACACGATCCTTGATCGTGCAGCCGTGGAGGATTGCCCCATGGCCAATGGTCACCTTGTTGCCGATGATCAGCGGATGGGTATCGTGAGTGACATGGAGCATGCAGAGGTCCTGCACGTTCGTCCGGTCGCCGATTCTGATACAGTGCACGTCCCCGCGAACGACAGCATGGAACCAGACGCTACAGTGTTCACCCAGCACGACATCACCAATGACGACGCCGGTTTCTTCGATAAAGCAGGATGTGGGGATGGTTGGTTTGACACCCTGAAATGTGCGGATCATGCATCGCACTGTAGGGGAATCGGCCAACGATCTGCAAGAGGGCAGTGGGTGGGGTAAAGGTTGATCTGGTCTATCTGGTTCAACCAAACACACGAGACGGATTAGATGAACCGGGGAGACCGGCCGTCATCGCGCTTCCCGCTTTAAGAAGAGCAGGCGCTGAGTTTTTGCAGCAACGCGCTTATGTATATTGCGGGAGGGATAACCGTGTCCGAACCTGTTCGATCGAATGCAGCAGGGCCTGATGGGTTCGGCATCCTGCTATAAGCTTCGCGTCCGAGACCGTGACCGGCTTATAGGGCGTCACAAATCGGTCTTTCAGCCGGGCGATTCGCGCAACCGACTGGTCCAACCGTTCGGGAGAAATGGTTCCTGCCTCGATTGCCTGCTCCACAGCCTTGAAGGCGGCGGCTTCCCGATCCCGGTCCTTGCAAATCAGCAGAACATCGCATCCCGCCAGCACCGCACGAATCGCCGCGTCTTCGATGCCATAATGGTCGATGATCGCATGCATTTCTAAATCATCCGTCAACACCACTCCGTCGTAATGCAGTTCCTGGCGCAACAATTTTGTGATGATGGCCGGCGAGAGCGTGGCCGGCAATTCTGGATCGAGCGCTCGATAGAGCACGTGCGCGGTCATCATCGAGGCAATGTTCTGCGCGGCGGCGCGGCGGAAAGAGGGAAACTCGACGGCCTCCAATCGCGCCCGCGATGCCTCGACCACCGGAAGCTCTTTGTGGGAATCGACACTGGTATCGCCGTGACCGGGGAAATGTTTTCCGCAGGCCACAACCTTGTTGTCTTGCAGCCCCGCCGCCGTCGCCAATCCCAGTTCACAGACCACATCCGACGTCGTGCCAAAGGCCCGGTCGCCGATGACCGGATTGTCCGGATTGCTGTTCACATCGAGCACCGGCGCCATGTTCATGTTGACGCCCACCGCCTTCAGCTCTTTGGCAATGGTGGCTGCGGCCGCGTAGGCTAATTCAGTCGAGTTGGAGCGGCCTATGAGGTCGCAAGGGGGAAAAATTGTGAAGCCTTTTGGAAGCCGGGAGACCCGACCGCCTTCCTGGTCGATCGAAATCAATAGCGGAACATGGCGGCTGCAAGCTTGCAGGTCGTTGGTCAGGTCGACGATCTGCTCGACGCACTCTAAGTTTCGCGAGAAGAGAATCACACCGCCTGGCTTGTACTCCTTGATGAACGAGGCCAGATCGGGCGTGACTGACGTGCCGACAAATCCGACCATGAAAAGCTGCCCGATTTTTTCACGTAAAGTCATGTGAGGTCGTTCCAATGTTAGAGGCTTCGATCGATCAGATACTGAATCAATAACCTGGTTCCAATCGCAGTGGGACCCTTCGGAACGTAGGCCCGTTCCCGCTCGCTCCAATCCGTGCTGGCAATATCGAGGTGCACCCACGGGCAGTCTCCCACGAACTTGCTCAGAAAGAGCGCCGCGGTAATCATGCCGCCGCCACGTCCGCCGATGTTACGCATATCGGCGACATCGCTCTTGAGTTGTTCGAAGTATTCTTCCCACAAGGGCATCTCCCACACTCGTTCGCCGGCCTTCTGGCCCGACTTCCGGACCTGTTCCTTGAGCGCGTGGTCGGTGCCGAACATGCCGATCGCAAATTGCCCGAGCGCGACGACACAGGCTCCCGTGAGCGTGGCAATGTCGATCAGGGCTGCAGGCTTATAACGCATCGCATAAGCGAGACCGTCAGCCAAAATGAGCCGGCCCTCCGCGTCCGTGTTCTGGACTTCGACGGTCTTTCCCGACAGCGTCGTCACGATATCTCCCGGTTTCATTGCCCGGCCGCCCGGCATGTTTTCCGCTACAGGCAGAATGCTGATGAGGCGCAGCGGAAGCTTGAGTCTGGCCGCCGCTCTGATCGAGGCCAGGACCTCAGCCCCCCCTGTCATATCGGCCTTCATGTGTTCCATATTCTCGGCAGGCTTCAGTGAGATCCCGCCCGTATCGAAAGTAATTGTTTTTCCGACCAGCACGACCGGGCGCTCGTCCTTTTTCTTGGCGCCGTTATATTCCAGGACGATGAATTTGGGCGGCTCCTGGCTTCCGCGCGCCACGCCGAGCAGCGCCCCCATCCCCAAGCGCTCCATCTCTTTCTGTTCGAGAATCGTAATTGCGATCCCCTCAGCTCTGGCGAGGGTCTTCGCTTCGCTGGCGACCCTGGCGGGGGTCAGGACGTTGGAGGGATGATTGCAGAGGTCGCGAACGAAGACGGTGGCCTCTGCCGTGGCAACACCTCGCCGAATCCCCTCAGCTACCTGTCGCAATTGACCCTTCTTCGGAATGAGAAGGGTCATCCCTCCGATGTCTTGCCCTGAGGCAGCCTCGCTCCGATAGACGGTAAATTGATAACTGCCCAGAATCGCCCCTTCCACCATTGCTTGCGCGACGTCGAGGGATGACGCCCCCTCAGGCCTTACGGTTGGCAGCGTCACTGCAAAAGACCCGACCTTCGCCTGGCGAACGCGCTTCACGGCTGAACCCAACGCTTGGCGGATGGTCTCAAGCGTGACCTGGTTCTTCCTGCCCAAGCCGACCAGCACCAGCCGTTTTGCAGGCGCCTTGTCTTGCGTGTGATAGAGCAAGACTTCGTTGGCCTTACCTTCGAATTCCTTGGACTGCACCAACTTGCTCAACAAACCCCCGAGAGCTTGATCGAGCAGGGCCGCGTCTTGTTTGGCCAAGGCTTCTCCTTCGCAGTGCGCGAGCACCAGCACCTCTACGGAAGCAGTCTCTACCCGTCCAACCTGCACAGTGACTTGCATAATCTTCATTCAGGTCTCCTTGTTCAAGCGATCAGCCATCAGCATTCAGCTTTCAACCGACACTGAGAGCTGATGGCTGAGTGCTGATCGCTACTCCTTACACTCCGCGCATATCCGGCGCCCAGATGTACTTGTGCATCTGCAATTGAAAACGGACTGGCAGGCGGTCAGTCAGAATCCATTCGGCCAACTGACGCACATCGAGCGAGCCGAAGACCGGACTGAAGAGAATTGTGCAACGGCCGGCGATGTCATGTTCGGCAAGAATTTCACGGGCCCAGTCGTAGTCGGCTCGGTCGGCCAATACAAACTTTGCCTCGTCTTTGGCCGTCAGCTTGGAAAGGTTCGGCCAGTGCGTCCGATCTGTCATGCCACTTCCAGGGCACTTCACATCCAAAATGATATGTACGCGCGGATCGACCGGCGCGATATCGACGGCGCCGCTGGTCTCAAGGAGGACCGTATACCCCGTATCGCACAGTCTAGCCATCAATGGGAGACTTTCAGGCTGAGCGAGCGGCTCACCGCCCGTGACCTCCAGGAGACGGCATCCATAGGCATGCACCTTTGCCAGGACTTCATCGATCGAAGACTCGTGCCCTCCGTAAAAGGCATAGTCGGTATCGCACCAGGTGCAGCGAAGCGGGCAGCCGGTCAGTCGTACAAACACACAGGGTTGCCCAGCGTAACTCGATTCACCTTGAATACTATGGAAGATCTCGGTCACTCGCATGTAAAGCTCGTGTCATAAAATCGCAACGTCTGAAAGTCGAAAGTCCGGGACGTGATGACTTTGGACAATCCTGTTTCATCTCCATATTGTGACAGGCCAGCCAAGGCGTTGTGCCGTGCGAGCCATGCCTCGGATCGGGTTAATCACCTGGGGGTACCCGACCAGTTCAAGAATATCCTGATCGCCGGGACTGTCGCCATAGGCATAGGAATTGGCCAGATCAAGGCCCATTCTCTGCGCATGGGCAAGGATCAGTTCGCGCTTGCCCCGGCCATAGGGCAATGGGGGAATCAACGCGCCGGTATAGACGGAATCTTGTTGCGCGGGCTTTGCCGCAAAGACCGTGGACACGTCCAAAAACTCCGCAAGGGGCGTGATCAAAAAGTCAGGCGCGCCAGTGACAAGAATCACTTGGTGTCCAGCCTGTCGATGGGTCTCCAGTTTTGCCCGACCCTGTACGGACAGTTTGCCGATCATATCGGTCTGACAGAACTCCCGGGCATACGATTCAATATTGGTGGGAGACTTGCCTGCCAGATACACTTTTTGTTCTCTGAGCGAGTGCAGTGAGAAGGGGGGCACATGTCCCGCCAACCAGGCAATCGACCGGCCTAACTCACTCCATCCCACTAGGCCGCGCCGCCACAGAAACCGAAAGAATCGTACTTCGCAGGCCTCTCCCGGCAAGAGCGTGTTGTCAACGTCGAACAATGCCGCGACGGACCCCTGTATCCGTCGTTCAACGGCGTCATCGAGCGTGGAAGTGAGGCGGTGATGACTTGGCACAACGTTGGAGGACCCCGTGAGCATGAGCCGCCAGATTCTACCGGAGCCTCTATTGATTGACAAGGATTTTGGGCCACTTCTATAATGCACCTCCCTCTGGCTGGTCGTTTGGGAGTGGGGCTGCCGGTTTCTAGTTTTAGGTTTCAAGTTTCAAGTTCGACCTCGGAATTTCAGCAATCCGAGACGAATAACTCGAAACATGAAACTAGAAACCAGAAACTCAAGCAGCTTGCAACTGCTTGAACGAGATACGCTTCGCGGATTCGGTCGCCGAAGTGGTGAAATGGCAGACACGCACGTTTGAGGGGCGTGTGGCGCAAGCCGTGCGGGTTCAAGTCCCGCCTTCGGCACCATCATCTCAATCGTATGATCCCCTGCACGCCCTGTTTCTCGGGTTTGAGGCCATTCGGATCTAGACTTTCGTTTAGCCTCCGTAGGACACTAGCCCCTCCTGAATCTGTCCGGTGAGAATGGTCAGCCGGGTGGGTGCAGGGGATTTTCTCTACTCGGCCTGCATCAAAACAACAGGGCGAGGATTCGTCGCTGGAATGATTGTGGCGCATCTTCCATTTCTTCCTCTTCATTCATTGCCAAAACCGTTCAGCGCAATTGCGCAGCATCAGCGCGATCGGAACCACGGTGTTTCGACATCGATCATCCGCGCCTATCTGCAATACATCGCCATCGTGCATGGCAAGGAGTCTCACCATGAGTAGTGCCGGCCATCTGTCGGAATTGGACTTGCTTCGAAGCCAGGTCGCCGATCTGTCTCGCCAACTGGCCGAGCGGGACCGTTTGGCGCAGGACTCACGGGAGCAATCTGAAAAGCTGCGCGCGATTGTCGAGGGGACCGCGGTGGAGACCGGCGAGGAATTCTTTGCGGCCTTGGTGACACGTCTGACTACAGTATTGAATGTGCGGTACGCGGTTATCGGGGAGGTGCAGGAAAGCCCTATAAAGAAAATTCACACCCTGGCCGTCTCGGCGGGAGGTGTCCTCATCGACAACTTCGAATATCCACTCTCCCATACGCCCTGTGCCAATGCGCTGACACAGACGTGCGTTTGTGTCGATCGGGACGTTCAAGCGACGTTTCCTCAGTTCCAGCGCTTGGCAGATCTTGGAGTCGAGAGCTATTGCGCTGTGCCGATCCGGATGAAAAGCGAACCCGCCCTTGGATTGCTCGTTGTCATGGATACGAAGCCCTTGGAACACAGCGACTCTCTGCAGTCGCTGTTGGGAGTCTTTGCTCCACGTGTCGCGGCGGAGTTTGAACGGAGGCGAGTCGAGCAGGAACGCATCCAGGCCCTGGCCGATTTACAGAATGTCATGGGAACCATTCCGGATATTCTGTTTATTCTGAACACCCAAGGCAACCTGGTGAAATGGAATCAGCGTCTAAGGGACGTGACGGGATACAGCTCGGAGGAATTGTTGAATAAACCCGCCTTGGCCTTCGTGTCTCCGGAAGATCAGCCTCGCGCCGCCATCGCCATTCAGCGGACCTTCACGGAAGGATGTGCCGAACTTGAAGGCCATCTGTTGACGAAAGACCGCCACCTCATCCCCTATCACTGGACCGGCGCCATCCTCAAGAATTGTCACGGCGAGTCCATCGGCATCGTTGGAATCGGACGAGACGTGGTTGAAAAGAAGAGGGTGGAAGCGGCGTTTCGTGCAAGTGAAGAACGGTATCGGGCGCTGTACGACGAGACCCCGACCATGTACTTCACCCTTGCGACGGACGGCACGGTGCGTTCCGTCAACCGTTTTGGGGCGGAGCAACTAGGGTATCAGGCGGAGGAACTCATCGGACATTCCGTGCTGCGCGTCTTTCACGAGAAGGATAAGGAAACCGTTGCAGCGAATCTCGCGGAGTGTCTTGCGACACCGGAGACCACGAGACACTGGGAGTTTCGGAAGGTACGGAAAGACGGGAGTCTGATTTGGGTGCAGGAAACTGCTCGTATGGCTCAGTCTGGTGCCGGGGAGACCGTTGTGTTGGTCACATGCGAAGACGTCACTGAGCGAAAGCAGGCGGAGCAGGAACTGAAGTTTTTCCGTACCTTGCTCGATCATGTCGATGATTCCATCGAGATCATTGATCCCCAGGATGGGCGATTCCTGGACGGCAATGCGAAAGCCGCGTCGAACCTCGGCTACACCCGCGACGAACTCCTCGGTCTGACCATTCCCGATATCGACCCGTTGGTCACAGGCCCGATCTTCTCAGGCTTGATACAAGGGCTGCGGGACGTACCTGCCCCGTTGGTTCTGGACAGCATCCATCGGCGGAAAGATGGCACAACGTTTCCCGTTGAGGTGAGCGCGCAACTGATCCGGCTGGACAAAGAGTATCTCGTCGCGATCGTGCGCGACATCACCGAACGGAAACAGGCGGAAGAGGCGTTGCGACTTACACAATTCTCAATGGACCGGGCTGCTGACGCGGTGTACTGGATCGATCCGCAGGCCAAGATCCTGGATGTCAACGAGGCGGCCAGCCTCATGCTGGGCTATTCGAAAGACGAGTTGCGCGCGATGACCGTCCACGATTTGAATCCAGATTTTCAAGCGGGCATGTGGCCTCAGTTTTGGGCAGACAGCCAGCGGTGCGGGGCTATGGTGCTGGACACGGTCCATCGGGCCAAAAGTGGCCGGCTGATCCCCGTCGAGGTGAGTGTCAATTCTCTATCCTACGGGGGAAAGGAATACCATTGTGCATTGGTGCGTGACATCTCCGAGCGCAAGCGGGCCGAGGAGGCCTTGCGCGCGAGCGAAGAGCGCTATCGGTCCCTGGTCAACAACGCCCCGATCGGCATTTTTGTGAATGAAGGGGGGCGGTTTGCCTATGCCAATCGAGAGTTCCAACGCATCGTCAATGCGCAGAGTGCTGAGCAGTTGCTCGGGATGCCGGTGTTGGATCGAATTGCTCCTGAATTTCACGTCATGGTGGAGGACCGTACCCATCAATTGGAGGAGAAGGGCCAGCTGGCTCCGTCAAGGGATGAGCAGTATGTACGGCTCGACGGGTCACGAGTTGATGTGGCTGTCACGGCGATTCCCACCTCTTTGAGCGGGACGAACGTGATGCAAGTGCTGGTGCTGGATATCACCGAGCGCAAGCGAGCTGAGGAGGCGCTGGCCCAGCTCAATGCTACACTTGAACAACAAGTGCATGATCGGACGGAGGCATTACGGGCCAGTGAAGAACGGTTGAAACAGGCTGTCGAGGTCGCGGACCTCGGCATCTTCGAGCAGGACCATCTCATCGACAAGAGCGACTACTCTCCCCGGCTGCCAGCGATGTTCGGTTGGGACTCGGGGCTGCAGATCAGTCAGCACGAGATCCTCGAATCTGTGTTTCCGTTGGATCGGGAGGGGCTTGCGACTGCAATCAGCCACGCGCACGATCCGGCAGGCGACGGCAGTGTGGCCCATGAGTTCCGCGTGGTATGGCCCGATGGCAGTATACATTGGTTGAGTATCCGTTCGCAGACGTGGTTCGCCGGGGAGGGGAGCGATCGTCGTCCATCGCGAACCTTGGGGGCCGTTTGTAATATCACTGAGCGGAAGCGGGCGGAGGAGGCGCTGGCCCAAGTCAATGTGGTGCTGGAAAAAGAGGTGGCGAATCGGACGCGGGATCTATTCCAAAGCGAGCAAGCGATACGAGCCCTTCACGAAGCGACAGAAGCCCCCGGACTGTCCTTCGATGAACGGATGCAGGCGGTCTTGGAGGTCGGTTGCCGGCGGTTCAGTTTACCGATCGGCATGCTCACGCGGGTCGTGGATGAGAAACTTGAATTTACCCATGTCTATGCGCCTGGCACCAGCTTCACTGCTGGTATGGCCGTGCCACTTCGTGTCGCCAATCCAATGTGTTTCGAGCAGGCAGGAGCCTCGGTTTGTCAGCACCATCTTGAGTACAAGGCCTTGGGTCTGGAGTGCTATCTCTGGAACCAGATGACCGGTCGGGACCGAGTCTACGGCACAGTCTGTTTTGTGGACCAGGCTCCGCGCCTGAATGCGTTCACTCAAGCCGACAAGGACTTTCTCCAGCTCATGGCGCGCTGGATCAGTGGAGAGCTGGATCGTCGGACGGCGGAACAGGCGTTGAAACAAAGCGAGGAACGGTATCATGTGCTCTACGATGAGACGCCGACGATGTACTTCACTCTGGCCACTGATGGCACGGTTCTCTCCGTCAATCAGTTTGGGGCAGAGCAGTTAGGGTATCGGGTAGAGGAATTGGTCGGGCATTCCGTGCTCAGCATTTTTTACGACGAGGATAAAGAGACCGTTGCCGCGAGTCTGTCCGAGTGCCTTACGACACCGGAGACCACACGGCATTGGGAGTTTCGGAAGGTACGGAAGGATGGAGTTATCATTTGGGTGAGGGAAACGGTTCATGTGGGGCGGTCATCTTCCGGAGAAACCGTTGCGTTGGTGACATGCGAGGACATCACTGAACGCAAACGGGTAGAGGAAGAGCTGCGAAAATCCCATGCATTTATCCGTCAGATTATCGATACCGATCCGAACTTCATTTTCGCAAAGGATCGTGCGGGTCGGTTTACATTGGTCAACAAGGCGGTGGCCAATGTCTATGGGACGACGGTGGAGAATCTGATAGGAAAGACCGATGCCGACTTCAATGTCAACGAGGAGGAGGTTGCGTTCTTCCGTCAGAAGAACTTGGAGGTAATGGATTCGCATCAGGATCTCTTCATCCCCGAAGAGACCGTTACCGACTCAACAGGCAGGACGCGGTGGTTGCAGACAGTGAAGCGGCCTATTCTCGACGAGCAGGGCCGAGCGATCATGGTCCTCGGCGCCGCGACGGATATCACTGAGCGCAAGCGGATGGAAGAAGCACTGCGCCAGCGGGAGCGAGATTTGCAGGCCGCGCTTCAAGAACGTGAGCGGATCAGTCAGGATCTGCATGACGGCATCTTACAGTCGCTCTTTGCCGTGGGCCTCACGCTCGAAACAGCCAAGTCGATGATGGCGCCAAGGGCTCGGAAGACCTCCGGACCGCCACTCGATCAAGCCATTAAGCAGCTGAACCTTGTCATGCGCGAGATTCGGAACTTCATCGCAGGACTGGGTTCAGATTTGCTTCAAGGAAAGGACTTGCCGACGGCGCTGCAGCACATGTTGGCATCGCTGACGGAAAATCAAGTCACGCATGTGCGCCTCGCAGTCGAGGATCGTGCCGCGAAGGCCGTGTCGACCGAACAGTCCCTGCACCTGCTCCGTGTTATTCAAGAAGCGGTGAGCAATTGTATCCGGCATGGCCGCGCACGAGAGGCCAGGGTGTCGCTCAAGATGCTGAAGCAGGGCGTCCGGCTGAGCATTCGCGACAACGGCCGTGGATTCAACCCGACCACCGCCAAGCGGGGCGGACATGGGTTGCGCAATATGGCCGCTCGCGCACAGAAGATGGGGGGACGGCTCACTGTCTTGTCGAAGATGAATGAAGGAACGCGCGTCGTACTCGATTTGCCGAAAGAAGCTTCCAATGTCCCCTGCTAGGGCCAAGTCGATTCGCTTGCTTTTGGTCGACGATCACCAGGTGGTCCGTGTCGGCCTGCGAACCGTCTTACATAACCGTCAGGGTATTGCCGTTGTCGGCGAAGCAGGCTCGAAAGCTGCTGCGGTGCGGGCGGTCAAGCGATTGAACCCGGACATCGTTCTAATGGATGTCCGGCTCCCGGATGGTTCCGGGATTGAAGCTGCTCGTGAGATTCTCGCTGGATATCCCGCCACGCGCATTATCTTTCTCACATCCTATGCGGAAGATGATTCCATCCTGGCGGCCGTGCTGGCCGGCGCGCATGGCTATGTGCTCAAGGATATTGATGCCGGCCTGCTGATTCGATCGATTCGCGCTGTCTCCAACGGTCAATCGCTTCTCAATCCGGCCCTCGCCCAACGGGCGCTCAGTTGGATCAAAGCCGAGCCGGCTCAAGCCGGCCCGGTGCGAGAACGGTCTCTTGCCCCTCAGGAAGAGCGTGTCCTGGCCTTGGTGGCAGAAGGTTTGACCAACAAGGAAATTGCAGTCGCGATGCGGCTCAGTGATAAGACCGTCAAGAACTATCTCGCCAACATGTTCCAGAAACTGCACATATCGCGGCGTGCCCAAGCCGCCACCTTCTTCGTGAAGCGTCAGGTCTGACGATACGAAACTAGATGAGTCGAGCACACAAAAAAACGAAGAAGGGGCGAGCTTGACCATCAGTCAGAGAGTCGATAAGGTGAGGGCTCTGATTAGAGCCAGAGAGCGATAGGGAAGGGTCTGCGAGAACATGTCTCGTCTCAGCAAAGGGTCGCGATCACAATCTCGACGGCGAAATACGGATCGTCTGCATCCATTGGTCGGGGTGTTGGGTGGAAGCAAATCCGATTTCCCGATCTTAGAAAAGGCCGCTGCGATTCTGACGGAGCTCGGGATTCCGCACGAATTGATGGTCGTCTCCGCACACCGGACCCCGGATCGTCTGTTCGCCTATGCAGAGCAAGCGCCCGCCCGAGGCATCGAAGTCATTATTGCCGGCGCCGGTGGCGCAGCCCATCTCCCTGGGATGCTGGCTGCGAAAACGCATTTGCCGGTCATCGGAGTCCCGATTCCGACCGAGAATCTTCGCGGACTCGATTCGCTTCTCTCCATCGTGCAAATGCCTAGAGGGATTCCTGTCGCCACGGTGGCCATTGGAGGGGCGGAGAATGCCGGTTTGCTTGCCGCGCAAATTCTGGCGGGCCGGTATCCAGAGATTGCCGTTCGCGTGAAATTATTCCGTCAGACACAAACGGACAGCGTGCTCCAGTCTCCTGAAGCGAAAGGCCTGGTGACCGGAAAGAAAGGTCCCGGTTTTTCGAGCGGACGGTCGTGAGGCCAGGCGTCATCGAGCCAGGATCTATCCTGGGTGTCCTGGGCGGCGGACAGTTGGGCGCGATGTTCGCGATGGCGGCGCGCCGTCTCGGGTATCACGTTGCCGTTTGGGACCCAGATCCGGCAGCGCCGGCGCATCGCATTGCCTTGCATAGCTTTCCTGCCCCATTCACCGATTCACACACGCTTACACGTTTTGCAGACCTGGCCAGTGTCGTGACCTATGAATGGGAAAATATCCCGGCAGAGGTTTGTCGAGTGTTGGAACAACGGAAGCCGGTTCGTCCATCAAGCGCCGTCTTGAGTGTGATTCAGGATCGTCTTGAACAAAAGAGGTTCTTGACCTCCAAAGGATTTCCCGTTCCCTCTTTCGCCGGTCTAACGGCTCCTGATCAATTGTCCGCGACCGTTCAACAGGTCGGTTATCCCGCCCTCTGTAAGACGGCAACATCCGGCTATGACGGCAAGGGACAGTGGAGGATCACCCGAGAGTCCGATGTCCGAGAGGTGGAACGGGCATTAGCCGAATCGGCCCGCCCTGGCATGCGATGGATCGTGGAGTCTTTAGTGCCGTTTGAACGAGAACTCTCGATTCTAGTGGTTCGTGGAGACGACGGACAGAGTTGCACCTATCCTCTGACTGAGAACGAACATGAAGAAGGGATTCTTCGAACCACCAAGGTGCCGGCTCCGGGCTCGTCAGCTGTGGCCCAGCAAGCAGCCGCTCTTACAAGTCAGGTCGTAGATCGGCTGGAAGGGGTCGGGGTATTTTGCCTCGAACTGTTTCAGTTACCCAGCGGGGAACTGCTCATTAATGAGATTGCCCCG
>Ga0134127_10001829_pt1 | contig 15593 bp, 12 predicted proteins | sample KB31753_FD_96459 | JGI IMG/M metagenome (GOLD analysis project Ga0134127, IMG submission 96459) | Terrestrial soil microbial communities with excess Nitrogen fertilizer from Kellogg Biological Station, Michigan, USA - KB3-175-3 | ecosystem: Environmental > Terrestrial > Soil > Unclassified ...
CCACGCGAAAGGCAGGGAGTTCCCGTTCTTGTTCGGCGTGAATGTGTTTAACTAATGTCATAGGATTAGAATTTAGAAGTTGGAATATGGAAGTTGGAAGTTGGAATATGGATCCACATTCTACCTTCGATATTCTACATTCTGATTAATTAAAGTTGATTTACCTTTTTACTACCCAGCTCAATCAGTACCTCGCGCAGATCGTCAGGAAGCTTGCTTTCCGCTTCGATCCATGTGCCATCGGGAAGTTTAACTTCGATGCGCGCGGCGTGCAGGAATTGTCGGTGCAAGCCTTTGATTTCTACCGGCTTGCCGCCGTAGAGGCTGTCGCCTGCGAGCGGATGTTTGAGTGAAGAAAAATGAACCCGGATCTGGTGGGTTCGTCCTGTGTGCAATTTTACCACAACTAGGCTCCAATTGTCAAAGCTCTCCACGACCTGATATTCGGTCAAAGACGGCTTGGCCTCAACCATATTTTTAGTATCATACTTACGAAAATCCCGCTTGCTTTTGCCAATAGGCGTATCAATCATATCATGCGGTTTCTCAAGCTTTCCCGCGACCAAAGCGATGTACTCTTTCTTTACTTTCCGCTCGGCAAAGGCGTCTTTCAAATGTTCGTACATCTCTTGCGTGCGGGCAATAAGTATGACGCCCGATGTGTCTTTATCGAGGCGATGTACAATGCCGCTGCGGCCTTCTTCGCCGACCAGTTTGATATCTTTAAAATGATAAAGCAGTGCGCTGGCCAAAGTTTCGCCTTTGAACCCGGCGCCCGGATGCACCACGAGTCCTGCTGGTTTGTCGATGATGAGCAGGCCGTGATTATTATACAAAATTTTCAGCGGGGTGTTGGTCGGCTTGATCTCATCGCTGGGCGTAGCTGATTGAGTGTACTCGATCTTATTGTCTTTGCGCACCGCGAAGTGGCTGATTATAATTTTCTTGCCGTTAACCAAAACCAATCCCGCTTCAATGTCTTTTTGAATTTTGCCGCGCGAAACTCCTGGCAATTGTTCTGCCAGAAATTTATCGAGCCTGACTTTTAAATCTGTTACGGTGTAGGTTGACATTTTAGTCTTAAGTATTTATCATCAGTACACATCAACGCTAAGAACAGCGTGGGCGTAGTGCGGGGGTTCGAATCCCTTGGGCGCTGAATGGAGGAATATATTGTAAGGATTGGTGGGCGCTCTAGATACTATCTTACAGGTTCGCTGCCTGGGATATATCGAGCAGTAGTTTAATCCACCTATATTAACAATAGATTCATCCACTCGGGTGATGTGAACGGGCAAGCCTCGGCTTGCCCTTTTTATTTTATCAAATCTGGGCGGCGCTTTTTTGTACGTTTGATAGATTCTGATTTCCGCCATGCTTCAATATTAGCATGATGCCCCGTGCGCAACACTTTTGGCACCTTCAGTTCAACAACCTTTGACATTTGACCTTTGACATTTGACTTGACGCGAAGCGTCTCCGGTTTCGTATACTGCGGATATTCCAACAATCCATCAGAGAATGATTCATTATCAGCCGACTCTCCTTTTCCTAAAACTCCCGGCACATATCGCAAAACCGCTTCGCTAATAACCAACGCTGGCAATTCCCCACCCATCAACACATAATCGCCAATGGAAATTTCCATATCTACGAACTTGCGAATGCGTTCATCAAATCCTTCATAGCGTCCGGAGACAAAGATGAGTTCATCATATTTCGATAATTGCTTAGCAAGTTTTTGATCAAATTTCTTGCCTTGTGGGGTCAGCAACACGACTTTTAACTTTCGACTTTTAACTTTCGACTTGCGCACTGACGTTATGGCTTTATAAAGGACGTCAGGGCGCAGTACCATACCCACTCCACCGCCAAACGGCCTATCGTCAACAGTCTTTCTCGCATCTAAACCAAACGCCCGCAAATCAATAGCTTTCCAAGAAAGCAATTTGCGTTGGATGGCGCGCGCAATGATCCCGAATCGCGCGTACTGCTCAATAAAATCGGGAAAGAGGGTGATAGTTGTAATAGAAATTTTCTTCATCATTATTTACTTCACAGATCGCGGATAACACAGATACACAGATCTTTATCACATATGAGCAAAACCTTGAGATCGTCTGTGTTAGATATCAGTGTATCAGTGGAATCTGTGATCTGTGTACTACATAAAATCCGCACCGCTCCGCACAAAAGCGGAATCAGATGCGGATTCTAATTGTACAAAGTATTAGAGCTTGAAGTCGTCAATGCTATCAACGCTTTCAGCGGCTGGTGCATGCGACTCGTGCGACTGTTCCTGATGGTGTCCGCCGCCGTGGCTTCTGTGAGAGCCTTCCGGTTCGTGAATCTTCAAATTGACGCGGGCTTTGTGCTTGGCACCAACTACTCTTAGAAGTGTGCGAAGCGCTTTAGCAGTCTGGCCCATGCGGCCAATAACAGTTCCCATGTCGGCAGGATTGATGTGCAAGGTAATAAGCACGCCCATTTCATCAACGGTGCGCTCGGTCCTGACATCATCTGGATTGTCGACTAACGATTTAACAACAAACTCTACAAAGGCTTGATCTTGTTCCATTGTATTCGTGTTTTTCTGAATTGCTTAAGTGGCTTCGACCTTTTCTGTGAGCCGCTATTTTGGTAAGCGTATTATAATGCTTATTTCTAATCAGGTCAACTCTGGCTAAGGAGCTACTTCTTCCTTAATCGGTGTTTTCCCTACGGTGAAGAGTAACAGCGGAGTTCTCACTGTCTTACTTACTCCATCAGCAGTAATGATTCCGACGTTCTGGAATCTATAGACTCCATCAACCGCACCGGGCGGTGCCTGGATCACGGTGTTAAAAGCGATGCCGCAAACACCATCAACCAATATTGGATCGTTGATTACGAAATCAATGCCAAGGGCGGTCTCGGAAGAACTGCCGTCGCAACCGGTAAAGACGATATTTGATGGGCTGGCTAATTTGAGATTCAAGAATCGATCTTCTACTCGGACATTAGTAGCCGGCGCGCCGCCGGAATTGACGATGGTGATTTTGAATCGTACGACATCGCCGGATTTAAATCCGGAAGTCGGGGGAATATCCGAAATGCCGTTGCCAGAGCTGGCCCCCGGATTAGGAATGCCGTTGACCGCGACAATATCTTTATCGGAAAGCGACAAGTCTGGCCGAGCAACCGGAGTTGGGTACGATGGGGTGGAGTAACTGCCAGGCGTGGAATAACCCGGAGTTGCATAAGGACAGACAGGTGGACAAGCGGGCGGACCAAGGACATCTAATTCAACTTTGCAAGTGCGTTCAATGGCACCAGATCTTCCCACAATAATAATAGTGTAGCGGCCTTTGGCGGTTGTGAGGCTGGTATCGACAATAACGCTGGCAATGCCCGGAGCAATAATTTGTGGCGGCACCACGGAAAGTTGCGGTGCATTCGGACCGGCAGGATCAGAGGAAGCCGACAAATCGACAACTACACCACTGCCGTTGCCGACCTGCGTCACCGAAACCAAATAACTAACCATTCCGGGAATAATCACTTGCTGTAAAGCCGGGCCGCAATCCAAACCAAAGTCGCCGGTTGGCGGAAGTATGTCTTTCACAACCAAAGGAACCGAACAGCGCCTGGTCAGACCGCCGCCAGTGCCGGCCAGCGTTAAGTTGTACGAGTTCGGCGGGGTAGCCAAAGTCGTCTGCACGGTGATACTGCCGGTGCCGGGAGGAACAGCTATAGAAGCATTGCTTGCGGTAATTGTTGGATGCGGAGAATTCTCCAAAGAAACCACGACCGTACCGCTGAAGCCGCCCGCGGCGTTGACGGTAACATCGTAGACCGCGCTCTGGCCCGGATCAATGGGCACGCCGCCTGATCTTGGCCGGCAGCTTAAATTAAAGTCCGGTGGCGGCGGATCAGTAACGACATATTGAATCGTAGTAGTTTTGAGTCCGGCCCGCGGATGGCTGAAAGTTACGGTGGCGTTATAAGTGCCGGCGGCCAACGCAGTGGTGTTGGGCTGAACGCTGACTTGCACCTGTCCGACAAGCGGCAAACTGGTTTGGTTGGCCGGAGTTACTGTCAGCCAAGTTGCGCCTGGAGTTTTGCCAATCGAAATTGGATTTAAAGCTACGTCGCCGGTATTGGTCAGAGTAACATTTTGGGCTGATGGCACCGGTGCGCTGTTGCGCACAGCTGAAAAGTTTAAAGTTTTTGGATTATTATCGAACGCTGATAAGTTAACATGAAGATTGCAAGTATCTTGATGGGTCTGTCCGCCAGATTGGCTGGCTACAAAAGTTAAGGAATAATTTCCTGGCGCGACTGCGGAAGCGACATGAACAACCGCCGCGGCAAAACCCGGACTGCCAAACGGGGCTATGGGATCAACAGTAATACCGCTTGGCGCATTGGGTACGGTTACGCGAATTAGGTTGGGTCCAAAAAATGCTTCGGCCGATTCTATGGCAATCAGATAACTGGCAATGCTTCCCGGATCAACGGCTTGCAGTTTCGGGCCGCAGCTGATTGTGTAATCAATAGAACCGCCGCCTCCGGGGCCTCCGCTACCCGTGCCGTCGCAAGAAACGCTCTGGTTTATGCCGCTGCCAATACCCGGGCTTGCCGAAACAACCGTAGTGGTTATGCGATAGCTTTTTCCAGTAGGAACAAATAAACTTCCGGAAATTGTTGCGCCGCCGCCGGCCACGATTGAAGCGATGTTCCAAGTTGTGGGAGCGGAAAAAGGAGAGTACGGAGAAGAGGGGGCATAACTGCCTCCCGGGCTCACACTTGGAAACCCTCCCGGCAACGGATCCACATCGGTCTGCTGTAAAACATTAACCTCAACGTTGGCCGCTTTCTGTGTACCATAGTTAGTGAGGGTAGCGCTGAAACTTACGGTTGAACCGCCTGCGGCCGGAGTAGAGTCGCATGAACTCATTTGACCGTTGCTGGAACTAACTCCGTTGCCAAAATCAAGCCGCACCGGCTCGGTTTGAGCAGAGGCCATTTGCCACATGCCGCCCACGACGAGTGCACTGGCAATTATCATAAAAAATTTTGTAATCTTTGCTAGACTTTGGTTTGAATAGGTCATGGATGGTTCTTTGTCAGCCGATTTTTGTTTCGAAAAATTTATTATCGATAAATTTATTATAGCATATTTTGATGAAATAAAAACACACCCGTTTCTTTTAAGATTCGGGTGTGTTGATAAATAGATTATTGTGCTGAGGGAGCTTCTGGCGCAACTTCAGGAGTAGCTGGTGCAGGAACCTCGGTCGGAACTTCAGGAGCGGCTTCAGCTGGGGCGTCGGCAGGAGCTTCAGCGGCTGGAGCAACAGCCGGAGCTTCTTCCGCTACCGGTTCAACTCCTCCACTTTCGGTCGGAGCCTGTTCGGCCGGCTTCTTCGGAACTTTGAAAGCTTGGACTTTAGATCCGGTCATCAACTCTTTGTTAATAAAGAGGTTGTGAACAGTCGGAGATAATTCCACATGCTGATCAATCCAGTACTTCAATCGCGGTTCATCTTTTACAGTGAAGGCTTTGTTGCGAGGATTGTAATAGCCCAAAATTTCCTGGAATTTCTTGCTGGCCGCAGACTGCTTTTCAGCCAAGATGATCCGGAATTCTGGTTTGTGCCGTTTGCCGGCTCGTTGTAATCGGATAATTAACATTGGGGATAGTTCTTAGTTCCTAGTCCTAAGTACTTAGAACTAAGTACAAAGAACTTTATAATCTACAAATTGCTTCGATATTGTAGCAATTTCAGATCGATCGGTCAAGGCCGAACACTAAGCATTATGTACAGTTTCCTAAATTTCCCTATAATACCTAGGTAACTATGGCCTCAACTTCGTTAGGTCCGAGTCCATTGTCACTAACGCGTTAGATTGAAAATCCTGTACAGGAGGTTTTATATGGGAGCTAAATGCCACCTAGGCAATATCGTCCGAGAAGGCAAGGCAGAGGGTGAAGTTGTAAGACTTTTCGATCCGCAGTTCCAGGCAGGCCATCACAAGGAAAGATGGTTTGTAACAATTGGGAATGAGGGATTGGATCGGGAGAAACAAGAGATCGTATGCTTCGGCCACGGCCAGCCGGCGCAGATGAACTTGCGGCTCACCGAACAACAACAAGAGCGATTCGGCATATCGCAAAAAGTTGTCCAAGTTTCGTTCTATGCCGAGCTGGAACCATTCGAAGACATTTTCATGATCAACGGCACCAACCATCAGCTATTCGCCCACGAGATTCCGGATGGCACAGCAATGGAACTGTTACCCCAAGATTATCCGGCGATGTCAACAATCGTGACCGATGAGCTGATCAAAGATGATATTCCCGTCATGGACTTCGTCGGTGGATTCGCCACGGAACAACGGATAAATCTTTGAAGGCGGGACCGGGATGGATTGCATTATCTGATATTCAGTATGACGAAATCAATCGTCGATGCTACAACGGCGCAGGAACTCACTGCGCCGCCTTTTTTTATCTATATTCTATATTCGACATTCTATCTTCTATTTCGCGTAGCCAGTCAGCTTGGTCAAATTTGATGAAGATCAGGCATGGGCGTATACTATGGTCAAACTGAATAAGGAGGACTTATGAAAGTAAAAGATACCGGACCGATAGTGACATTCACATCGGAAGAGGTAAAGGCTAAGCTGGGCCAGAAGGTTCGCTCCAGTTGGACGATCCATCGCATCCCCTATGGATCGATCGGCCATGTGGTCGAGTGCTATAAACGGGATTCGGGCGAAGACGAATGGGGCGCAATGGTCGAGTTCGAAATCCAGGGCCGCGACGAAACCCAGTGCGCGACATTCACTAAGGATACCTACTATGGCTATTTGGAAGAGCTCGACGAAAACGATAAAGTCTTGCCGCCCAACGCGGACTGGCAAAAACAACTCGAGGAGTTCCGATTGCTGGAAGAGTTACGGAATATCGGACGGAAGTATTTCAAGTTGAAAGCTCAAAACTTAGACTGTTTCGAAACTTGCATGTTCGGCAATATGTCCATGTTAGCAAAGACCCTGAAAACTGCCTCTAAGGAATTCTGCGACCTGCTTAAAGAGGTTTCAAAGGAGGGCAAACCGTTTAGGATCGGATTAGCCAGAACTGTCAGTTCCCACAGAAGACGACTCCTCCGATCACAAAAAACAGACCAACTGAAAGAGAGGGACCAATGAGAGGAGAATCAACCAGAGGTACGCCTTACGCGGCGGCAGGTTTTCAGGCGATGGTCGTTGGGCTAATACTTTGTTTGGGTGCTAAAGACGCTATCAACCCGGAAACAAGTAAAAATCTGGTAGTTGCTGGTATGTCATTACTGCCCATTGGAGTGTTACCGCTTATTATCGCAACAATCGTAGACTGGCTATCAACCAAAACTTTACCGAATTACGAGTAGATCGCTCGAGGCGGCGACGCAGGATTTTTCACTGCGCCGCCTTTTTTTATACCAAAAAGCTCCAGCGTGTTAGGACCGGAGCTTCTGGCTGGCGGAAAAGGGCGGAGTCGAACCGCATCCCACCAGAGGTGGAACCGTTCAGTTATCAGTTGGCGGTCAGCACCGGCTGACTTCCTCTTCCCAATCCGCCAAGATAACAGACTATCATCTATTGAAAAACTAAAACAACCCACTTATAAACAAGGGGTTGTTTTGCGATTCCATGTGGAATGCGGTCGCCAACTGATAACTTTATATTTATAATACTCGATTAGTTATCTTTGTCAACCTAAGTTTTGCAGTGTAAAAATAACAGGTAAAGTTTGCCTATCCCGACTACTTCGCGTAACCTGCGGCTTGGTCGAATTCACTTAATCGAAACCAAAAAGCCTTAGTCGATTAAGACCAAGGCCTCTGGTTGGCGGTAGCAGGTGGAGTCGAACCACATCGAGTGTTTGCACCCGACCGAGCGATTATCAGGCGCCGGCCAGCGCCGGCTGGCTTCAACTACCCTACAATCCGCCAAGATTTTATAATATCAATGTAGCAAAAATAAAAACAACCCCCGTTATGCACAGAGGTTGTTTGCCGGCACTGCTTATGCCTTGTCGACGCCTGATAATCTAAACTCATTATAGTTTATAACAAATAACTGTCAAGTGTTATTTGGCGTAGCCAGCAGCTTGGTCAAATTTGATTGAAAGCAGTTTCGAGATGCCGTCATCGCCCATTGTCACGCCGTAGATAGCGTTGCTCTGGCTCATAGTTTCGCGGTTGTGAGTGATAGTAATAAATTGGGTCTGATGAGCGAGCGTGCCGAGAATTTGGCCAAAGCGGATTGTGTTAGCCTCGTCCAAAGCCGCATCAACTTCATCTAAGACCACAAACGGTGAAGGGAAGCAGGACAGCAAACTACAGAGCAACGCAATGGCGGTCAAAGACCGTTCGCCGCCGCTCAAAGCCTGAATAGCGGACAACTTTTTGCCCGGCGGCGTGGCTTTAATATCAACACCGACAATATTGGACGCGCCATGTTCGTACTTCTGCACAATTTTTTCTTCCGGTCGCAATTGATCATCGGCACCTTCCGCTTCAGCCCCCTCTTCAACTGCTTCCTCTTTAGCCTCTTGCGCTTTAACTAACGAAAGATGCGCGACACCACCGTTAAACAGCGACCTAAAATACTGTTCGAATTTTTCATTAACTTTATGGAAAGCCGTGTTGAACGCCGTCTTAATATGCTCATCCAACTCATCCATAATCTGCCGGGAGTCGGCCATGCCTTTATCCAAATCTTCAATCTGCTTGGTCAAAGTCCCGTATCTAGTCTCGGTCTCTTCGTATTCTTTGATGGTCAGGTCATCAACGCCGCCGATTAATTCAAGCTGGCGTTTTATTTTTGATATTTCGTGAGGTAAATTTTCAGCCGCAACTATTTTGCGTTCGGCTTTGAGGGCCGCTAAGCCATCATGACCAAGCTCGTTAGTGATCTCAACGATTAAAGCTTCTTCTTGCGTATCAAACTTGGCCTTCTCAACTTCCACTTTTGATTCGGCATCGCGCAAAGCCGACAATTCATCCATTAAAGTCCGCACGCGCTTTTCTTCGGCGCCGAGCTGGGCTTTTTCTTTGGCTTCGGCTTCATAGGCACTACTAATCATAGCTTCGGCTTTTTCTATTTGGGCCGCAATTTGCGATGCTTCGCCTTTAACTCGCGCCTCTTCTTTAACCAGTTCGGCGACAAACTGGTCATGGCCACCGCTCTGTGTGTTTTTTAATTCCAATTCCAAGCGCAGCTTCTCTTTTTCCTGCTGGCCTTTTTCGTTTTCCAAAAACTGTTTGATAACGCCGCGGCGCGACAAGTCTTGATTGAGTGCGTTTAGGGCATCATTCAAAACATCCTTCTCTTGCTGCAATTTTTTAAGCTGATCCTGCATGCCCGGACCAGAAAGATTGACTTCTTTGACCGAACCTTTCAAAGAGCCGCTTAATTTCTTGAATTGATCGCGAAACGCCAAAGCTTTGGCAGAAGCTTCTTCAATACTGCCGCTGTCGGCAATACTGCTCATCAAATCTTCAACAAGCGCATCGGTCTGCTCAAGCAACGACACAACTTCTTTAGCATCAAAGGCCGCCGGATTAGCTAAAACTTGATACAGCTCGTCGAGCTTAACATTTAATGCGCGCAAATTCTCGGCGCTATCGGTAATTTTCTTGCGTAAACTTTCCGCTTCTTCGGTTTGTTTGGCTAAGCCACTTTCGGCTTCCAATAATTTCTGTGTCACGCTGTGCAATTCCAACTCCAAAGTTTTCGGATCGCCCTTGGCGCCTTTTTGGCTTTCCATTTTGCCGCGAATCAAACTTTCCTGTTCCAACAATCGATTCTTCTGCTCTTGCAGACGCGCCACAGCTTGCTGTTCTTCGGCAAACCCGCCCAACTTTTTTTGCGCGGACGATTCAAACTCTTCCAACTGTTTTCGGAAAGTGGCAATTTGCGTTTCCAGCTCCTTGCGCTTAGCTTGGAATTCCGCAACTTCTTTGCCTAAGCTTGTAGTCTTATCGTTTAACTCCCAATATTGTTTGTTATAAAATTGATGCTGCAAAGCTTTGAGCTCGAGCTCGATTTCGCTTCTGGCTTCCATGCGCTTGGCCTGTCTTCGCAACGATTTGAGGCGCGGTTCAATTTCGCGCGCAAGGTCTTGAGCGCGAATCAAATTTTGCGCGGTCTGTTCGAGTCTGCGCAAAGTTTTTTCACGTTTGTTGTAATAACCTTTTACGCCGCTGGCTTCATCTAATAAACTTTTGATTTCCGATGGCCCCGCTAAAATCATTTGGTCGATAGTTCCTTGACCAATGACAGTGTAGCGGGATGTGCCAATATTGCTTTTCAAAACCAAATCAACAATGTCGAGCAAGCGCACGCGATTGCCGTTTATTAGATATTCACTCTCGCCGGACCGGTCTACGCGCCGGCCTATGCTGACTTCGGCCACATCAATTGGAATTTTGTGGTCGCGATTATCGAACGTAGCAAAAACCTCGGCGAAGCCGAGTTTAATTTTTTTGTCGCTCCCGGCAAAAATCACGTCGTCGCTCTTTTTGCCGCGCAGGAGTTTGGTGCTCTGCTCGCCCAAAACCCAGCGCAAAGAATCAGCGACGATGGATTTGCCGCTGCCGTTAGGACCGACTATTGCCGTTATGCCAGGTTCAAACTCAAGAACAGTTTTTTTGGCGAACGATTTAAAACCTTGTATTTCTAAGCGTTTTAGGTACATGCGGGGGTTAGGACTGGATCAAAACTTCCTTTATTATATCATGCTGAACAGAAAAAAAGAGAAGGAGCCGGAGGGCTCCTTTGATCGAAACTGCTGACCGTGCAATCTTTATTGTTAGATGGGTTGGGCTATCGAAGCCCCCGCATGACTCCAGACTGCAAGCTGACATTTAGGGCACGATTGTTTTGGCAAACCATCTTCTCGTAACAGATACGATGGCACATCCTGAAGCTGTTGCGCACTGAGCGCGCGCCAAACTAGCTTTTGGCCAGGGGCGGACTCAATCAAGTATTCAGGACACTTAATGCACTTCGCAACGACATTCATAGATTCCTCCTCCTCTCGGTGGCTGAACGAAAAAAAATACCCCGTACTCTCAAGCGAGAGCGGGGCGTTTTGTTTTGGGAATTTCTGTTTTGAGATTCATTCTTTACTGATAGTAACAAACCGATTTTGGGGAGTCAATCAAGTTTATCCACATCTGATCATAAAACTTGAAACATGTAACATGAAACAAGGACTACACCACTAGAACTCGCCTTTTTCCAGGGCGTCGTGGGCGGCGGCGATTTCCGCTTCTTGTTTGGATGGTCCGGAGCCCCGGCCGATTTCTGTGGTATTGATGAAGGCCGCGACCACAAAAACTTTGTCGTGATCCGGACCGGTTTCGGAAACTACGCCATAAGTCGGAGTAACGCCGCGTTTTTCCTGGACGATTTCTTGCAACTTGCTTTTCGGATCAACATAATCTCCCCCGGCGATGATACTAGATAAGTGTACTAAAATTTTAGCTTCGATAAACTGCTTGGCCATATCATAACCTTGATCAATATATATAGCGCCAATGAGTGCTTCAATGACATTAGCCAAAATCACTTGGCGTGCGCGGCCCATATCTTTGGCTTCGCCGCGGGACATCATCAAAAATTGTTCAAGACCCAACTCTTTAGCGATCTCCGACAATTTTTTGTAGTTAACCAATGCGCTTCTAAAATTAGTCAACTCGCCTTCGGAGTGTTCGTAATTGTTGTACAAATATTCGGTCGAAACCAGCTCCAAAACCGCATCACCTAAAAACTCCAAACGTTCATTGTGCGGCAAAGCAAAAGAACGGTTCTCGTTCAAATAGGACCGATGGGTGAAAGCCGATAAATAGAGATCTTGGGTTTTTGCGGGGAAACCGATAATTTGCTCGAGGGCTTTGATGTCGAATGAGGGCATAAATTCCTTGCGGAATCAGGAATCATGAATCAAAAATTAAACGGTTTTAATTTGTGATTCTTGGCTCTGATTCTAGTTAATGTTTTTAATTTTTTATACAAACTTTTGCTTGGGCCGAATGAAATGAGGTTAAGCGAAAGTTTGAAAGGGGCAACAGTCGAAGCGTATATGAGCTTGTCCGAATGGGCAAGCGAATGAAAGCGAGACTGATTGACCCGTGGTGGACGATAGTGGGATCGAACCACTGGCCCTCTCTACGTCAAAGAGATGCTCTACCACTGAGCTAATCGTCCTCAGTCAAAAAATATTGTAACATAAGTAACTACTTTTGAAAAGAGCCCAAGCGTTGCTTGGACTCTTCAAAATTATACACCTTCTGCTGCCGGCTGTTCGTTAAACTCGGCAACTTTTCTTTTTTCGGGAGGAATAATATCTTTGACAAGTTCATCAAACTGATCCTGCTCCAAAGTTTCTTCTTTAATCAATGTTTTTGCTATGGTATCAAGATGGCTTCTAAATTTTTTGAGTGTTTCAGTGGCGCGCACTAATTGTTCGCTCATGATGCGGCGTACTTCGTTGTCGATTTGGCGCGCGACGTCTTCACTGTAGTTGCGCTGTTCACCAATTTCGCGGCCCAAGAATACTGTGTCGTGCTGTTCGCCGAGTGTCACTGGTCCGAGCGTATCGCTCATGCCGTACATGGTCACAAGCTTGCGCGCCATGCCAGTGGCGACTTTCAAATCATTGGACGCGCCCGTGGTCAGTTCGCTAAAGATGAGTTGTTCTGCGGCGTACCCGCCAAGCAAAGCGGCAATTTCATCTAAGAAACTGGATTTAGTGTGGAGATGACGATCTTCGGTCGGAAGCTTCATGGTGTAACCGGCAGCGCGGCCGCGGGAGAGAATGGTAACTTTATGGACTGGATCGGAGAATGGCAAGACAGAACCAATGAGAGCGTGCCCGCCTTCATGATAAGCCGTGACTTCTTTTTCGCGCGCAGACAAAATATGCGATTTGCGCTGGGGGCCGAGCATGACTTTTTCAATAGCTTCTTTCAAATGGTCAATGTTGATTATAGTTTGATTCTGGCGAGCGGCCAAAATCGCGCCTTCATTTAAAAGATTAGCCAAATCAGCACCGGAAAATCCCGGAGTACGTTCGGCAATCTTTCGTAAGTTGACGCCGGGTTCCAGCGGCTTGTTTTTGCTGTGGACTTTCAAAATTTCTTCGCGGTCATTTATATCTGGAAGATCCAAAACGACTTGGCGGTCAAAACGGCCCGGGCGAAGAAGAGCCGGATCCAGCACGTCGGGACGGTTGGTTGCGGCTACGACAATAACATTGGTATCAGTTTCAAAACCATCCATCTCAACTAAAATTTGATTCAAAGTTTGTTCGCGTTCGTCGTGTCCGCCGCCAAGACCTGCACCGCGTTGGCGTCCGACTGCGTCAATTTCATCTATGAAAACAATGCACGGCGCATTCTTCTTGGCTTTCTTGAACAAATCGCGCACGCGCGAGGCGCCGACACCAACAAACATCTCTACAAATTCCGATCCGGAAATGTGGAAGAACGGTACGTTGGCTTCTCCAGCGACGGCACGCGCCAATAATGTTTTACCAACACCCGGAGAACCGAGAAGTAAAACACCTTTAGGGATTTTAGCGCCGAGCTGTAAAAATCTTTGCGGGAATTTCAAAAAGTCTACGACTTCTTTAAGTTCTTCTTTGGCTTCTTTGGAACCGGCGACATCGGCGAAGCGAACTTTGTTGCTGCGCTCGTCGGATAACTTAACCGAACTCTGGCCAAAAGTCAGCGCGCGGTTGTTGGTGCCTTGCACCTGTCTCATGAAAAGATAGATAATGAGCGACAGTAAAATAAACGGTAAGAGGATTGGCAAAATATATCCGGCGACACTGCTCCAGGTGCTCGGGTTCTTGTACTCGATCTTGAGTTTATCCGGCGAAAGTTTGGCTGGATCAATGCCGCTGTTTTTGAAAAACTCTACCGGGTCGGTACGGCCAGTGAAAGTAGCGACCTGCAATTCATCGGTGCCTTTGACCTTGGCGGTAATCTGCGACTCGCTGACTTCGATGCTCTCAACTTTATCTTGATTAATCAAAGAGCCGATTTCCGAAACCGAGACGGGCTTGGTGTTGCTCTTGCCTGAAAAACTAGCAAAAATGGCGGAAACGATTAAGAATCCGACCAGAATCAATATAATATTTTTAACAATTTTTCCCATAAATTCCTGTTCTTAGTGCTAAACCGTTACTCAATTGTAATGAATTTTTCTGAATCAATCAACCTAACAATAGTACACAATTGGAATGATCTGCGGATGATGCAAAGTGGTGCCGGGGAGAGGACTTGAACCTCCAAGGGATTGCTCCCGTCAGCTCCTAAAGCTGATGCGTCTGCCAATTTCGCCACCCCGGCAAAAGTCAACCTATTGTATCAAATTAGAGCTGAAAATAAAAGAGTCCCGATCCGCCAACTGGCGGACCGGGACTCATCAAAACATCAATTTTATGTGCCGCCAGTTGAGACTAAACGAGCAACAACACTAACAATCACAAACGATAACATAACCACGGCCAGGCCAATCAACGCGTAGAGGATAGTGCGGCGGCCGCGTGCGGCCTGCTCTTCGTTGCCGGCCGAAGTGACGTAGAAGTAACCGCCGATGATTAGGAAGATAACGGCCAAGACGCCGACAAACGATAACATTATTTTGATAACCAAATTGATTAAAGCGTAAACATCACGCTGGCCGGCCAAACCGCCGCCGGCAACTCTAGGCAAACACAAGCCAGTGGCTTGATCGTACTGGAATCGTTCGGAGTCGCAGGCCGCTGCTCCGGCGCCGCCGCCAGCCACAGGAGTGGCATAAGTTCCGGGGGTAGCGTAAGTACCTGGGGTAGCGTAGGTGCCCGGAGTTGCATAGGTGCCTGGGGTAGCATAAGTTCCAGGAGTGGCGTATCCTCCGCCAGTCGCAGACTGCTTATGGCTGTAAGATTGCGAGGTGCCGATTCTTTGAGCGGCACTTAAAGAACTATCTCCCACATCATCCACTAAATAGGCACTAACAGTAATATTGGTGCCATCGGCAATCGGAAAAGCGCTAAAGGTAAACACATTGTCCCTGGTGCTTCTGAAAGACCCTGAGATGCGTGTTACCGATTCGCCGCTCCTGTCCAGCGTGGCCTGCACGCTCGGATCGGCTGCGGCGCCCGAAGGGGCGGTAAAAGTAAATACGATGGAATGTGCGTAATCGCAAGACTGGTCGAATCGTGCAGACTTAGGATTTAGAGTGGCTTGTGCTACAACTTCATTACTTCCTTCATTAATAGTAACTGAAAAAGCCCCGTTGCTGGCCGCCACAACTCCTTCGGCGCTACAATCTGCCGAGGCCTTGGAGCCCAAAGGCTTGGGTTGGGTCCCGGACAGATACCACAACAAACCGAAGCCGAGAATAAAGACGGCGACTATAGAGGTAACGATGCGCGGTGAAATTTCTTTTTGGTTGGCCATAAAATTATCTAGAGACCAAATTAACGACGACGCTGACAAGCACATACGACATAATCATAATAACAATGCCGATGAGCGCGTAAACAATGGTGCGGCGGCCTC
>Ga0134127_10001831_pt1 | contig 15583 bp, 20 predicted proteins | sample KB31753_FD_96459 | JGI IMG/M metagenome (GOLD analysis project Ga0134127, IMG submission 96459) | Terrestrial soil microbial communities with excess Nitrogen fertilizer from Kellogg Biological Station, Michigan, USA - KB3-175-3 | ecosystem: Environmental > Terrestrial > Soil > Unclassified ...
ACCGGATCCTGGTGCTGCACAAGGGGCGGATGCGCGAGTCGGGGAAGCATGCGGCGCTGCTCGCGGCCGGCGGCATCTACGCGCGGCTATACGAGCTGCAGTTCGGGCGGGAGACGGCGTGAATCGGTTCCGGGGGGCGGTGTACCGCTTCGTGCGGACCATCCCGCGGGGCCGGGTGGTGACCTATGGACAGATCGCGGCGCTGCTCGGGGCCCCGCGGGCGGCGCGCGCGGTGGGCATGGCCATGCGGCATTGCCCGGCGGGGCTGCCGTGGCACCGGGTGGTGAATGCGCGGGGCGGCATCAGCCTGCGGGGAAACGTGGGGAGCATGCTGACGCAGCGGATTCTCCTGGAACAGGAAGGGGTCAGGGTCCGGCGCGGCCGGCTCGACCTGGATCGGTACCGGTGGACGGGCGCGCGCGAGGTGCGCCGGCTCCGCCTGGCCGCGCTCGATCGGCTCTGAGAAGGGGAGACAACATGCGACTGGGACTCAACCTGGGATATTCCGGCTCGGCCATGGGCATGGACCTCACTCTGGTCCAGGAAGCGGACCGGCTCGGCTTTCACTCCGTATGGTCGGCCGAGGCCTATGGCTCTGACGCGGTGACTCCGCTGACCTGGGTGGCCGCGCGCACGGAGCGCATCCGCGTGGGGACCGCGATCATGCAGATCGCCGGCCGCACCCCCGTGCTCACCGCCACCACCGCGCTCACCCTCGATCAGCTCTCCGGCGGGCGCTTCCTGCTGGGGCTCGGCGTCTCCGGCCCGCAGGTGGTGGAGGGCTGGCACGGCGTGCCGTTCGGCAAGCCGCTGGCTCGCACGCGGGAGTATGTCGAGATCGTCCGTTCCGTCTGGCGCCGGGAGCGGCCGGTGGAGTTCAAGGGCGAGTACTACCAGATTCCCTATCGCGGCGCCGACGCCACCGGCCTGGGCAAGCCGCTCAAGTCCATCCTCCACGGACGTCCCGACATCCCCATCTATCTCGCCGCCATCGGCCCGAAGAACGTCGCCCTCGCGGCCGAGATCGCGGACGGCCTCTTGCCCATCTTCTTCTCCGCCCAGCGCATGAAGGTCTTTCGCGAGTACCTGGACGCGGGCTTCCGGGCGGCGGGCGGCGGGAAGTCGCTGGCAAGCTTCGACGTGGCGCCCACGGTGGCCATCGTGCCGGGCGACGACGTGGACCGCTGCCGCGCCGAGATCAAGCCGCGGCTGGCGCTCTACGTGGGCGGCATGGGCGCGCGGGGGAAGAACTTCTACAACGACCTCGTGACGCGCTATGGCTACGAGGGCGAGGCCCGGCGCATCCAGGACCTCTACCTCGCGGGGAAGAAGGAGGAGGCGGCCGCCGCGGTGCCGGACTCCCTGGTGGACGAGATCGCGCTCTGCGGCCCCAAGGAGCGCATCCGGGAGCGCCTCGCGGACTGGAAGAGCTCCGGCATCACCACCCTCATCTGCGGGGCCAAGTCGCCGGAGGCGCTGCGCCTGATGGCGGAGCTGGCGCTCTGAGCCAACCGTGAAAGCCGCCGCCGAGCGCGTGCAGGCCGCCATCGCCGAGCGGGGACTCGATCGCCAAGTGATCGAGCTGGAGAAGACCGCGCGCACGTCCCAGGAAGCCGCGGCGGCGCTGGGGGTGGAGGTCGCGCAGATCGCGAAGTCGCTGGTGTTCACCGTGAACGGCGCGCCCATCATGGTGGTGGCTTCGGGAGTGAACCGGGTGGACGAGGGCAAGGTCGGGCGGCTGGCCGGTGGAATCGTCCGCAGAGCGGACCCGGACGTGGTGCGGCAGGCCACGGGGTACGCCATCGGGGGCATCCCGCCCTTCGGGCATGCCTCGAAGCTGCCGATCTGGATCGATGCGGACCTGGGCCGGCATGCGCTGATCTATGCGGCGGCGGGCGTGCCGGAATGCGTGTTCCCACTCACGCTGGACGAGCTCGTGCGGGGGACGGGCGGCACCGTGGCCGACGTCAAGCAGGACCCGCCGGGCCAGGGAGGCCGGTCATGAAGCTCAAGGACAAGGTGGCGCTGATCACGGGCGCGGGCTCGGGCATCGGCCAGGCGACGGCCCTGCTCTTCGCGCGCGAAGGCGCGCGGGTGGCGGTGGTGGACGTGCGGGAGGAGGCGGCGAAGGCCACCGCGCAGGAGATCGAGCGCGCGGGCGGCCAGGCCCTGGCGCTCCGCGCCGACGTGAGCCGGGCCGCCGACAATCAGGCGGCGGTGGAGCAGACGGTGGCGCGCTGGGGCCGTCTCGACATCTTCTACGCCAATGCGGGAGTCCCCGAGCGGCCCACCCCCGTGGAGGACGTGGACGAGGCCACCTTCGACCGCATCATGGCGGTGAACGTGAAGGGGCCGTTCCTGGGAGTCAAGTACGCGGCGCCGATCATGAAGCGGCAGCGGAGCGGCGTGATCCTCATCACCGGCTCCACCTCGGCGGTGCGGCCGCGGCCCGGCGTGCAGTGCTATTCCGCCTCCAAGGGGGCGGTGCACGTCATGGCCAAGAGCCTGGCGCTGGAGCTGGCCCCTTTCGGAATCCGCGTGGTGACGATAGCGCCCGTGGCCACCGAGACCCCGATGCTCCCGGCCTTCATGGGCAAGGACAAGGTGGACGACGAAGGCATGGCCCGCTACCGCGCCACCGTACCGCTGGGGCGGCTCAACCAGCCCGAGGACCTCGCGCGGGCGGCGCTCTTCCTGGCCTCGGACGACGCGGCCATGATCACGGGCACGGCGCTCGAGGTGGACGGCGGCCGATGCATCTGAGCGCGGCGCAACCATGAACATCGTCCCGCTGGCGGCGGACTCGCTCGGCGTGCGGTCGATGGCGACCTATGTCGAGTGCGGCGAGACGCGCCTGCTCATCGATCCGGGCGCCGCGCTCGGAGCCTCACGCTTCGGGCTGCCGCCGGCGGAGGCGGAATGGGAGGCGTTGCGCCGGGCGAATGACCGCATCGCCGCCTATGCGGAGCGCGCGGGCTGGATCTTCGTCAGCCACTACCACGACGAGCACTATCGCCACGATCCCGCGTTCTACGCGGGCCGGGGGGTGCTGGCCAAGGATCCCCAGCGCATGGTCTCCGGGGTCCAGGCGGAGCGGGCGCGGCAGTTCTGGCTCGAGACCGAGAAGGGGGCGCGGCTCGATTCCGCCGACGGCCGATGCGTGGAGACACCCGACTGCATCCTGACCTGCTCGCCGCCGCTGCCGCACGGCGCGGAGCTGTCCGGACAGGGCTACCTGGTGGCGCTGACGGTCACCGACCGTCGCTCGGGCCGGCGCTTCGTGCACGCCTCCGATGTCCAGGGGCCGCTGTCTCCCGTCGCCGCCGCTTATCTGGCCCGGGAGCGGCCGAGCGTGCTCTACCTGTCGGGGCCGCCCGCGTATCTGGAGCACCGGATCGGCCACGCCCTGGTCGAGCAGGGGGTGGAGCATCTCCTGCGCATCATCGATCGCGCCGGGTGTCGCGTGATCATGGACCATCACGCGGTGCGCATCTCCAACTTCCGGGACCGCTTCCGGCGCCTCTGGGACACGGGCCAGGTGGTGACGGCGGCCGGCTATCTGGGGCTTGCCGACACGCCGCTCGAGACGCAGCGCCGGGCCCTGTGGGGCGCGCAGCGGAAGCCGGCGGGGGCGCTGCCGCGCCGTCCCGCGGAGCGCCGGCTCGCCGAGCCGGAGCTGGAGCGGCGGCCGTTTCGCAAGGCAAAGGGAGGGCTCGGACGATGAGCGACGCGAAGCTGGCGGTAGGCGACCCCGCGCCCGATTTCACGCTCAAGGGCATCGGGCTCAAGGACGTGAGTCTCCGGGACTTCCGCGGCAAGAACGTCGTGCTCCTCTTCTATCCGCTGGACTGGACCCCCGGCTGATCCAAGTGCATGCCGGCCTTCGATCAGCGCGTGAGCGACTTCGAGGCGGCGAATACCCAGGTGCTGGGTATCAGTACCGATAGTCCCTTCAGCCACGAGAACTGGGCCAAATCCGTGGGTATCTCGCACTATCCGCTGCTGTCCGACGCGCACCGCACGGCGGCGAAGGACTACGGCGTGTACTGGCCGGAGTGGAACGCCAATGTGCGGGCGACCTTCATCGTGGACGCGCAGGGCACGGTGCGCTACATCGAGCGCTACGCGCGCGGCGAGCTGCCCGAGCCGGGCAAGATCCTGGCCGAGGTGAAGAAGCTCGGCTAGGGCGAGCCGGCGGGACGGGCGGCCGGCCCCGCCCGCGGCCCGACTCGCGTCGTCAGCCCCACGCCCGCGAGCACGGCGAGCCCGCCCACGATCTCGGCGGGCTCGATGGTCTCCCCGAGCATGACCCACGCCAGCACCACGCCCACCACCGGCTGGAGATTCATGAAGATCCCCGCGCGGCTGGCGCCCACGCGATGGACACCCTCGTACCACCACACATGCGCGATCGCGCCCAGGATGCCCTGGATGGCCACCACTGCCCAGGCGGTGGCCGAGGTCCAGTCGGGAGCGGGGAAGAACCGGGCGGTGAGGAAGGGGACGGGCAGCAGCATCACCGAGCCCAGGACATACGCCGCGGTGGTGGCGACGGCGGGCGAGTGCACGGCGAGCACCCGCTTGCCATAGACGGTGTACACCGCCCAGCCGGCCTGGCCGAGCAGGATGATGAAGTCCCCGGGCAGGAGCTCGAGGTGCGCGATGGCCCGCCAGCTGCCCCGCGTCACCACCAGAAGCACGCCGAGCGCGGAGAGGATCACGCCCGCCCACTGGCGCCGGCGCAGCCGCTCGTGCAGGTAGAGCCAGGCCCCGATCGCCACCATCACCGGCGAGGCCGCCTGGAGGAGCGCCGCGCTGGAGGCGGTGGTGAAGGCGATGCCGAGATAGGTGCCGCCGGTGGAGACGAAGATCCCGGTGAATCCCAGAACGGCGAAGGTGCGCAGATCCCCCCACGAGAGCGCGCGGAAGTCGTCGAAGCCCCGGCGGAAGAGGAGCACGGCGAGGAACACGGAGGCGAGGCTGGTGCGGAGCGCCACCAGCACATAGGGCGGGAAGTGGGCGAGCGCGACCTTGGCGAAGACGGGATACGAGCCCCAGAGGGTGGCGATCAGAGTGAGGATCAGGTAGGGGCGGGTTTGACGGCCGGCAAGCACCTGCGTATCATAGCCCGTCGCGCATGGCGGACCACGTCCTCGAGACGCGTTTTTGGCTGCCCCGTCCGCGCGCGGAGGTTTTTGCCTTCTTCGCCGACCCCCATCATCTGGAGCGCGTGAGCCCGCCGCGGGCGCCCCTGCGCTGGCTGGTCCCGCCTCCGGCGCTGGGGCCGGGCGCGGTGCTCGACTTCCGGCTGTCCATCTTCGGCATTCCGACCCGGTGGCGCATGCTGGTGCGCGAGTGGGACGCGCCCCACCGCTTCGTGGACGCGCAGGTGCGCGGCCCCTTCGCGCGGTGGGAGCATCGACACCGCTTCCTGGAGGGGCCCGCGGACGATCGGCCCTCCGCCCGCATGGGCACGTGGGTGGAGGACCGGGTGACCTATCGGCTCCCGGGCGGCCCGCTGGGGGACGCGTTCCACCGGATGGGGGCGGAGAGGGGTATCGCGGCCGCTTTCGCCCACCGCGAGCGCCGGCTGCGGGTGCTGCTGGGCTAGACGGCGGGGAGGGTGATCCCCAGCGCGGTCAGCCGCGGCCGCACGCGCTCGGTGAGCAGCCCGATGCGCGCCAGGTTGGTGACCATGGCCGCGTGCATCTCCCGCCGGAAGTGCTTCCGGAACACGGCATAGTCGTTCCGCGCCGCCACGCCCCGCCGGTAGGTCTGGACCTCGGCAATCTGAGCGGCCGAGAAGCCCATGTCGCGGTAGACGTCGATGGGGAAGAACCCGGTGAGCACCTTCTCCACCGCGGTGCAGGTGAAATCCTCCATCTCCTCGCGCTCCCGGGCGCTCGCCTCCTTCACGATGGCGGGCAGGGCCAGCATCCCGAAGCCCATGTGCCGCGACTCGTCCTGCAGGATGCGGCCGCACACCTCGGCCAGCAGCGGGTCCACCGCGCACTCCTGCATCATCCGGAACATGGAGACGGCGAAGGTCTCCGCCACCAGCTGGAGCGCGATGGTCTTGATGTACCAGCGCGAGTCCGTGAGGATGGCGTCGAAGAGGAAGCGCTCGTTCTCGGGCATGGGGTAGTGCAGGCCGCCCAGCCGGTGCTGGATATAGCGTTCGAGCACCTCGTTGTGGCGGGCCTCGTCCATCACCTGGGTGGCCTGGAAGAACTTGGCATCCGCGCCGGCCACGGTGTCCACCAGCTGGCTGCAGGCGAGCATGGCGCCCTGCTCTCCGTACACCAGCACGGAGAGTCGCCAGGCGGTGATGCGGCGGTTCAGCTCCACCCGGTCCTTCTCGGAGAGGCGCTCCCACAGCGGGCTCCCGTGGATGTCCACCAGCTCGTCGGCGAGGACGCGGCCCTCGGACGGCTCGGGGGTGGCCCAGGCGATGTCGCGGGAGGCGTTCCACTGATCGCGCTTGGCCTTCTCGTAGAGGCTGCGCATGTCCTCGGCCTGGACGGTGTAGTCGAACTCGAAGACCGTGTCGTGCGAGCCGGGAATGATGCGGCGCTCGCCGGGAACGGTCGCCGGAGGAGCGTCCACCGGTGGAACTTTCGCCTCTGGAGCTGACATGGGGTGCCTCCCGGTTGTAAAAACTCTGAAGTCGAGAAACTGGACTTATGAGTTTTTAGCACGGGGAGGGCGGCGGGGTCAAGTAGACTGCCCCCATGAAGCCGCGGCGCCAGGCGGTGCGGGACCAGATCCTTCGCACCGCCGCCGACCTCTTCCGCGAGCGCGGTTACCGGGCCTCCACCCTCGACGACATCGCCCGGCGGCTCGGGATGTCGAAGGCGTCCCTCTACGCGTACTTCCGCGCCAAGGAGGCCATGCTGGCCGCCATCTCGCGGGAGACCATCGAGGGCTTCACCCGCGAGCTGGGGCTGGTGCTGAGCTCCCATCTGCCCCCCGACGAGAAGCTGCGGCGGGTGGTCCGGCAGCACGTGCGCTTCGTCATCGCCAATCGCTCGTTCCTCACCGTGTTCTTCAGCGAGGAGGCCAACCTGCCGCCCCGGTTCGCGCGCTCGCTGGCCGCGCAGAAGGACCGCTACGACAAGGGCGTGGAGGCGCTGGTCACCGAGGGCATTCGCGGCGGCGTGTTCCGCGACATTCCGCCGCGCCTGGTGGTGTTCGGGCTGCTGGGGATGCTGAACTGGCTCTACAAGTGGTACAACCCGGCCGGCCGGTGGGGCGCCGAGGAGATCTCGGCCGCCTTTCTCTCCGTCCTGGAGGGCGGGCTCCTGCGCGCGCCCACCCGCGGGCCCGCGCTCACGCGGCGACTGCGGCGGGTGCGGCGCGAGCTGACCTCGCTCGAGCGCGCGCTGGACGCCTGAGCGCCGGTCAGCGGGACCGGGTGACTCCCACGCGCGGGCAGGCGTCGGCCAGGGGGCAGGTGGAGCAGTGCGGCGATACCGGCTGGCAGATGTTCTGGCCGAAGGCGACGAGCAGATCGTTGTAGCCGATCCAGTAGCGCCGCGGCAGGCGTGACCGCAGCGCCCGCTCGCTCTCCTCTGGGGTCCGGGTCCGGATGAATCCCCAGCGGTTGGAGATGCGATGGACATGGATGTCCACGCAGATCCCGGGTTTACCGAAGCCCATCGTCACCACGAGGTTGGCGGTCTTCCGGCCCACACCCTTCAACGTGAGCAGATCGTCGATGCGGTCGGGCACGCGTCCCCCGTAGCGGGCGAGGAGGTCGGCGCAGATGCCGATGATGACGCGCGACTTGGTGCGATAGAAGCCCACCGGAAAGATCGCGCGCTCGATCCGGCGCGGGGTCAGGCGGCCCATGGTCGCGGGGGTGTCGGCGAGCGCGAAGAGGCGGGCGGCGGCCGGGCCGGTGGTCTCGTCCTTGGTCCGGAGCGAGAGCAGGCAGGCGATGAGCACGTGGAAGGGGTCTCGCCGCTGGGCGGCCACCTCGGCGAGCGAGGTGGTTCGCCACCCCGGCTGCTCCCGGCGCAGGCGCGCGATGAGGCGGCCGACCGTGGGCCGCGCGCGGGTGGCGGGCCGGGGGCGCGTCATCGCGCCGTGCCCAGAGTGGCCAGGAGCTCGCGCGCCTCGCGGGAATCCTTCATCGTCCAGTCCGCGAGGTTGCGGGGCTCGCGCTCCGCCGCCACCGCCTCCAGCTCCCGGCGCGCATCGTCGCCGCGTCCGCGCTTGAGCAAGGTGCGCGCGAGGCCGACCCGGGCGCTGGTCCAGCGGGCGTCCAGCGCGAGCGCCTTGCGGAAGAGCGCCTCCGACTTCTCGAGGTCGCCGCCGAAGAGGCCCGGAACCTCCGCGTACACCAGTCCCGCGAGCGTGTAGGCGGGGAGGAGCTTCGGATCCAGCTCCAGCGCCGCGTCCATGTGCTCCCGCACGGTGGGAAGGAGGAAGAGCGACCGGAGCACCCCCTTGGTCTGCCCCCAGCGCCCCGCATTGATCGCGAGCCAGAGGTGGGCGAGCGCGTTCCGCGGCGCGAGCTCGACGGCGCGCTGGCCGGCCTGGCGTCCCCGCTCATAGGCGGCGAGCTTGTCCTCCGCGGTGCGCGCGCGGATGTCGCCCCAGATGAACGCCGCCTGGGCGAGGGCGAGGAAATTGTCCAGGTGGGAATCCGTCTTCACCGCCTCCCAGAGCCCCGCGTACAGCGCGTCGAGCCGCGGCGGGTCCTCGTGATAGCGGGACGCGAAGGCGCGCATCTCGGCGGCGAGGGGCGATTGCGCCTGGGCGGTCCCGCCCGCCGGCGGCGCGAGCAGGAGGGCGACGAGCACGAGGGCGGCGCGCACGGCGTCATGCTACCATCTCCAGCGGCGTCTCATGGAGAGCCATCCAGATCGATGAGAACCTTGACCATCGTCTCGATCGCGCTGTGGCTGGGTATGCTGGGCTTCTTCGTCTTCGCGGTGGCCCCCGCGGCCTTCGCCACGCTCGACCGTCCCGGCGCTGCGCGGCTGGTCACGGCCGTGCTGTCGCGCTCCTACTGGGCGGGCCTGGCGCTGGGGCTGCTGGGCGTGGCGGGTCTCCTGGCGCGCGGGAGCCGCCGCTCCTGGGCCGATCGCCTGTCGCTGGGGCTGGGGCTCCTCATGCTGGCGCTCACCGCGTGGTCCCTGTTCGGGCTCATGCCCGAGGCCGAGGCGCTCCGGGATCGCGCGCTCGCCGCGCGCCTGGCGGGCACGCCGGACGCGCCCGAAGCTCTGCGCTTCGGGCGGATCCACGGACTCTCCACCATGTCGGGTCTCGCGGTCATGGTCTCGGGCGCGGTGCTGCTCGCGCTCGAGGCGCGCCGCGGCCGGAGGGACTCATGACGGGCTTCGAGCCGCTGGGCCTGGATCACGTCGTACTCCGCGTGCGCGACCAGGCCGCGTCGCAACGCTTTTACACGGACATCCTGGGCTGCACGCTGGATCACGTCAACGAGCCCATCCGGCTGGTGCAGCTCCGGTTCGGCGCGAACCTCATCGATCTCCTGCCGGGCGAGCGCGGGCCCGACGGGATGGACCACTTCTGCCTGTCCATCCGGTGCGACGATCTGTCCGCGCTGGCCGACGGCCTCCGCGCCCGCGGGGTCGCGCTCGAGGGCGGAGTGGTGACCCGGCGCGGCGCGTTCGGTACCGGCCCGTCGCTCTACCTCCGGGACCCGGACGGCTACTTGATCGAGCTCAAGCCCCGCTGAAGCGCGGCCTTCCCGTCACCAGGGCGAGGAGGGTCCGGACCAGCCGGGACGGCGTCACGGGCCCTCCGGAGCTCGGCGCCTGCAGCAAGCAGCCTTCCGCCGCGCCGAGGATGGTCGCGGCCACCGCGCCCGTGTCGAGCCCGGCGTGGAACGCGCCCTCCGCCATGCCCTCTTCGAGGATCTCCTCGAGGGACAGGCGGCTCTGCTCGCGCAGCCACGCCATGGTGAGCCGGAACTGCTTGTCGGCCCGCGCCCGCGACCAGCCGTCCACGAGGAGCTCGGACAGATGGGGATCTCCCTCGCCATAGGCGCCGAAGAGAACCTCGAGCGCGCCCTCGAGCTTCACCACCGGCGATTCGCCGCTCCGGGCGACGCGCGCGAGCTCGCGCACGATGGGGAGCGCGCGCTCCTCGACCTTGGAGGCGGGTTGAGCGCTCGGTGCGGCCGGCGGCGGCGCGCCCGCAGAGCGAGGCAAGGGGCGACGGCGCCTCGGAGCTCGGGCGCTACGGGAGGGCTTGCTTGCGCGCCGGCGCGTCACGCCGCCCCGGTCAGGGGCTTTGCCCGGCGATCTGGTAGGCCTCGACGGTGACCCGGAAGCGCTTCTCGCGGCCGCCCGACGGGATGCGGCACTCGAAGGGCGCGGTGCCGCGGCCCGGCACCACGCCGGTGACGTAGGCGCGCCCGCGGCTCACCACGACGCCCTGTTCGTCGAGGCCTTCGGCGAGGAGCACCACCCGCTCGTACGAGGACGAGGAGCCATTGCGCACGTCGCCGAAGAGCATGACCCGCCCGCTGCCGACGCGCTCGACCGAGAAGGTCACGCTCAGCGACGAGGCGGACTGGGGCGTATAGGTCTGCTGAGCCCGCGCGGAGGGCGCGAGGATCAGGGTGGCGGCGACCACCGGGAGCAGCCGGGGGAGGAGCAGGGCGAGCAGCGTGGCCGCGAATCGCACGGAGGGGGCGTTCATTCGTACCTGAGGGCCTCGATGGGATTGAGCTGCGAGGCCTTCTGGGCGGGATAGAAGCCGAAGAAGATGCCGACGGTGGCGGAGAAGCCGAAGGCGAGAAGAATGGCCTCGGGGGCGACGAGGATGCGCCATTCGGCGAAGTAGGCGATGGCGTACGAGCCCACCATCCCGATGATGATGCCGATGATCCCGCCGGTGAGCGACAGCGTCACCGCCTCCACGAGGAACTGGGTGCGAATGTCGCGGCCCCGCGCGCCCACCGCCATGCGGAGGCCGATCTCGCGGGTGCGCTCGGTGACGGAGACGAGCATGATGTTCATGATGCCGATGCCGCCGACCATGAGGGACACCGACGCGATGGCGGCCAGCAGCATGGTGAGCACCCGCGAGGAGGCCTCCTCCGCCTGGAGCATCTCGGACAGGTTGCGGATCCAGAAATCGTCCTCCTGAAAGCCCTGCAGCTTGTGACGCTGGCGCAGGAGATCGCGGATCTCCTGCTCGGCGAGCTTCATGCTCTCGCCGTCGCGCACGCGGACGGTGATCGCGTTCACTGACGTCGCGGACGGCTTGGTGGGACCCAGCACCCGCTTGTTGGCAGTCCAGATCGGAATGAACACCACGTCGTCCTGGTCCTGTCCCCAGCTCGACTGGCCCTTGCGCTCGAGCACGCCCACCACGGTGAGCGGGACGCCCGCCACGCGCACCACCGCGCCCACGGGATCGGCGCCGCCGAAGACGTTCTCGGCCACGGTCTGGCCCAGGAGCACCACCTTGGCCGCCCCATCGGCTTCATCCTGGTTGAACCACCGGCCGGACGACACCGGCCACTGCCGGGCCTCCTCGTAGTCGGGGGTGGTGCCCTGGATGGCGGTGGACCAGTTGGTATTGCCCCAGATCACCTGGTCGCGGCCGCGCACGCTGGGCGCGGTGGCCTGGATGGATCCCACCTCGCGCACGATGGCCGCGGAATCTTCCTGGGTGATGCTGGGCCGGGTGCCGAAGCCGAGTCGCACCCCGGTGGTCGCCACGCTCCCGGGCAGGATGAGGATGAGATTCGATCCCAGCGCGCGGATCTGCTCCGCCACGCGAGCCTGAGCGCCCGCGCCTACCGAGACCATGGCGATGACCGCGCCCACGCCGATGATGATGCCGAGCATGGTGAGCGCGCTGCGAAGGGGATTCACGCGCAGGGCGCGCAGGGCGACGCGGGCGCAGACGAGGAGATTCATGCGGCGGCCTCGTCCTCGTCGGGCGGCAGGTCGCGCAGCTCGGCCTGGGCGTCGCGGGCCCCCGCGTTCCGCTCGTCGCTCTGCAGCCGGCCGTCGCGGAAGTGGATGACGCGGCTGGCGTACTCCGCGATGTCGTGCTCGTGGGTCACCAGCACCACCGTGATGCCCTGGCGGTTGAGGGTCTGCATGAGCGCCATGATCTCGATGCTGGTCCGCGTGTCGAGGTTCCCGGTGGGCTCGTCGGCGAGGATGAGGGCCGGCGTATTCACCAGCGCGCGGGCGATGGCCACCCGCTGCTGCTGGCCGCCCGAGAGCTGGCTGGGCTGGTGATCGGCGCGGTTGCTGAGGCCCACCGCCTCGAGGGTCCGGATCGCGCGGGCCCGGCGCTCCGCCGAGGAGAGGCTCGCGTACATGAGCGGCAGCTCCACGTTCTCCAGCGCGCTCGTCCGGGCGAGGAGATTGAACCCCTGGAAGACGAAACCGATCTTCTGGTTGCGCACGCGGGCGAGCTCGGAGGTGGCGAGGGCGGAGACATCCTGCCCATCGAGGAGATAGCGCCCCGCGGTGGGTCCGTCCAGGCAGCCCAGCAGGTTCATGAAGGTGGACTTCCCGGAGCCGGAGGGGCCCATCACCGCCACGAATTCCCCGGCATCGATCCCGAGCGTCACGCCCCGCAGGGCGTGGACGGTCTGGGCGCCCATCCGGTAGTCCTTGGAGAGATCCTGGACGTCGATGAGCATGGGGGCATTCCCTACAGGCGCATGCGCGGGCCGGTCTGCTGCTGCGGCTGCGACTGCGTCCCCGCCGGCCGGGTCGCGGCGCCGGGCGCGAGAGTGGCCACGAGCACCTCCTGGCCTTCCTTCAGCTCGCCGCCCACCACCTCCGTATAATTCCCGTCGCTGATGCCGAGCCGGAGGGCCATCGCCACGGGCTTGCCGTCGGCGCCCAGCACCCAGACGCGCCCCGCCTGGCCGCCGCCGCTCCGGCCGGACTGCCCCTGGGGCAGCTGATCGAAGATGGCCTGCTGCTCGGGCGTGAGCAGGGCGCGGATCTTCTGGCGCGCTTCCTCCCGGATGCGGGTCGCGGCGGCGCGCCGCTGCTCCTGCGGGACGCGGTTGAGCGTGGTCATCTGCGACCGCGACTCCTCCAGGATGGGCTCGAGCTTCTTCTGCTGCTCGTCGGTGAGCTTGAGCTCCTTGGTCAGGCGCGCCTTGGTCTCCTCGAGCGAGGGCGCGGGCGGACGCTGGAAGGGCGTCCCGCCGGGACCCGCGGGTGCGGCGGCGCCGGTGGGCGCAGGCTCCTCGCCCGGCGGGCGGAAGCGGAGGGCCGCATTGGCGACCCGGAGCACGTCCTCACGGGTGCTGGTGATCACGCGGACATTGGCGGTCATGCCGGGAAGGAGCTTCTGCTCCGGATTGGAGACCGCGATCACCACGTTGTAGGTGACGACGTTCTGCACCGTGCGCGAGGCCTTCCGGATCTGCACCACCTGGCCATTGAACGTCTCGTTGGGGAAGGAGTCGACGGTGAACGTCACCCGCTGGCCCACCTGGGTGCGGCCGATGTCGGCCTCGTCCACGTTGGTGTCGATCTGCATCTTGGTGAGATCTTGCGCGATGGTGAACAGCGTGGGCGCCTGCAGGCTCGCCGCCACCGTCTGGCCCACGTCCACCGTGCGCGAGATCACGGTGCCGTCCACGGGCGCCCGGATGGACGTGTACTCCAGATCCACCTGCGACTGCTGCAAGGCCGCCTGCTTCTGGCGCACCGACGCCTCCGCCGCCTTGACCTGGGCCTCGGTGACCCGCATCTGGGCTTCCGCGGCCTTGATCCCGGACGCCAGCGCCTGTTCCTGGGCGCGACCGGACTCGAGCTGCGCCGCCGCCTGGTCGTGCACGGACTGGGAGGTGTCGAGATCGCTCCGCGCGATCAGCTCCTGGCGGAACAGGTCCTGCTTGCGCTGGAGGTCCCGGCGGGCCTCCAGGAGCGCGGAGTTGGACTTGGTGGTCTGGGCGTGCGCGCTCGCCAGGGCCGACCGCGCATTGTCGACGTCGGCGCGGGCGCGCTCGACCTGGGCGCGCTGGTTGAGCACCGTGGCCTCCGCCGTCTCCAGCTCCGCTCGCACCTGGGCGACCTTGGCCTCGAAGGTCGCGGGGTCGATGCGCGCGATGAGCTGCCCGCGCTTCACCTCGGAGTTGAAGTCCGCGAACAGCTCCTTGACCTGTCCCGAGACCTGAGACCCTACCAGGACCGTGATCACGGCATTGAGGTTGCCGGTGGTCGAGATCGACGCGGTGACGACGCCGCGGGTGACCGGGGCGGTGCGGAAGCGGGGGGAGCTACCTCCGCTCTGCGTGTAGAGGTAAGCCCCGGTCAAGCCTGCCGCGAGGACGAGTACGAGCGCGATCCAGCCCAGTCGCCGCTTCATACCCGTGAGACGTACCCTCCGGCGCCCATGTTTACAGGATATTCCCTCGCCGGCGCGGGCGCTAGCGGCGCCCCAGGGCGCGCTCGAGCCGGGCGATCGCGGTCTTGTAGTCGGACAGCGCCTGCGCCTCGGTGGCCTGGGCCTGGGTGAGGGCGAGCTGGGCGTCGGTCAGCTCGATGATGGTTCCCACGCCGGCGTCGAAGCGTCCCTGGCTGAGCCGGAAGTTCTCCTGGGCCGACTCCACCGCCTTCTGGGCGGCGCCGATGCGCTCCTCCGACTCCACCACGTTGACGTGGGCCTGCTCGACCTGCTGCCAGACCTGGAGCTCGGTGTCCCGCACCCCCGCCTGCGCGGCCTCCAGGAGCGCCTTGGTCTCCCGGTACCGGGCGATCTTGTTCCCCCCGTCGAAGATGTTCCAGCGGAGCTCGAGCCCGATCTGCCAGTCTTTCGACTCGGTGGTGCTGCTGCCGTTGGGATTGGAGATCGATCCCCGCACATCGCTGTCGGAGCGGGCCGCCCCCACCGAGGTGACCCCGAAGAGATTCGGGAAGAAATCGCGGAAGGTCTGTCGCACGGTCGCCTCGGCGGCTTCGGAGCGCAGACGGGCCTGCCTGTACTCCGGCCGCTGCTTGAGCGCTTCCGAGACCAGGGTCTCCCGATCGAACTTCACCGGCTCGTAGGCCAGGATGTCCTTGATGCGCGTGGGGGCATTGATGGCGATGCCCATGGCCTGGTTGAGGCCGATGCGGGCCAGGCTGACCGCGTTCTGGGCCCGGATGAGATTGACGCGGGCATTGGCCACGTCCACCTCGGCGCGGGTGACGTCGAACTTGGGGCGCGTGCCCACGTCGTAGAAGCCCTTGGCGCTCTTGAGGTTCAGCTCGGCCCGGTCCACCGCCTGGGCGCTGACGACGACGAGGCGGCTGCTGAGGAGCTGCAGGAAATACTGCTCCTTCACGGTGAGGACGATGAGGTCCTTCTGCAATTCCACCTGCTCGCGGGCGCTATCCGAGTTGGCCTTGGCCGCGTCGGTGGCGGCCCAGGTGCGCCCGAAATCGAACAGCATCTGGGAGAGGCTGAGCCGGGCGCTGCCGGGCGAAGGGGTATTGACGCTGCTGCCGGTGGAGGAGCCGCTCCCCCTGAACACCCGCGTGCTGCCGTCGGACCGGTTCACCTGGCCCAGGAAGCTCAGCTGCGGGAGCATGGCCGAGAAGGCCTGGTCGATGCGCTGCTGCGCGGCGATGTATTC
>Ga0134127_10001833_pt1 | contig 15575 bp, 15 predicted proteins | sample KB31753_FD_96459 | JGI IMG/M metagenome (GOLD analysis project Ga0134127, IMG submission 96459) | Terrestrial soil microbial communities with excess Nitrogen fertilizer from Kellogg Biological Station, Michigan, USA - KB3-175-3 | ecosystem: Environmental > Terrestrial > Soil > Unclassified ...
CGTTCATCGCCGGCGCGACGACCACCGGCTTGTCGGTCGCGAGAAGCAAGGTGGTAGCGAGGTCGTCCGCGATCCCGCCCGCCATCTTCGCGAGAAGGTCGGCCGTGGCCGGGCAGACGAGCACGAAATCGGCGGCGCGGCTCAATTGAATATGGCCGATCTCGACCTCATCCTTCAGCTCCCATAGCGACGTGTGGACCGCGCTTTCGGCAAGCGTTCCCAGGCTCATGGCGGTGACGAAATGCTCGCCGCCCCTGGTCAGCACCGGCGTGACGGCGTGCCCCGCCTTCCTGAGCAGCCGCACGAGCTCCAGCGACTTGTATGCCGCGATCCCGCCGCCGACGATGAGGAGCACTCGAGCCATGGCGTTATCGTAGCACAAACAGGAGAGCGGCGCCGATGATGACGCCGAGCACCCCGGCCACCGCATAGCCCCACCAGGCGCGCTCCTTGATCACCGCGATTTCGGGCAACGGCGGGGGAGGCGGCGCGGCGCCCTTGCGCGGATAATATTCGTCGATCCGCTCGATCAGCTCGGGGAGCTTCTTCACCGCCCGGACCAGCTCGATCAGCCGGTCTGCATAATAAGCTTCCGGTCCCAGCTCGTCGCGGATCCAGCCGCGGATGAACGGCTCGGCGGTCTCCCACATGTTGATGTCGGGATCGAGCGCGCTAGCCACGCCCTCGTTCATCACCATCGTCTTCTGGAGAAGCAGCAGGTGCGGCTGGGTCGGCATGTCGAAGTCGCGGGTGATCGAGAACAGGCTCTCGAGCATCCGCCCGACGGAGATGTCCTTGACCGGGAGCCCGCGGATCGGCTCGCCGGCCGCTCGAAGCGCGGTTGCGAACTCCTCCACGCTATGGTGGCCCGGCACATATTGCGCCTCGAAGTGGATTTCGGCGACGCGGCGGTAGTTGCCGGTGATGAGCCCGTAGAGGATCTCGGCGAGCCACATCCGGGCGCGGCGGTCGATCCGCCCCATGATCCCGAAGTCGATCGCCGCGATCCGCCCGTCGGGAAGCGCGAACAGATTGCCGTGGTGGAGGTCGGCGTGGAAGAAACCGTCGACGACGGCCTGGCGGAGGAAGGCCCGGACGAGCGTGGCGGCGAGCGCCGCGCAGTCCTGCCCGGCTTCGATCAGCGCCCCGCGGTCGCTGAGCTTGATTCCGTCGAGCCATTCGAGCGTGAGCACCCGGCGCGCCGTCCGCCGCCAATCGATCTCGGGGACGTGATAGCCCGGCTCGGCGATCATGTTTTCCCGAAGCTCGGAGGCCGACGCGGCCTCCCGCTGCAGGTCGAGCTCGCGCGCGGTCCATTGGCGAAATTGCGCGACGACGAGGCGCGGACGCAGCCGCTCGATCTCGCCGCCGTAGCTTTCGACCTGGGCCGCCGCCCACTCGTAGGTGTCGATGGCCCTGGCGAATTCTTCCTCGATGCCGGGGCGGAGGACCTTGACTGCGACTTCGCGGCCTTCGGTGGTGATTGCGTGGTGCACCTGGGCGATCGAGGCTGCGCCGACCGGTACTTCGTCGAAGCGGGAGTAGAGGCTTTCGAGCGGCGCATTGAACGACCGTTCGATCGTGCGCTTGATCGCCGCGAACGGCGCCGGCGGCAGATCGTCCTGCAGCTGCGACAGGTTCTCGGCGGCTTGCTGTCCGACGAGGTCGGGTCGCGTCGACAGCGCCTGGCCGAGCTTGATCGCTGCCGGGCCGATTGCGACCAGCGCCTGCGCATACTGCGGTGTCGGCGGAATCCTAGCGCCGAAGCGCGCAATTCGTGCGAGCCGGCGCACGGGCCTCGGGATCAGCGGATCGCGCTCGATCCCGCGCAGCGCGCCGTGCCGCGCCAGCGTCCGCCCCCATTTCAGCAGACGCCACAGGTGGGTGACGCTGGCGGTCAAATCTTCCAGCCGCTGTGGATGGTGACGAGACCGCCGAGCATCGGTTCCGCTGTAGCGCGGACGAAGCCGGCGCCCGCTACCATGCGTTTGAACGCGTTCGGCCGCGGGAAGCGGCGGATGCTTTCGACCAGATAGCGGTAGCTGTTCTCGTCATCCGCCACCGCCTGGCCGATGCGTGGGATCATCCTGGATGCCCAGGCATCGTAGATGCTGGAGAAGCCGGGCCAGTCGCTTGACGCGAATTCCATGCAATAGAACCGGCCGCCGCGCTTCAGCACCCGGTGCGCCTCGCGCAACGCGGCGGGTATGTCCGTGACGTTCCGGATGCCGAAGACGATCGTATATGCGTCGAAACTCGCGTCGGCGAAGGTCAGCTGCTCGGCGTTTTCCACCTTCCAGCTGAGGCCGGTGAGGCCGCGTCGCTGTGCGCGCTCCTTGCCGACCTCGAGCATGTCGGCGTTGATGTCAGCGACCGTCACGTGAGCCCCGCGCTCAGCCATGCGGAAGGCGACGTCGCCCGTGCCGCCTGCCATGTCGAGGATCTCCTCGCCGCGACGCGGCTTAACGCGATTTACGAAGCGGTCCTTCCACAGCCGGTGCATGCCGCCGGACATGAGGTCGTTCATGATGTCGTAGCGGCGCGCGACCGAGCTGAAGACCGCGCCGACGCGGCGCGTCTTCTCCTCGGGGCTGACCAGCTCGTCGCCGAAATTGACCTTGTCGCTCATAGGCGTTGCGCCTCTAGCCGCCTTGAGCGCCCTTCGCCATATCGCGGGGACCATGCCGGAGCTCCCCGAAGTCGAGACCACTGTTCGCGGCATCGCCCGCGTTCTCGACGGCCGGCGGATCGCCAGCGTCGAGGCGCGGCGCCCGGACCTCAGGCGCGCGCTTCCCGACGATCTCGGGCAGCGGCTGACCGGGGCGCGAGTCACGGGCCTCCGGCGGCGCGCGAAATACGGCCTCATCGGCACCGACCGCGGCGATACGCTCATCTTCCACCTCGGCATGTCCGGCCACTGGCGAATCGATCCGGCCGAAACCGGTAAGCACGACCATTTCGTCATCACGACCGACGAGGGCCGGCGCCTCGCGCTCAACGACGCCCGCCGCTTCGGCTCACTCGACCTGGTGCGCACCGAAGAGCTGGACGATTGGCCCGCGTTCAAGGCGCTCGGGCCGGAACCGTTCGACCTGGACGCTCGGCAATTGAAGCGCCGGCTGGCTGGGCGAACAGCGGCGATCAAGCTGCTGCTGCTCGACCAGCGGATCGTCGCCGGCCTCGGCAATATCTACGTATGCGAGGCGCTCCACCGCGCGGGTATCAACCCGAAGCGGGCCGGCGGAAGCGTTTCGCTGGGGCGGCTGGAGCGGCTCGTCCCGGCGATCCACGACGTGCTTCGTGAAGCGATAGCGGCGGGCGGATCGACATTGCGCGATTTCGCGGCGCCCGGTGGCGAGCTCGGCTATTTTCCCAAGAGCTTCGCCGTCTACGACCGCGAAGGCCGGCCGTGCCCGTGCGGCGGCACCGTTCGGCGAATCGTCCAGGGCGGCCGTTCCACCTTCTATTGCCCAAGATGCCAACGTTGACCTCTGAGGCGCCAGAGGGTAGGGGAGCCGCCACTCGGTGCGAGCCCAGGGGCCGCGCCGTTTTTCATTGAGCTAGAGGAATAGAATGGCGAACACGCCGCAGGCCAAGAAGCGCATCCGCCGCAACGCGAATCGCGCCGAGATCAACCATTCGCGAATCAGCCGCATCCGGACCTTCATCAAGCAGGCCGAGTCGGCGATCGCCACGGGCAAGAAGAAGGAAGCCGCCGAAGCCTTGAAAGCGGTTCAGCCCGAAATGGCACGGGGCGTGGCGCGCGGGGTTATCCACAAGAACACGGCCGCGCGGAAAATTTCTCGGCTGTCCAAACGGGTTGCTTCGCTCGGCTGAAAACAGCCCTCAAAAGCGGGTTATAAACGGGCCGTCGGGGAACCGGCGGCCCGTCCTTTTTCGAGACCTTTAAAAAAGCCAGCAATTCCCGCGATTCGCGCGGTTGTTAACTCCTCGATAACCAAGAAAATAGCGGTTTTCCGCCATTCCCACGCAGTTTCGGCCCTATTCCTATGTCAAGGCTTTTTATTTCACTTTCGTGAAAAAACGGCTCTTGCAACCTGGGCGCGACAATCTCACAAAGGCCTTTCCGGGCGCGAATCCGCGCCGGGGGCAAGAGCGAAAAAGAGCTTAGCGCGCGCGACTCGGGTCACGCGCAACGGGGCTCTGCGTCTCTTGTCGAGGGGGTGTGACGAGGGAGGCGCGGAGCAGTGCAGGCTGGAGGGGCGAATTCGTCGGTTGATCTGGCTGCGGCGCCGGTTTCCGCCCCGCTCGAGGCGGGCTGGGAATCGATCAGGAACGGTCTTCGCAGGGATCTTGGAGCACGAACCTTCGACGGCTGGCTGAAGCCGGCCGAGCTCGGTTCGTTCGAGCCCGACAGCGGAACGCTCGATCTCGTCATGCCGAGCCAGTTCATGGCCGACTGGGTACGATCGCATTTCGGCGAGCGCCTGGCGCTGGCGTGGAAAACCGTCCTCCCGGTGGTTCGCGACGTCCGGATTATCGCCGCGGCTGATGCGCCGCGCCCGGCCCCGCTGCTGATCCTCGACGAAGCGCCCCCGCCGGCCGAGCGGGATCCGAACGCGCCGAATTTCGATCCGCGCTACCGGTTCGAGACGTTCGTCGTCGGCAAGGCCAACGAAGTCGCGGCGACCGCCGCGCGGACTCTCGCGACGTCGCCGACCGTCAGCTTCAATCCCTTGTTCGTCCATGGCGGCACCGGCCGTGGCAAGACCCACCTGCTGCACGCGATTGGCCACGCCTTCCTTCAGCACAACCGCGGGGCGCGCGTCGTCTCGATGTCGGCCGAGAAGTTCATGGTCGAGTTCATCCGCGCGCTGAAAGAGAATGACACGATCGGGTTCAAGCAGCGGCTCCGCAACGCCGACCTGCTGCTGATCGACGACGTCCAGTTCATCGCCGGCAAGGATTCGACCCAGGAGGAATTCTTCCACACGATGAACGAGATCATCACCGCAGGGCGGCGGCTGGTGATCACGTCGGACCGGGCGCCGCAGGACCTCGACGGGATCGCGCCGCGAATCCTATCGCGCCTGTCGTGGGGGCTCGTCGCCGACATCAACGCCGCCGATTACGAGCTGAGGTTCAACATCATCTGCGCCAAGCTCGAGGCGCTGCCCGGCGTCGAAATGTCGCGGCCGGTGATCGACTTCCTCGCCCGGCGGGTGACATCCTCGATCCGCGAATTGGAAGGCGCGCTCAACCGCATCGGCGCCTATGCGATGATGACGGGGCGGACGATCGACATCGCGTTCGTCGAGGAAGTGCTTGCGAACGTCCTTCGCGCTAACCAGCGGCGCATTTCCATCGACGAGATCCAGACCCAGGTCGCCGAGCATTACCGGATCCGAAAGGCGGAGATGACCTCGGCCCGCCGCGCCCGCGAAGTCGCCCGGCCGCGCCAGGTGGCGATGTATCTGTCGAAGCAGCTGACTCCGAAGTCGCTGCCGGACATCGGCCGCCGCTTCGGCGGGCGCGACCACACGACCGTCATCCACGCGGTCCGCCAGATCGAGAAATTGCGCGCGAGCGATGCGGAGCTCGACGCGGACATCCGGCTGCTGACGAGACAGCTGGAGGGCTGAGCGCCCGCTCCCAAGCGGGCGATCGGTGGGGAGCTGGCCTTTCCGGTCGCCCCGAAACGCCGGAAAGGGCAGGGCCCGCCGGGGAATCTCCGGCGGGCCCGTTTCCGCAAGGACCCCTACAAGCCCATCCAATGAGCGATGTAGCTGACGATGGCGGCACCCGAAGCGATCAGGAAGGCTGCGACGGCGATGCCGACTGCGGCGACGGCAGCGGCTGCGACGACGAGGACTCCATCCCTGTAAACAAGCGCCAGGCCGAACAACACGATCACCGCCGCGGGCGCCACGTGGACGATCGGCAGCATCGCGAAGATTGCGAGGAAAAAGCACAGGACACCGATAAGCCGCGTCGCCGTCCGGCCGGTGAGACGAGCGAGGCGTGGCTTGAACATGCGTTCGACGCGGCTCTCGACCCATTCGATCTTCGCGACCAGGCGGCGCAGCTCGCCCTTCGTCACTCCGCGACGGTCGATCCGCGCAGGAAACCAGGGGCTGGCACGGCCGAACGCCATCTGGGCCGACACGATCATCAGCGGAATCGCGAAGAAGATGTTGACGCCCGGCGGCAAGGGAATGACGTTGATCGCGGCGAAGATCACCAACAGGCCGCCCCAGGCGCGTGCCTGGAGCTTCAACGCAAGGTCGGAGAAGGTGAGCCGCTCGGGCCCGTCTTCGGCGACGATCTCCATCAACCGCTGCGAAAGGGGCAGCGGACGCGCCTGGCTGGACTGGCTTTCCGGGTGCACGGCGTGGCAGTCGATTATCGCGTGAGGCCGACCGCGGCCTTGGCCTTCGCCAGCACGGGCGCACCTATCTCGCTCGCCCGCGCAGCGCCTTGCTCGAGGATTCGGTCGAGCTGCGCAGTGTCTTCGCGAAGCTCTGCAAGGCGGTTGCGGATCGGCGCGATCAGCGCAACCAGCTCATCGGCGAGCGCGGGCTTGAACGTGCCGAAGCCTTGCCCGGCGAACTTCGAGAGGACCTGCTCAACGGTCTCGCCCGTCACCGCGGCGTAGATTCCGACCAGGTTCTTCGCCTCGGGCCGTCCGTCGAGCGAGCCGGGGTCCTTGGGCAGCGGCTCGGGGTCGGTCTTCGCCTTGCGGATCTTCTGGGCGATCATGTCGTCGCTGTCGGTGAGGTTTACCCGGCTCATGTCCGACGGGTCGGACTTCGACATTTTCGCGGTGCCGTCGCGAAGGCTCATCACGCGGGCCGCCGTGCCGCCACCGATGAACGGCTCGGGCGCGACGAACAGCTCGACGTCGAAGTCGTTGTTGAACTTCATCGCGATGTCGCGGGTGAGCTCGACATGCTGCTTCTGGTCCTCGCCCACCGGCACGTGGGTCGCCTGGTAGAGCAGAATATCGGCTGCCTGGAGCACGGGATAGGTGTAGAGCCCGACCGACGCGCCTTCGCGGTTCTTGCCCGACTTTTCCTTGAACTGGGTCATGCGGTTCAGCCAGCCGATTCGCGCGGTGCACTGCAGCAGCCAGGCGAGCTCCGAATGGGCGGGGACCGCGCTTTGCGCGAACAAGGTCGACTTTGCGGGATCGATTCCGCTGGCGATCAGCGCCGCCGCCATCTCGCGGACATTCGACTGGAGCTCATCGGGATCGACGTCGATGGTGATCGCGTGCAGATCGGCGAGGAAGAACAGGCATCCGGCCTCGTCCTGCATCCGCACCCAGCGCAGGATCGCGCCGAGCAAATTGCCGAGATGCAGCCCGCCGGTCGGCTGGATTCCCGAAAGCACGCGCATTCTTCCTTGACCCGTCATGCCCGCGATCGCCTCATCAACAGCTTAATGTCGCCCAGCACGAAAGCGCCGGTCACGAAACAGGCGATCGCGTACACCGCAACGCCGGCGCCGACGAGCACCATCAGCGCTGCAAAGCGGCGGAAGATCGAACCGACCATGTAGGGATCGACAACCGGCGAGAAGAAATAGAGCACGACCCCCATCACCGCCGCCGCCAGCGCAAGACGCGGCACCCGCCGCCGAAGCCGGCGGTCACTTTCGAAATGCTCCCGCTTCTTCAGCGTATGATAAAGCATCCACACGTTCACCGTGGAGGCGAGGGCGGTAGCGAGCGGCGGCCCCACGTGCTTCAGCGGCAGGATGAACGCGAGGTTCAGGACGAGGTTGATCGCGATCGAGATCATCGCGTAGCGCATCGGCGTCCTGGTGTCGTGCCGCGCGTAATAGCCTGGGGTCAGCACCTTCACGAGCACGTAGGACGGTAGGCCGATCGAGAAGGCGGCGAGCGCCTGGCCGGTTTTGACCGCGTCGTCGGCGCCGAACTGGCCGTGCTCGAACAAGGCGCGAATGATGGGCACGCCGCACACGACCAGCGCGATGGTCGCGGGGAGGGTGAAGAACAGCGCCAATTCGAGTCCGCGGTTCTGGGTCGTCATCGCTTCCGAGTCCGCGCCTCGCCCGAGCTGATGCGAGATGGTCGGCAAGAGGACGGTGCCGAGGCCGATTCCGATGAGGCCGAGCGGCAGCTGATTCAGCCGGTCGGCGTAGTAGATGTAGGTCAGCGACCCGTGGGACAGGAACTTGCCCGCGAGCGCGCTCGAAACGAGGAGGTTGAACTGGACGGCCCCGGCGCCGGCCGCGGCGGGGGCGATCAAGCGCAGCAGCCGTTTCACGTCGGGGTTGAGGCGAGGCATCTTGATCCTGAAATGGATTCCGCTCGCCCAGCAGGCGTGAACCAGCCAGACGAGCTGGAGCGCGCCGCCGACCGTCACCGCGATCGCCTGGTTCTGAGCCGTCATCAGCGGTTCGTGGGTGTGGAAGAAAATCAGCGCGACGATCTGCGCCACGTTGAGCAGGATCGGCGCCGCGGCCGCAACCCAGAACTTGTGCAGCGAATTCAGGATTCCGCCTGCGAGCGAGGCGAGCGAAATCAGCATCAAATAGGGAAAAGTGATCCGCGACAGAAGCACGGCGAAGTCGAACTTGTCCGCGGTGATGTCGTTGAAACCGCCCGAAATCAGATAGGTCGCAGGCCAGGCAAACACCTCGAGGATCAGCGTCATCGCGATGAGCGCGGGAAGCAGCACAGAAAGCGCATCCTCGGCGAACTGGACGCCCGCGGGCAGACCGGGCCCATCCTTGTCGGCGACCTTCTTGTTGAACATCGGGATGAACGCGGCCGAAAAGGCGCCTTCGGCGAACAGCGCGCGAAACATGTTCGGCATCCGCCACGCGATGGTGAAAGCGTCCGACGCGAAGTTCGCGCCGATATATTCGGCGAATAGGATGTCGCGGGCGAGCCCGAGGATGCGGCTGGCAAGCGTCAGGCCGCCGACGGAGCCGAGCGATCGGGCGAGGTTCATCGGTTCATCGCCCCCCGGAGCGCCGAATCGTCAGCCTTCGCCCGGCTCTTCCCCGGCGGCTTCGGCCGATTGCGGCGCGCCACCCTGAGCGCCCTCCTGCCCCTGCTGCGCCTGGAGCTGGGCCATGTAAGCGGCGGTAAAGTCGATCGGGTCGAGGAGGAGCGGCGGGAAGCCGGTGCTCGACACGGCTTCGGCAATGATCTGCCGGGCAAAGGGAAAGATGGTCCGCGGTGCCTCGATGAGGAGGAACGGCTGAAGCGCTTCCTCCGGAATGTTGCGAAGGCCGAATAGCCCGGCGTAGCTCAGGTCGACGATGAAATGGACGCCGTTCTCGGACTTGGCGTTGATCTCCACCTTGAGAATGACCTCGTGGACATTCTCCGCGGCGGAATTGACCGCGATGTTGAACTGCACGTCGAGGCTCGGCTGCACCTGCCAGGAGAAGACCTGGGGAGCGCTCGGATTCTCGACCGAGAGGTCTTTGATATACTGGGCGAGGATGGAAACCTGCGGTTCGTTCCCCCCGTCGCCCGAGCCGTTGCCGCCGGGAACCGGTTGCTGGTCCGCCATATATGCTGTCCTTGCAAGCTGTTAGGTCGTGTCGGGAGCCGCGCATTGGGGCGGCACTTCAGGCGCTTGCGCCTAGCAGTCGCGATTATGGGGCGCAATGCCGCCTTCGTGCGTTTGCGCTGTTGGAATATTTAGACGCGGCGCATTATGTTGTGAGCCAAGAACAATAGGATTCTTTCGAATTGACCGTCATCGTCATCCTCGCGCTCGTCGCTTTGTTCATCGGGCTGCGCCTCTACAGCGTACTCGGCGAGCGTACCGGGCACGAGCAGCAGCCGATCCTCAAACCCGCCGAACATGATCCGAGAGTCGAACCGCGGGTTACCCACCCGCCGGTGACCGCGCCCAGCGCGGACAATGCCGGCGACCTTGCCTATGTGCCGCTCGCGGGACCCGGTGTCCGGGCGATCATCGCCGCCGACGCGAGCTTCGACGTCGCCCGCTTCCTGGAGGGCGCGAAGGCGGCCTATCGGCTGATCCTCGAAGCTTTCTGGAAAGGCGATCTGGAAGCGGTGAAGCCGCACGTCGACGCCCATGTCTACGACACCTTCGCCGCCGCGGTCGAGCAGCGCACGAAGGAAGGCCTCACGCTCGACAATCGGCTGGTCACGATCGAGCAGGCGGTGATTTCCGAGGCCAATGTCGAGCGCTCGGTTGCGCTGGTCACGGTTCGCTTCGAAGCCGACATCGCCGCGGTCACCCGCAATGCCGAAGGGCAGGTGGTCGCCGGATCGATGAGCGACGCGGTGCAGACCCGCGACCTGTGGACCTTCCGCCGCGACCTCGCCTCGCGCGATCCCAACTGGCTATTGATCGAGACCGACGAGGAAGCGTGAGCTTCGCCAGCCGCGCGCTAGCGCTTGCCTCAGCACTGCTTCTCGCCGCCTGCGCCGCCCGACCCACGCCGCCGCCGACCGTCACGCCCCAACCGCCGGTATCGCCGCCGGTCACTCCCGTCACTCCGCCGCCCCCGGCGAACGCGCTTCAGGCCGGCGTCACCCCCGTCCCGCCCGCGCCGACGATCTACGACGTCTGGGCGCAGCGCGCGCTGACCGCCTTCCGGACGAGCTGCCCGGTGCTTGTCCGCCGCCAGGACCAGAGCGGACTTGCGCAGGCGCAGGACTGGATGCCGCTGTGTGTCCAGGCTGCGAGCATCGCGCCCGAACAGGCGGCGGCTTTTTTCCGCGACAGTTTCGACTGGGTACGCGTCGGCAACGGGAAGGCCTTCGCGACCGGCTATTACGAGCCCGAGATCCAGGGCTCGCGCACGCCGCAGCCCGGCTATGCGCCGATCTACGCGGTGCCGTCGGACCTGGTGCGCTGCACTCGACCCGACGGCACGACCGGCCGCGGCCGGGTCGACCAGACTGGCACCTGCGTGCCTTATTTTTCGCGCGCCGACATTGACAATGGAGCGCTCGCCAATCGCGGACTTGAGATCGCCTGGGCTGCCGATCCGCTCGACCTGTTCTTCGCCGAAATCCAGGGATCGGCGCGGGTCGTCTTCCCCGACGGTTCGAGCATGCAGATCGCCTATGCCAATCAGAATGGCCTGCCCTACACGCCAATCGGCAAGGTGTTGAGGGATCAGGGAATCCTTCCTGCGGGTGGCGCCAGCATGCAGGCGATCAAGGCTTGGGTGCGCGCCAATCCCGATCAGGCCCGCGCCCTGATGGAGCAGAACGCGTCCTACATCTTCTTCCGGGTGCTGAACGGCCCCGGCCCGGTCGGCGCGCTCAATGTCCCGGTCACGGGCCACGCGACCGTCGCGGCCGATCCCAAGTTCGTGCCCCTGGGAGCCCCTGTCTATCTCGCTGTCGACCGGCCGGAGGCATACGGCCTGTGGGTCGCGCAGGACACAGGCGGCGCGATCAAGGGCCCCAACCGGTTCGACACCTTCTGGGGCTCGGGGCCCGAGGCGACGCAGACGGCCGGGGGAATGGCGGCGAATGGCGTGGCCTATATCCTGTTGCCCAAGGGCGTCGCTGCCCGTGCGCTCGCTCAGCCCTGAGGAGTCGGCCCTCTGGGCTCGGGTAACGTCGACGATCCGGCCCTTATCGCGTGACAAGAAAACCGAACAAGCGGTTGAAATAGCTATTAAATCTGAACCAATAAGGAATACAGCGGACCCTCCGCTCGTTCGGCCGGTGACGCCGCAACGTCGCGGTCCCGGGACCACCCTCGACGGCAGCTGGGACCGGCGGCTGAGCGGCGGCACCGTCGAACCCGACCGCGTCGTCGACCTTCACGGGATGAGCCTCGATGGAGCCTGGCAGGCGATTGACCGCGCACTCGAGCAGGCGATCGCGCGGGGCGAGCGGGTCGTGCTCCTGATCACCGGCCACCACCGCCCGGGCGAGCCGCCGATCCGCCGCGGAGCGATACGCGCCGCGGTTCACGACTGGCTCGATGCATCGCATCATGCGCCGCAGATTGCCGCGGTGCGCGGCGCCCATCGACGTCATGGCGGCGGCGGAAGCTTGTACATCGTGCTTCGTCGCAAGCCGCCTCCGCGCTGACCATTTCTTAACCCTGGTTCGGTAACGCGGGTGCATAGGCGGATACTGCCGCCGCGCGAGGCGCTAACCGAATGAAAGCAGGCACGGCTCAGAAGGTCAGCAACGCACTCCTGTCGTGTGCCGCTGGCTTCGCCTCCTTTCTGTTTTCGCTGACCGCGCTGCTTTACCTGACGCAGTTCGACCAGAAGATTCTTGCCTCGCTCGTCGCCGGGGCCTTCTGCCTGCTGATCAGCTACGTCGCGTCGGAGCGCCCCAACAGCGAGAGCACCCGAGCGCTGAGCGCACTCGGTGAGCGTTTGCTCGCGGTCGAGGAGGGGGACCTCGTCTCGCCCGCGCCGGAATCGGTGCGCCGCGCGATGCCCAAGCTCGCCGCGGCGGTCGACACCCTGTTCGCCGAGGTCCGGGCGTCGATCGAGAATGCCCATGCGCTGGGCATGTACGATCCGGTGACCTCGCTCCCGAACCGCCTCCACTTCCGCTCCGAGGCCGACAAGCTCCTCAGCGAAGTGCTCGACGGCGCGAGCTCGGCGATGCTGTTCGTCGACCTCGACCGGTTCAAGATGGTCAACGACAGTCTCGGCCACGCCCGCGGCGACCAGCTATTGATCATGGTCGCGAACCGCCTTCGGGTGGTCGTCAACGCCGAATTCACCGGAAACGCGCGCACGCGTCCGCTGCTTGCCCGCCTCGCCGGCGACGAGTTCACGATGTTCTTCCCGGAGATCGGATCGGTCGAGGAGATCGAGCGGATCGCGCGGCGGGTCGTCCTCGCCATCTCCGAATCGTTCGAGCTGTCGGCGCACAGCGTCGACATCGGCGCGTCGGTGGGTATCTCGATCTCTCCGGACCACGGCACCAGCATCGAATCGCTGATGCGCGCCGCGGACATCGCCATGTACCGCGCCAAGTCGGTCGGCGGCGGCCAATATTGTCTGTTCAACGCCGGCCTCGCGTCCGAGCACCAGCAGCGGATCGAGACCGAAAAGGCGCTGACCGAAGCGGTCCAGCGCGGCGAATTCGTGCTTGCGTACCAGCCGCAGCTGAGCCTCGTCACCGGCGAGCTTGCCGGCGCCGAAGCGCTGCTCCGTTGGAATCATCCGCGTGAGGGGCTGCGTCAGCCGGCTTCGTTCATCCCGGTCGCCGAGCGTACCGGAATCGTCGCCGAGATCGGCGACTGGGTAATCGGCGAGGTCGCCTCGTCACTCGGCGGCTGGCACCGCAACGGCTTCGAGGGGCGGATGTCGTTCAATGTCAGCCCGCGCCAGGTCGAGCGGCCGGATTTCTTCGTCCGCCTCCGCCAGGCGTTCAACGAAGCCGACGTGCCGCTGTCGATGATCGAGCTCGAGTTCACCGAGAGCGCGGCCATGGAGGCGAGCGCCGCGGTGCTCGAGGAGATTGCTGCCCTTCGCGACGATGGCGCACGCATCACGATCGACGACTTCGGGACCGGCTATTCGAATATCGCGCGGCTGCGCGCCATGCCGCTCGACCGGGTCAAGCTCGACCCGTCGCTGATCGCCGAGATCGACTCGAGCGAGAAGGCCCGCGTCATCGTCCAGGCCGTCATCCAGTTGATCAAGGGCGTCGGCTGCGAAGTGGTGGCCGAAGCGGTCGAGACCGTCGCCCAGGCCGACATCCTGCGCGCGATGGGGTGCGACAGCGTCCAGGGCTTCGTCTTCGCCCCGCCGATGTTCGAGCACGAATTCCTCGCTTGGACCGCGAGTAGCCGGGGAGCGGCGAAGTCGGTGGCGTGAGCGCGGCCTGAGGTCCGATCCGCAGCGGCATTCAGCTCCGCGGCGTTTAGTGCGAGGGTTCCCCCTCGACCTCGGCATCCTGCGATTGGACGATTTGCCACTTCCCGTCGCGCTTTAGCCAAGTGTCGGTCCACAGCAGATGCGATGTGCGCCCGTCTTTCGTCCGAATGGTATCCTGTCCCTGGTTGACCGCGACGTTCCCAAAAAAGCGGACGTGAACGTAGTCATTGTCGGAAAAAGCAATGAACTGGGACGTTCGAGGGGGCTGGGCGGACATTTCAGCCTTGTTCATTCGCCTGCCGCTCGAGCCGAGTCCGAGGTAATCGTCTGCAAGAGCGCGCTTCGGACCCGTGGCGTCGCCACTTGCCACTGACTGGGACCAGGCGCGCTCCAACCGGCAAATCTCCTGCAGCGCTTCTTTCTTGTGCGACCCTACCGCCGTGCAGCTGTAGGCGTTCGCTTGCGCGGGAACCGGCGCGGCTGCCGCTGCAATAAGAGCTGTAAGCATGATTCCCCTCCATGACGGTACATTCTGGATCAGCTCGTCGACTGCACTTTCCTCGACGAAGATATTCGCGCTTACCCGAGCACCTTGCGCACGATTCGCTCGTAAATCCGCGACAGCGCGTGGATGTCCTCGATGGCGGCGCATTCTCCGACCTTGTGCATGGTCGCGTTGGGAAGGCCGAAATCGACTGTCGGGCAGAGCTTGATGAGGAACCGCCCGTCGGACGTCCCGCCGGTGGTCGACAGATCGGGCGTGAGACCGGTCTCTTCCTCGATCGCCTGAACGACCACGTCGTAAAGCTGCCCCGGCGGAGTGAGGAAGGCTTCGCCCGAAATGCGGGCCCGGACCGTCGCGCCCGGCGCCTCGCGCTCGGCGATCTCCTCGACCAGCTTCACCAGGTCGGCCCCGCGCTGGAGATTGTTGAAGCGGATGTTGAGCAGGGCGGTGGCGCTTCCGGGGATCACATTGCTGGCGTTGGTCGGCGTTGTGACCGAGGTGAACTCGAGGTTCGAGGGCGGGAACTGGTCGGTGCCGTCGTCGAGGTGGATCGAATCCAGTGCGGCGATCACCCGTGCGAGGGGAGGGACGGGGTTCTTGCCGCGCTCCGGGTAGGCGACGTGACCCTGCACGCCCGGGACCTCGATCCACATGTTGACCGAACCGCGGCGGCCGATCTTCACCGTGTCGCCGAGGCGGCTGACCGACGTCGGCTCGCCGATCAGGATCATGTCAGGGCGGATCTGTCGCTCATTGAGCCAATCAATGATCCGCGGTGTGCCGTAGACGGAATAGCCTTCCTCGTCGCCCGTGATGAGGAGCGACAGCGTGCCCGCGCCCTGCTCGACGCGCGAAATCGCCGAGACATAAGCGGCGATCGCGCTTTTCATGTCGTTGGCGCCGCGGCCGACGAGGATTCCATCGTGCACTTCGGCGGCGAACGGATCGCCGCTCCAGCCTTCGCCGGCGGGGACGACGTCGAGGTGACCGGCAAAGCCGAAGTGCGGTGAACCCTGTCCGCGAATCGCGACCATATTCTCCGTCGGGCCGTCCGGCGGCTCGCCCATCACCCACCGGTGGACGGTAAAGCCGAGCGGCTTGAGCGCCGCTTCCAGCACATCGAACACTTCTCCGCGCGCAGGCGTGACGCTGTCGCAGCGGATCAGCGCCCGGGCCAGCGAAACCGGATCGATCGGGTCAGCCATGCGCAATCCGTTAGCGATCGATAACCGCGTGGCAAGGCGGCACGGGCACTTGCATGGCGGCATGCTGTGTTATAGAACTA
>Ga0134127_10001834_pt1 | contig 15569 bp, 13 predicted proteins | sample KB31753_FD_96459 | JGI IMG/M metagenome (GOLD analysis project Ga0134127, IMG submission 96459) | Terrestrial soil microbial communities with excess Nitrogen fertilizer from Kellogg Biological Station, Michigan, USA - KB3-175-3 | ecosystem: Environmental > Terrestrial > Soil > Unclassified ...
CGTGGCGCTGGAGCTTGCTCGGCAACGAGCCGGTAGCGAAGCGAGTAGCGCACTCGCAAGGATTCAACGCGAAGCGGAGAACCTAAACGAGATGATCGGGCAACTGCTGACGCTGACCCGACTGGAAACTACCGGACAAGATGTGCCTAAAGCAGAGTTTGATTTGACGCGGCTGCTTCGCGAGATCGCCGACGATGCTGACTTTGAAGCCGCAAGCAACGGCCGCTGTGTGAAGCTTGAGGCAGCGGAGAACGTCCCGATTGTCGGCAATGAACAATTGCTTCGCCGCGCGATTGAAAACGTGGTGCGGAACGCCGTGCACTACACCGCTGACGGAACGGCGGTGCAAATTAGTCTGCAGACCTCAAAGGCCCAAATCAGCGCGGGAGCCGGTGAGACAGGTGAAGACAACCGGACAACGGCGAGAAGGGTTGAAATTGTAGTCCGGGATCACGGGCCCGGTGTTCCCGCCACCGCACTTCAGGAAATCTTCCGTCCCTTTTACCGCGTGGATGATGCGCGTGATCGCGAAGCAGGAGGAGTGGGGCTGGGACTCGCGATCGCCCAGCGTGCAATTCATCTGCACGGAGGAACAGTCGAGGCTGTGAATGAACCGGATGGGGGATTGGTCGTAAGAATAATCCTCAGTCCAATGTCCAACGTCCAAAGTCCAAAGTCTGTTTGACCACCACAGACCTTGGACCTTTGACATTGGACTTTGGACTTTGGGCTACGACTTCGGAGTTACTCCCAGGTTATAGAGCAGGAACGAATAGATGTCTGCCGCAGTCTCAATCGCCTTCTTAGTGTTGCTGGCACCGTGTCCTGACTTGGTGTCGATCCGGATCAGCACCGGTGCGTCAGCTGTCTGAGCCGTCTGAAGCGTCGCCGCATACTTAAATGAATGAGCAGGCACAACGCGGTCGTCGTGATCCGCAGTCGTGATTAAGGTGGCCGGATACCTCATCGCCTTGATGTTGTGCAACGGCGAGTATGCATAGATCGCCTTGAACTCGTCTGCGTTGTCGCTTGAACCATAATCAGCGATCCAGTTCCAACCAATTGTGAACTTGTGGAACCGCAGCATGTCCATAACGCCAACCTGCGGAATCGCCACTTTGAAGAGTTCAGGACGCTGATTCATAACAGCTCCCACCAGCAAACCTCCATTCGAACCACCCTGTATCGCCAGTTTCTCCGAGGACGTGTACTTGTTGGCGATCAGGTATTCAGCAGCGGCGATGAAATCGTCGAAAACGTTTTGCTTCTTGAGTTTTGTTCCTGCCTCGTGCCATTTCTCGCCATACTCGCCACCGCCACGAAGGTTTGCAGATGCGTAGACCACGCCCTGCTCAAGCAGCGCCGTCCGCAACGAATTGAAGTTAGGTGAAGTGTTGACGTTGAACCCGCCATAGCCATAAAGCAGCGTCGGATTGTTACCGTCGAGCTTCAAGCCTTTTTTGTAAACAAGGAACATCGGGACCTTCGTGCCGTCCTTGCTCGGGTAGAACACCTGCTTCGTTTCATAATCGTTGGCATTGAAGCCAGGAATCTCCGGGCTTCTAAAAACAGACGACTTCTGGCTGGCGATGTCGTACTGGTAAATCGTCGGCGGCGAATTGAACGAGGTGTATGTATAGAAGACAAACTTGTCGTCGGGCCAGCCACCCATTCCGCTCGATGCCCCGAGACCGGGAAGCTTGATCTCATTCTCCAACTTGCCATCGAGGCTATAAACATAAGCCCTCGTCGTCACGTCTTTCAGATAAGTGACAAACAGTTTCCCGCCGGCCGTTCCCGTAGACTGCAACGGCTCCGGTTTCTCCGAAACAATGTCTTTCCAGTTTTTCTCTTCTGGCTGTTTTGGATCGAAGAGGAAAATGCGGCCGTTGGGAGCGTTGTGATCCGTCTCAACCAGGAACTTGTCGCCCACGTTATCGATGACGCTGTAACTGTCGTCACCAATCTCAGCCACAATTGGAGTAAAAGCCTTATCGCCCCGGGAAAGGTCGCGGAAGAAAACTGAATTTCCACGTTTGCCTTTGCCGCGATCGGAAATCACCAGGATTGCGAAGCGTTCATCATCGGTGGTGCTGACGGTGTGGAACCGTTCCGGATTGGTCCTGTCTTCGTAGATGAGTTCGTCGGCGGCCTGAGCGGTGCCGAGCTTGTGATAGAAGACCTGGTGGTTAGTGTTCTTCGACGTAAGCGATTTCCCCGCCTCCGGTGCTGGATAGCGACTGTAATAGAAGCCGTTACCTGCCCAAGCCGCGCCGGACACTTTCACCCATTCAAGATGGTCGGCTTGCGTTTGCTTCGACGCCACATCCATCACGTAATACTCTTGCCAGTCAGACCCACCCTTGGAAACGCCATACACCGCCATCTTGCCGTCTTTGGAAGGCGCGAAGACGCCCAGACGCGACGTGCCATCGGCCGAGAGCTTGTTCGGATCCAGAAGGACTTCGGGAGTGCCTTTCAATCCCTTTTGGATGTAGAGCACGTTCTGGTTCTGCAAGCCGTCGTTCTTGGAGAAGATGAAATATTCCCCACGACGTGATGGCGCCGAATATTTTGGATAGTTGTAAAGCTTCTCCAAACGCGCCGCGATCTGAGCTCGAAAAGGAATCTTTTCGAGATAAGAAAAGGTCACGCGGTTCTCTGCCTCAACCCAGGCTGCCGTGTCTGCAGAGTTCTCGTCCTCCAGCCAACGATAAGGATCCGCAACATCGACGCCGTGATACTTGTCGACATGCTCGATCTTTTTAGTAGCCGGATAGGAAGGTTTCGTTATGTTGCCAACGCCATCGGCAGCGGGTGCCGTGGCCGCGGCTTTCTGGCCACTCTGGGCCCCGGCGGGCGGCGCGAGTGGTGAAAGTGCAAACCCGAAAAGAAATGCAGCTAGCAGAACAAGCGGCAGAAGGTGCGCAGGGGTAAGTAATCGTCTCATCGTTGCCTCTCTAATTAGACTGGAGCTGGAAACTGAAATTCGTCCGGGGATGTGAGGCATACTTTAGTCGAAACGCAGAAAACTCCCAAGGCAAAAGGTTCGTCATCCACAACTCGGAATACGATCCGAGATTCCGGAGCCGAGACAAGAAAGTAGGAGATAGTTGCAGTCAGGAAGGACCCCTATCCCGTCGAGGAATGATGAATGCGGAATTATGAATGATGAATGGGGACGGCAACGAGGAAACAAGCGAGGCGAACGCGTGGTCGATTCTGCGTTCATCATTCGGCATTCATCATTCATCATTCCTCGGCGGGGACCCCTGTCCCCTTCCTGACTGCAACCGCCGACTGCCGTCTCCTCTGTCTTTAACGCTGACGAATTCTGACGCTGAAACTGCCACTGTTGTCTCTGTAGTCGTCGTCGTTAATCGCCAGAAATAGTCGCCCTTCCTCGGTCGCGCTCCAAACTAGACTGGAGCCGATGAAGAAAGCCGTGACCATCTGGCTGTCCGGTCGTCGAACGAAACCAATCAGCGCGCCCGCCCCAACAGTAGACACAGGCCTTGTGCCTATGAGGCCGCCGAAACCGCTGGAAGGTGCACCCTCCGGTCCCACCTCGCCAATTCGTCGGCCGGCGATCACTCTGCCGGTCGCAGTAAACGTCAGCTGATCTCCTGAACGCACTTCAATCCCGGTATCAACAGCACTACTGTCCGCATGTGTCGTTCCCGGAACCTCTAACGTCAGCTCAGAAAGTCGAACGCCCGTTCCGGTTTGTGGCCGGCGCGAACGAACTCCCGGGCGACGACGACGATCGAAGATGTTGTTGTCTGGGTTTGACGCGAGGTCAATCTCGCGCCGAATCTCTACCGTAAAGCTGCCACGCGCGTCAGCATACGAACTCCGATTTGCCGTCAGGAAAATTCGGCCGTCTTGATTTGCCGAAAACTCGCGAGAAGAGCCAATTTCGATCACCGGTGAACTGGGCTCACTTCCGATCGCTGCAATCAACATCCCCTCCGCGGCTGCCGGTAGTGGTGCGCTGGGATCGTTGGAGCGAATTCCATCAGGAGAAATGCGAGTGCGGCCGGCAACGATTACTCCCGATGCTCTCATTTGAATGCGCTCGCCACGGCGCACATCAACTCCACTATCGATCCAGTTTGATTCCAGAGGCACCTGGACAGTGCGGGTCTCGTACCGCTGCTCGTTGAGTGAGCGCCCCTCGATTTCAACTCTCTCGACTTCGTTTGGCCGAAAGTATTGCAGCTCCCCGGTCTCACTTCGGGAAGAGGTAACGGTGCCGGTGCCAATTGACGTAACACGCACAACGAATTGACCGTTGACGAAACCGATCAAGGTGCCTTGTACGGTCCGTCCGTCGCGCAGATAGATCGTATCTGCCGCTGCAACTCCCGCGGCCGCAAGTAAAATGATCACTACCAAAAGCAGTTTTCTCATGATCGTCTCCTTTCGCGTACACACGTTCGCGATCAGTTTATCGCCAATTCAAATCCAGTGGAGGGTGCAGGGCAAGTATCTTGAGGGAGTTTCAGCTTACACCCTGGTCTGGACCAGGATCAAGGGCGATCGTAGATTGCAGATTGTGGATTGATTGAACTGTGATGATCCTTTTGTTACCGACATCGGCAACCGGCATTCGGCAATCTGAGATAGGAGTCAGTTGCTGTTATCGAGTAGGATTCAAACTGGTTGAAGGAGAACAGCATTGATACGTCAGCGGCCGCCCATCGGCAAAACTCTCGCGTGGTGTTTGCTCCTTCGCTGCCCTGCCTGTGGTCGTTCAAGGATCTTTGAGCGACTCTTTCAAGTGCGAGAGCGCTGCGGCGCTTGCGGAGTCATCTTCAAACGCGAAGAAGGCTTCTTTGTCGGCGCAATCATGGTTGCCGTGGTGGCGACTGAAATTGTAATCGTTCTGGCCTATATCTCTTCGCTATCCATTGTCGCCGCACACTACCAACTCGTAATAGCAGCCCTGTTTGCGGTGGCGCTGTTTTTCCCAGTAGCCTTTTATCATCACAGTTGGAGCATCTGGCTCAGCTTTGATCATTTCATAGAGGGCCTGCCAAAAGGCCCTGAAAACCAGCTCAAAAATCTCACGAAACCCAAATAACGAACAAACTAACGACACTGCTCGAACATGGGCCCGTGCCAACCACCGTCTGGAAAAAGGCGCAACTAAAGAGTAGAATCGGCCCCATGCTGAAACACCAGGCACTACATGTTCTTCCCCTTGAGTCCCGCGCGAATCTCTTCGCCGACTAGCCCTTTCCTACATAGGTACCTGTCGTCATCTCCAAAGTTTTTGTTTGGGCCGAATTTTCCACTGCTCCCTTCCAAGAAGAGCAAGCGATTGACAAGGAGAAAATCAAATGTCGAGCACTACACTCGCGCCACCGAAGCGGCCGTCCATTAAGACCGCGTTGCCGGGACCAAAAGGCAAAGAAATCATCGAAGCTGACGCTCAGTTCGTAAACCCCTCATATCCCCGACCTTCATTCAAACTCGTCGCCGAACGCGCCCTGGGAGTTTGGGTTGAGGATGTGGACGGCAATGTATTCCTCGATTGCAACGCAGGCGTTGCTGTTTGCTCAACCGGGCATTGTCATCCGGAAGTGGTCAACGCAATTCAGCGCCAGGCAGAACAACTGATTCACATGTGCGGCACGGACTATTACTACCGGCATATGCCTGCGCTCGCTAAGAAGCTCGACGAGATCGTTCCCGTGCCTTCACCAACGCGCACCCACTTTGCGAACAGCGGCACCGAAGCCGTCGAAACGGCGCTTAAGCTCGCGATGCACGCAACGGGACGTGAGAAGTTCATCGCGTTCTTCAACAGCTTTCATGGACGCACACTCGGCTCTCTTTCGCTGACATCATCGAAGATCGCGCAGCGTCTCGGTTTCAAGCGACAGGCGCTGGACGTTGTTCACGTTCCCTATCCGAATGAGTTTCGCAATCCGTTTCGCGCTGAAGACTGCGGAGACGGAGGCGCCGGTCAGGGTGCGCTCAACTGGATCGAGGAGCGATTGTTTAAGACAACAACGCCGCCTGAAGAGGTTGCAGCGATTATTGTGGAAGCTGTGCAGGGTGAAGGTGGTTATGTTCCAGCGCCAACAAATTTCCTGCAGGGCTTGCGGAGAATCTGCGACCAACATGGAATTCTTTTGGTAGTCGACGAAGTGCAGAGCGGAATGGGTCGGACAGGTAAGATGTTTGCGAGCGACCATCACGATCTCAAACCCGATATTGTTTGCATTGCAAAGGGCATCGGATCCGGGCTGCCTATTGGAGCGACTGTGGCGCGCGCGTCGTTGATGGACTGGAAGCCTGGTGCACATGCATCCACCTTCGGCGGCAATCCAGTTTGCATCGCAGCCGCTCTAAAGACGATTGAGCTGTTGGAAGGCGGACTAGTGAAGAACAGCGCTGACGTTGGCGGCTACCTGAAGAGTGAGTTGGAAAAGCTGATGAAGAAGTACGACTGCATCGGAGACGTGCGTGGCATGGGGATGATGCTCGGGGTTGAGTTCGTTACCGACAAAGCTTCAAATACTCCAGCGCCCGAACTTCGTGATCGCGTGGAGGTCGCCTGCTTTGAACGAGGCTTGATCATTCTGGGAGCCGGCTCGAATGCGATTCGCTGGTCTCCGCCATTGATCCTGACCAGGGAAAACGTTGACGTAGCGATCGAGATATTCGATCAGGCGATCACGGCGTCGGTGTAATCCAGGAAACGCTTTTGGGCTTGGGTCTTTGGGCTTGGGGCCTTTGGTTTTTGATTTCGTTTGACTCAGCTCCCTCAGATTGCGAGCTTCGGGATGGAACGAAAAATCAAAGACCCAAGACCAAAGCCCAAAGACCCAAGTCCTAGGTTGCCAGCTTCCTTCCGATTTCATTAATCCGCGCTCGCAGCCGTTCCTCATCAACTCCCTGCAACCTTCCCTCAAGATACAGTTCTCTTCCCGCACCTACTGTCATCAGCACGTCCCGGCCGGACGAACTGAAGATGAGTGTGCCGACAGGATCCTGACTGGGTTGCTGATGTGTTCCGGCGAGGGAAACGATTGCGAAGTCCGCCTGTAATCCCGCGCGCAACTCGCCTATCTGATTTTCAAGACCAAGTGCACTCGCGCCTCCACTCGTCGCAGTTCTCAACATCGTGTCGGCATCAAGCATCTTCCCGCCCGCTCCGTCTGTGCCCGAGCGCGCCATTAGCAATGCGAATCGTGCCTCTTCGAGCAGGTCGCACGTGTTGTTGCTGGCTACTGAATCGCTACCCAGGCCAACCGCGATGCCGCTTTCGAGAAACGCAACGAATGGCGCCCGGCGATGACTGAACTTTGCGTTGGATTTGGGACAATGCGCGACGCGCGCTCGGGCTTCCGCGATAAGTTCAATATCGGTTCGATCAACATTGATGCAGTGAGCGAGCAGAGGTCGCGTCTGCAGGATTCCATGACGAGCCAGATGCTGAATCGTGGATCTACTCGGAGTGCGCCATTGAATATCGCGTCGCGCCAGTCCCTCAGCAAAACTTCCCTGCCCTTCCCGCAACAACATCTCTTCCGCAATCGATTCGGCCGCGTGCATCATCACCGGCAGTTTCTCGGCCAGGGCGAACTCGGCGATCATTTCCAACTGCTCAGGACACACACTGTAAGGAGCGTGAGGAGACACACCGACGCGAACAAACGGCGTTTCCAGGTTGCGCAGCGACGCCACCTTTACTTTCAACGTTTCAAAATTCTGAGGCGCAAGTCTGGGGTCAGGCCCGAATGATTCCTGATATACCGTTCCCCTCAGGCCCACGTCGCGCAGCGCCTTCATGCTTTCGTGTGCCGCATCACTCGCATCCGCCACACATGTAACGCCCGCACGCAATGCTTCGCACGCTCCCCAGGCCGCTGAGACGTAAAGATCGTCCGGCGTCATGCGCTCCAGTCGCGCGGTCGTGAGTTTTTTCAGCCATGAAAAGAAGTCGCCTTCGTCGTGGTCGAGAAAACCCCGCATCGCCGTGAGTTCCAGATGTGAGTGAGTATTGATAAGGCCCGGAAGGATTACTGCTTCTTCAAACGAACGCCGGCTGGCTTCGGGAAACTCCCTTGTCAACGCAGCCTGATCACCGACCGCAGTGATCACGCTTCCGTCGATCGCGACCGCGCCATTCTTAATCGGGGGCGATGAGATCGGCAGAACCCAACCTGCGCTGTAAAGAGTTGTCATCCTTTTCTTAGAGCTGTGGGCTTAGTCTCAGAGCTTCTACGGAGTCGGCTGCGAGCGCGCACCCTTGAGTTTTCGATAACGCTCAAGAATTGAAGTCACATAAGCGCGCGTCGAGGGAATGCTGATCCTCTCGATGTATTCCTGGCCCGACAACGGAGGCCCGCCATACGGCGGCCGGTTCCATTCCGCGGCCCGCGTAGGACCAGCATTGTACGCAGCGATCATTCGCGCCTCGGGGTCGGGCATGTCCCGATAATCTTCATAAAACTTTTCCAGATACCAGCATCCGATCTGGAGGTTTCGCTCCGGGTCGCGCAGAAGACTCGCAGGATCGCTGGCCATTTGTCGTTCGAATTCGCGCATGCCAGTCGCAGTGGCCCAGTCGCGTCCCACGGCGGGCGTGACCTGCATTAGACCAATCTCGCCGTCCTTACCGTTTTTCCAAGGGCTAAAATAGGTCTCCTCATAGATCACACTCCAAACAAGATCGGGATCCAACCGGTAGATCGACGCCTGCCGCGCAATCAGCGCGTCGTAACGATGGATCCAATACTGATTCAGGAAGTAGAGACCTGCGATTACGATGAGGACTATGAGGACAACGGCAATGAGACGTTTCATCAAGATAGGTCGAAGACGCTCGGGGGCTTAGTTTCTTCGTTTCAGTCCTGACCAGAAACCTGCGGCTGAGACAGTCAAATCCACGCCTTCGTAGCGCGAACGAAGGGCCTGCTCATCCAGGACATGACCCTGAAGCCAAACCTCCGCTTCGAGAGTGGCACCCGGCGCGAGACAATCGCCGCGCAGCGCGCGCTGATTCACAAGGACTTCCAGCTTGATGTGATCCAGATCGAGATGGATCCAGTAAAGGTCACTACCGGAAAGGGGGTTCTTCAGCGGCTTGAAGGCGATCACGGTGCCGGAAAGACTCCAATCGTTTTCATGAGCGGCTCGCGCCGGAGCTGCTTTCTCGAGTGGCATCCAGCGATGTTTGTTCGCTCCCTTGCGAACCCGAGCACGATAAGCAAGACCGCAAAGACCGACGTGAAGCTCGTGTGCAGCAAACCCTGCCGGGCCAACTTCCGTTAGGTTCTGCAACTCAAACAGCACTTCGCATTCACTACCGTCGCGGTATCCGTGAACCACTGCTTCGCCTTCTTCGTCGTATTCAGTCAACGCCCAGGGAGTAATCGTCTGGATGTAACGCGCGCGAAATCCCGGACGACAGTCTGCATAAAACACGTCACCGCTGCCGGATTCGTACAATACCGTCCAAACCTCAAGTCCTTCGCCGAGTTTCCAGCAGCGTCCATGTATTACAGCACCCCGACGGCTCAACTGCGTCGCTTCACCCTGATCGCCGGCGCGCTCTGCCAGATAGTTGAACGCTTTCTCGCTGGGAACTTCCAGACCGATCGTTTCGAAAGTTGGGTTCATAGTTGCCCTACAGAAAAGCCGTCCTCAATCAACGGCGCCCTGCTCCCTGCTCGCCTACTTACGATTTCCTTCTTTTACCTTCCGACTCTGACCGCCTGTTTCCTCCGCGCGTGGTGCGCGACTCTTGAACCCTCGAATTCTTCGCTCGGGACCATAAGCCGGACGAATTCCCGAACGCACCAACTCAGCAAACAGATCTACATCGTAGTCTGCCTCGCGGGACATTTCTTCGCGGATGGCGTGGAGCACTTCGAGAAATTTGGGGCGACGGTACATCGGCAGATTTCTGATTTTCGACTTCCGATTGGTGATATCCAACTTCTTGTTGCGAGTGCCTTGTTTCACCGGGAATTCATCCCTCGCTGCTCACGCAGCGGAAAACAGATCTACTTAACGCTTTCAGTCGCCTCGGAAACGAGAAACTCAGGGGTGACGATCATGGGCACATAGAATCCGGCCGCCGTATTGAACAAGCGAATTCGTGCCTGACGCCTCACGTTTGCTAAATGTCCGAAGTTCCAGGTCACCAGATAATCAATCTTGTGAAACGATGCAAGGGCAACGTGAATCGCGTCGGCGATGTACTTGCGATGGAAAATGCCTCGGGAAACATATCCGTCGGCGAGAATTGCGACTTCATCCGTCAGCTCGACCTGTTCGAGTGGAGCGATGAGCTTGAGATAAGAACTCTGATGTGGTTCCGGAACTCTTTCAATTTCCCGAGTGACGAGTGGAGAGATCACAGCCCGATAATCGTTCATCTCGTGTTCCCACCAGCGAATTGTCAGATCGCGACGAAAGGGCTCACCGTTGTCCAGGTAAGCACCAATCACTGAGGTTTCGAGATATAGACTTTGCTTCATTAGAACTAAGGTTACATCTTCTCCGGCGTCGAAATCTCGCTCCTGGCAGTCTTCCCCAAAGGCTCGAGTCGAATCACTCCGCGCCGAAAATCAAACGACACGCGAAAGTGGCGGAGAAAATTGCCACCCAAAATTCCCGCCTGCGTGAAACCGGTCGTCTCGTTCACCGATTCAAGATCCAGGATCGCCGCGTTGAGCTGTTCCCTGATTAATGATCCGAGCATAACCTTGGGGAGAAGCATAGTTTTCACATCGTTGGTTACACCAGCTGCGCCAAAGACTCGCATGCGGGCCGGCGTCATGAAGTTTGCCATTTCTTCGAGCTCGGCGAGTTTCTCCGAGACCACGGAGATGCTGGCGCCAGTATCGATAATAAAGTTCTGCGTTTTCTCGATCCCTTCCAGTCGAACTTCACCGCTGAGAAATCCGCTCGAGGTAGTGCGCACTGGAATCTCAACAAAATCCGCGACAGGCGGCTGGACGCGGCCTGCGGTCTTCCGTAACAAATCGAGATTGTCTGACTGTTTTGGCCGCACCAGTTTGAACGTGCTCTCTCCATAATCTACTGACGCAAAGAACCTGGTGATTACTGACAAACCCAGGTACCCGTCGACCGGGACCTTATCGTCATAAAAGTGTCGAATGTAAACCGGCACATTCTCAACGCGAACTTCGCCGACTTCCAACGACGAAAGGAAGCCATAGACAATTTCAAACTTACCGGCGCCACCGACGGCACGAGCCATTCCACCTCTCGAGATTATATTCAGGCCAAGTCTGTTGGCCGTCTGTTCTGACACGACAGACATACCCGAGCCGGTGTCGAGCACGAAACGCAATGGCTCCTTCTGACCATTGATGCGAACTTTCAGGATCGGCCGAGCGTCGATTGCTTCAAAAGAGACGGTGGTCGTGTCGCGCCCGGTCGATACATAAAGCTGTCCCTGCTTTCCCAGGTAGCGTAGGAAATTGACGAGGCCGCGAATTCTCGCGCGGCGGTCGTCGTCTGTCTTGTGCGCAATCGCCAGGAACCGCTCATAAGAGTCGGCCGCCTCCTTGAACATTTCATAACGAGCCGCGGCTTGACCGAGACTGAAAACGTAGTCCGGTTCGTTCGGATCAAGGTCGACTGCCCGGCGCAAGCCATGGACACAATCCGCCAGCCGATTCTCATAGAAATCGACCATCGCCAGACCGGCGACAGCGAGGGCCTCGTCTTCCTTGATGGCCAGTGCGGTGCGAAACTCTTCGACCGACTCGCGAAAATCTCCTGACCCAAGAATTGCCTGGCCGAGTAGCGCATGTGCCTTTGCTGAAGTGGGGTTCGATAACAACACTCTCGCGGCGTGATCATAGGCCTCCTGAAGGCGCCTCTGTTTGAGCAGTGCAAAGCTCAGACTCAACCGCGCCTGCTCGTCCTGCGTATCCTTGCTTAACAGCTCGCGCAGGAGCGCTTCCGCCTGTTCGAAGTCGCCCTCACGCAATGCTTTCTCAGCACGCTTCAGGTTTTTGCTTTTGTCCAGATTGGCCGCTAGCGCATTTGTGGGGAGCTCGGCGCATACGACAAAGGCGGTCACAAGCCCGACCGCCAACGCTCGCTTCCATGTTGTAGAGCTTAACAACTGCATAACAACAGCCTTTCGATTCGCGACGAAGAACAGAACCAACCGTCGCCGAATCGCTGGATCGAAATTACTTCAAAACTTCCCCCGTTTTCATTGACCAAAAAACCAAATCTAGTTCGTCAAAATCAATCTCCAGGTGCGCGGCAACTTCTCGAAGTTTTTCTTCAGTTGCCAGGTAACGCGCCCTGGTTGTGGGTGGTTTCGGGTTATCAATTACCTTGAGATCTGCAAGACAACGCAAGACGTGTTTGTCGAGAATTGCCAGGCCTTTCAGCCCGATATTGCGCAGAAAGTGGCTGGCTTCCTTGTAACCCAAACCCTTGATGCGCCTCTCCTGGGCCAACCAATCACGGCGTTCGATCGGGTTGGAGAAACCGTTAAGACGTTCCCGCAACGCCATGCCGCAATGTTCGCTCAGATACTCTCGCGCAACTACGATGTAACCCGGGCGTGCGACTGGAAAGCGATGCGCGCCGGCCTGCTTCAACGCTAGCGTCATCTCTTCGCGTCCACCGTGCAACAGCAGTGGTCTAACTGCTTCGATCGACTTCAAACCCATTCGAGCTGAAGCTCCTGCCGTGAAAATGCAGAAGACGAGTTCTTCCCACAACCGCGCGTCAGAACCTTCTTGCCAGACTGCGTCGAACTCGACAAGTCGTTCTCGAATTTCCTTTCGTCGCGCGCGATGTGTGGCGCGAATGCTTTCAACTGTAACGGGCGAGTGATGGCGCACTTTGATTTGTCAATATCGAGATTCTAGGTGTCGGATTCTAGCCTTGTCAACGCAATTGTCTCGGCGCAGTGAACCCCATTTGCGTACGCTAAAGCACATGCATCTTTGCCTGTGGGCGGTGCATCAGACCACATTCTCCTCACGCTCTTCCGGAATTCTCTCCCAAACGATCATGTTATATTAATGAGCCGGGTAGTATCCGGCGATGGAAGATGAACAGCCACCGCACATCGAATCTGTTTCCTGCTTTCTTCGCACTTGTGCTTGCGCTGTGCCTGGCTGCGTCGTCATTGGCTCAGACCCAATCGCCAGCTCCGGCCGCCAGGGTTCCCGGCCCAATCGCTTCTCCGACTCCACCGCCACCATCGCCTGCAGCGGTACTGGTAGAACCACCTGAAAACAGTGAACAGGAGACAATCTACGGACTCCAGGGAGTTCTTGTTGAAACACTCGATGGCGCGGTCGTCTCCGCGCAGTCTGCTGATGAGACTTTTAATCCAGCATCTGCCATTAAGCTGGGAACTGCGTTTGTTGCGTTACGCACCTTTGGCCCGGAACATCGCTTTACAACCGGTGTTTGGACTGACGGCTCGCTCGACAAATCAACCGGCACAATCAACGGCAACCTTTATATTTCCGGTCGAGATCCCTCATTTCACTTCGAGCACGCCGTGATGATTGCACGGCAGTTGAACAGCCTGGGTATTCGCACGGTAACAGGCGACCTCGTTATCGGACCTGCCTTTACTATGAACTTCAGCTGGTCCGCGCGGCGCTCCGGCTCACAACTCTACGATACATTGGATTCAGCTCTTCGCTCCGGCGAAGCAACTCGGGCCTGGCTTTACGAACGGAATTCTTTGGGCGACAAGAAGAGTTTGGAGACTGTGCCGAGTGTTGCCGTAATGGGCGAGGTTCGGGTCGAGCCAGTGGTGGCTAACGCCAAACTCCTTCTTTCCCACCGCTCGAGCAGGCTTGTAGATATTCTCAAGGTGCTGCTTTGTTACTCCAACAACTTCATGGCAGAACGACTTGGCGATTCTGTTGGCGGCCTGCAGTCGGTCCGTCGTCAACTGATCGAGACGCTTGGTCTGGCTCCGGAGCAGCTCCAGATGGCTTCGCTCAGCGGGCTCGGTATTAATCGCGCGAGCCCGCGAACCATGATGAAAATCTTCCGGGCGCTGCGCGAGGAGTTGCGAAAGCACCGTCTCTCCACGACTGACATCATGCCGGTGGCTGGTGTCGATCCCGGCACGCTTGAGACTCGTTTCAGCGATCCGCCATGGCGTGGAAGTGTGATTGCGAAAACCGGCACCCTCGTCAGAACAGACAGCGGGGCCAGCTCCCTCGTTGGACAGATGCGAACTGCGAGTGGGGCAACGCTGCTGTTCGTCATCATGAACCGGCGCGGAAGCGTTACAAGATTTCGCTCAAACCAGGATTTTCTGTTGATGCAGATATTGAGCTCTCGCGGTGGCCCGATGGCTTTCAAATACACTCCACGCTTGCTCACAATGAGACTCTCGGACACCCAAAACAGCTTTACCGCGTCGGATGATGAGTTCGAACCGGTCCTGAAGAGCTCCAGCGCACCTCGCTAATTCCGAATCCACCGACTGAAAAATTTTGCGCCCCGCCGATCACGAGGATCGACGGGGCGCTTTACCGTCCAACTAACGCGCGCGGCGTGCGGCACCACACACGAGCGGACGATGCGTCAGCGCTACAGACACCTAAACCAGCCTGGCGCTTTGATAGTCGTACTCAGACTAAAAGCTCAAAGCCCATCCACTTTCAGAAAGGAACCTGAGCCCTGAGATCCCAGCTGGAGCGATTGGGAAGACAACTTCCACTGCTGTTACCGAGGGTGACGATTCATATCAAGCTCTTTGGAAGAGGAATGAGGAAAAGCCCCGATTAATTGACGAGTTGTTGCTGGCATGCCTGTTGCCGAAGAGGGAGCGGCGAGGTCCTACCTTGCAATACCCCGGCATCCGGAGGAGCAATGGCCGTCGAAAGAAAAACCGAACGCGTAGGAAACCACAATCGCGAGAGCGGATTTACCCTCTTGCAACTGGTGATCGTTGTCCTTGTAGTAGCAGTAATCGGCGGGATGGCAGTGTTTGGTATCGTTGAAGCGCGGGGGCGCATCCGCCTTACGAACTCAGCCCGACTCCTCGCAAGCTACATGGAAAAAACCAGGGTCGACTCGATTCGGCGGCATGCTGCAACCAATGACGAGATGGCAGGGGTAACCCTACTCAACCCTACGTCCTATCGCGTTCGAATGGACTTTGACGGGAATGGAACTGTTGAAACTCTCGATGTCAATCTCGAACCTGGTATCACGATCATCAGTAATCCGGTTCCCACTCGTTTTGACTGGCGCGGACGCTTTGTAACCGACAATCCGGCAACGACAAGGCTCAGCATCACCTTTCAGTACGGCACGAGGGCATCAGACCAACGAACAGTCGACATCACCCACTCCGGCGACGTGACGATTGACAGCCGCGAATACCTGGACGATGTGCCTAATGTGAACGTGAACTCCAATCTGAGCGGCATCGACTCCGGCTCCACGGTTAACGGGAACAATCATCCGACACCATCGCCGAGTCCTTCTTCTACTCCGACACCGCTACCGACACCAACGCCGTACCCAACGCCGTACCCAACGCCAACGCCGCTGCCGACACCAACGCCGTA
>Ga0134127_10001837_pt1 | contig 15545 bp, 17 predicted proteins | sample KB31753_FD_96459 | JGI IMG/M metagenome (GOLD analysis project Ga0134127, IMG submission 96459) | Terrestrial soil microbial communities with excess Nitrogen fertilizer from Kellogg Biological Station, Michigan, USA - KB3-175-3 | ecosystem: Environmental > Terrestrial > Soil > Unclassified ...
AGAGAAGCTAGCAGATGTTTCACATGGTTTTGTGGGTGCTGACTTGCAAGCATTAGCAAAGGAAGCTGCAATGAGAGCGCTGCGAAGAGTATTACCAGAAATGGACCTATCAAGTCAAAGTATACCTCTTGAAACATTAAGAAAAATCATTGTAAAAATGTCTGATTTTATGGACGTTATTAAAGAAATGGAGCCTTCTGCAATGAGAGAGGTATTTGTAGAAGTTCCAGATATTAAATGGGATGATATAGGTGGTCTTTCTCCTATCAAACAAGAGCTGCAAGAAGCAGTAGAATGGCCACTAAAATACGGAGGAGTGTTCACTTATGCGGATGCAACTCCTCCCAAAGGTATTTTGCTTTATGGTCCACCTGGTACTGGAAAGACTTTGATGGCCAAAGCTGCTGCAAATGAAAGTGAAGCTAATTTTATCAGTATAAAGGGTCCAGAACTCCTTTCCAAATGGGTTGGAGAGTCCGAGAAGGGCGTTCGAGAAGTATTTAGAAAATCAAGGCAGGCAGCACCATGTATTATCTTTTTTGATGAACTTGATGCAATAGCACCAACGAGGGGAGGCAACCATGGTGATTCTCATGTAACAGAAAGGGTCATCAGCCAATTTTTAACAGAAATGGATGGGCTTGAAATTTTGACAAACGTTGTAGTTATAGGTGCAACAAACAGACCTGATATAATAGATCCAGCTTTACTGAGGCCAGGACGATTTGATAGAATTCTATATGTCCCTCCACCTGATAGGGAATCAAGACTACAAATTCTGAAAATCCATACAAAAAAGAAACCACTTGCTGAAGATGTTAACATTGAAGATCTTGCTGAAAAAACCGATGGATACACTGGTGCAGATATTGCATCTTTGTCATCAGCAGCAGTAATGCTTTCTCTAAGGGAACATATCCAAAAGTATCCAGATCCTAAGGAAGCAGAAAAGCATAACCAAGGTTTAAAGATTAGTATGAAACATTTTGAAGATGCAATGAAAAAAATACGACCATTGTCAAAGCAGGAACTTGATATGTATAAGAATGTAGCAACACAGTTTGGAAGACCATAGATAATATGAATAGGTGTAATAACTTTTATTAAAAGGAGAATTTTCTATTAAACTGTTTTATCTTTTCTTTTAGATTTTGATATGAATAGCAAATTTTTAGAATTGCAAAATTAAAAGTTAAAGCATGAATTGTATAAATATAGATGCATTTTTTTAATAATAAATTTTCCTAAAACTATACAATTTTTTTGTATGTTTATTATAGAAAATTAATTTAAATGCCAAATCCTGCCAAATCAATTTCCATAAAAACATTTTTCCATTTTATTATAGGAAATGAGTAAAAGGATTAATAAATACCATAAAACAGTGCTTTAAAGTAAAAAGTATCTTAGGAAGATTAGAAAATTACGTCCTACTGGTACATTTTCTTTTTTAAAAAAATATTAAATGAGTATATTTAAGCTTTCCAAAGACATTGTTATAGTAAATTATATAGTATTCTTAATATGTTTAATAATACCACTAATTAATAACATGACAAATATCAATAAAAAACAAGTAACATTCGGAGTATTAGCTGTAGTGCTTGCAACAGCAATGATTGCAAGTATTTTGGTAGATAACTCTGTAGATGCAAGAAGACATCATAAAAGCAACCACCAAAGCATCTCACAAAGCTGTCACCAAAGTCAAAGCTCAAAAGTTGTAACAGCAGGTGCAAATTCACCAGTATTAAACTCTGGCAACAATGCAGCTGTATGCACTAACACAAACAACGGCGGCAACGCAGCAGCATTCTAAAAAAATCTCTGTAACAACAACAATAAGTAAAAAAATCTTTACAGATTCTTTTTTCCTTTTTTTTAATTTACTGGAATTGTATTGTATTTTAATTTTTTAATTTTTAAATGGATTTTATAGTAATGTTATGCTATTTTTACCTGTGATAAAATAGTTAAATCTATTCAAAGAATATATATTTTGTATTTTGCACTTTGAAAATCCTACCTTCATTATAAAAGCCAAGTATAAAGTTTCCATTACTTTATTTAATTATAACTGGATAATTTCAAATGCCTTTAATTATATTTCCAATTTTAAAAATTTTTCTTATAGAAGATTTGTTGGTACTCTTAATATATTACATTATACAAACTAAAATACCATGGCAACTATAACTAAAAAACAAGCCTCAATAGCAGTATTAGCAGTAGTATTTGCAACAGTAATGATTACAAGTGTTATTGCAACAGCTGACAATGCATTTGCAAACAGATATCATAAAAATCATCACGGTCATCATAATCATCACGGTCATCATGGTAATAATCATCATGGCGACCACGGTAGCAGAGACAACGGCAGAAGCAACAGCCAAAGCATTTCTCAATCAAATGACCAAAGACAAAGCTCACAAGTTGTAACAGCCGGTGCAAACTCACCAGTATTAAACTCTGGCAACAATGCAGCAGTAGGTACCAACACAAACAACGGCGGCAACGCAGCAGCATTCTAAAAAAATCTCTGTAACAACAACAATAAGTAAAAAAATCTTTACAGATTCTTTTTATCTTTTTTTTACTTTCTTTTAATATAGTGTATTTATCTTAATAAAAGAAATTTGATTTATAATTAAGAATTATTAGTATATTTTATAATTTATTGTACTTGTCTTTAATAAAAACAACCAAATGATAATCATTTGATATTTATAATTTGTCTATTTTCTATATTTTTTATATGATGAAAAATTACTTTTTACTGCGTAAGTTAAAGAAAACTAAATAATAATATCATTCTGTTTATAAGGCTCTAAAGTTAAGATATCATCTCTTTTTTATATTACAAGCAAACTTATTCATCCATTGCTTGACATGATTTAATTTATACCTCTGTTTCCTACATGGAAAGTAGTCATCAAAACCTTCAGTTCTGTATTTGATGTAATGTATTGTTTTTTCGATAATGCTTTTTCAAAACGAGAATGAAGATGATGCTCAATTCAAAAATTTACGTGCTTGAAGATACCATGTTCCACGGTCTGTTGAAACCGGGTGTTTGCCATATTCTTTTACAACATTTGATAAGAGTCTCTCTGCTACAAACATATTTCGCTGTTTTGAAATGCTTGTTGCAACAATATCCTTGGTTTCTGGTTATATAGTAACCCATAACAAAATGTATTCTGCTCCAACTTTTATTTGCGTTTTATCATAATGAATTCAGCAATTTTTATTTTTCTATGGAAAAGTTTTTCTGGTTTATATTTTAAAATCCAATCTCTTATTGCAGTATGGCTTCTTTTGACGTATCTAGATATCCTTCGACGTATTTCTCAAAGAAAGGCCACCAAAGTAAAGGTGCATATAATAAACTATATCCTCAAGATCTGTTCTTTTTCTTATTTGAAACATCATAAGTTATAGATAAAGAAGAAATCTATATCCTTTTTGTTAACTTTATATAGTCGTTTATAATATTTATATTTTAGTATGTTTGATTTTACTTGTCTGCCGTACTTTTTCTAATAACTCGGTTAGTTGAGCATGAGTAGGATCGAGCGCTTTAACCAAGTCTATATCAACATTGAACTTTTGAAGTTCTTGATAAATTTTATTATCTTCTACGGTGTTTACCAGTTCTTTAAGCGAAAAAGGTTTTTGCATTAATTCTACTACATGTTTTAAACATTTGATGGATTCTTCCAATGTTTCTTTGACAAACGCAGAAGCAAATATTATTCTTTGATGCGGATTGATAGATAAAATTTCTTTTGCCACATCTATGCCATTAATCTTTGGAATGAGATAATCTAATATTACAATATCAAACGGAGGTTTATTTGCTAATGAACCACAATAAAGTTGATTGCCATGATTGTTATCAAATGTTATTTTATGTAGCTCCTCATTATATATTTTAAGACAATCTTCTCCATTTGATGCTATTGTAACTTTATAATTTTTCATATCTAATCCCTTTCTATAAACTAATGCTATATCCGAGTCATCTTCGGCAATCAATAAATTCATATTTATTATTTAGTGATATCTATATTATATGTCATCATAAAAAAAATTAGACTATTTACTAACAAGTTTGTCATTAAAAGATCAGATTTTACAAAAAGTTATAAATTTTAAGTTGGCAAATATTAATATTAAAATATGTTAATCATAAAATTTTATATCAAAAATTTAAGCTTACAGTTAATAATAGAATAAATATACGATAATTTTTAATAAATATCTGTTATATAAATCTAATTATCTTTTTTTAGTTGAAAAAACCTTGTAGTCCTATTAATGTTATAATTCTTCAATACATTGTAAAAGTAACTCTTTTTTTCTATCCTGAAGCATTAATTTTGTAAACTTATCTAAGGTAAACACTTCTATTTTTTTAAAGGTTGAGGGAATAAATCCACCATATGCATAAATAACTTGTACAATATGATTTCCTGAAATATAACTGATTTCTTCTTCTATTGCGCTTGCGCTTTCTTCAATATATTTTCTATATAACAGTATTGGCTTGTGTGTATGAGATGATAATCTTGAGGCCATTTGAAGTTTGTCTTTGAATCTTTCGCCTAGCCATTGCTTTACTATATAATTTTCATCTACGATTTCTTCTACTTCTGGCTTTGGAACTGACTTTGCATGCTCATTTACAGGAATAACTGTATTTGTCTTTCTTGGATTATGATTATTACTTGTAATATGTGCATTATATGTATCTAAAGAGTTTCCTCTTTTCTTGGTCAATACTTTTTATCTATATTATAATTATATAATGCACTTTGTTAACATCTTTAGACTATTTAATTTACATTATTTACCTTTTCATATTCTGTAAGTTTATTTTATTAATATATTCTCTAATTATAAAAGTCATACTTAAACTTTATTTTATGGTAATTGTTTAAGTTATTTCTTTATTTTATTAGTTAAAAAGATAATAAGTTTGATGATTTCTAAGAGAGCATGTTTAAAAAAATTAACTTTTTCATGATTAAACTAAATTATTATATATTTTACTTGCTGTTAACAGAATATAATAAATCATGTAATCGATATCTTAAAGCATTATCTTTTTTCAATTATTTTAAGAATCATTTACTAGATAATGCCCTCTATATTCTTTGGGCGCTATTAACTTAAGAAAAAGCTATATCTTTAAATCCATTATAAACTCTATTGGAATCTCATAGACAAAGAACTAATCTAAAAGATATTGCTTATTCTCTACATATCTTTACTTCTTAGGTCTTTTATAGAAATACTGCAAAGGCGTTACATAGATTCATCATAGAAGTCATGTTTCCAACTGGAAGCGGATGCAGAAATACAAACCACAAAAAGTATCACCCAAAAGCAAAAAGATTGATCAAATTATTTTAGATGAAACCTTGCTTAAGATAGGTTCTAAATTTATCTTGTTATGGGTTGCAATAATTGAGCCAAAACATAGGCAAATCCTTAAGGTGGATATATCGTCTGATAGAACAATGCTGATTGTAGCAGAGAGATTTATATCATCATTGATAAATAGATACGGCAAGCATTTAGTTTCAACAGACGGTGGTGGAAGTTGGTATCCTCAAGCTTGCAGATTCTTGAAAGTAAATCACCATGTTCATTCTACATTGGAGAAAAGTTTGATGGAAAGAACAATGCAATACATAAAAGATAGAACTACAGTAGGTTTTGATGCCTATTTTCCTTGCAAAAAGAACAAGTGTAAATTAAAGCATGTAAAACAATGGCTTAATCTATTCATTGATCAACACAATAAAAGTATCTTAGTTAACAGGGCCATTATTTGAATATCTTTTATATATGTACTATTATATTTATTATTATTTGTTATTGATAATTATATTGTAAAAAAATGAAGACAATAAAGGTAGATCAAATTCAAGAAAATACTGAAAATATTATAGATGATAATAATGAATATATTTATAATGATATTTTTGATGTAGCTATAATTGGAGGGGGATTTGCAGGTTTATCTGCTGCATTATTGTTAGGGCGCTATCTTCGATCTACTATTATTTTTGATGTCAAAGAAACAAGAAAGTCACTTATACATGGATACCTGGGATTTGAAAAAACGTCAAGGGAAGACCTAATACAAATAGCTTGGCATAATGTACTTCAATATGATTCTATAAAAAGGGTAGAAAATAAGGTCGAAGACATAGAAAAAGATACCAATAATAATCTTTTTTTAATAACAACTGCCACAACCAAGTCTTATGTTAAAGAAAATAATTTTGATAAAATGGAAAATAATATTATTAGAAAAAGCAAAGCAAGGGCAAAATATTTGATTATATGTACAGGAATTAAGCATATAAAACCACAAATAAAAAACTTTGAAGATTATGATGGAAATGGTATATGGCATTGCCCTCATTGTGATGGTTTTGAGACTGCGAATAAAAAATTAATAGTTATTGCTTCAGATAATGAAAATAATAAAGCTATAGATTATGCCAAAGTATTTTTAGGATGGACAAAAGATATCACTTTATTTATACAGCAATCTTTTGAAAATAAAAATGATCAGACAAAGTGTTATTTAACTGATCAGCAGAGAAATGAAGCAAGAATATTGGGTATTAATGTAATTGAAAATGATGGTATAGCAGAAATTATTGGAAACTCAAAAACAAATACTATTAATGGAGTAATATCTAAAAGCAATAAATTTTTCAAAGCTGATATTTTATTCTATCATTTTGAAAAAAAGGTACAAAATGAAATTGCTGTTAAATTGGGATGTGAATTGGATGAAGAATATATTAAAGTAGATAAAAACCAACAAACAACAGTTCCTAAAGTATATGCAGCAGGAGATGTGGATATAGATAGACATTATGCTATCTTGGCAGCAGCAAGTGGTGCATTAGCTGCAATATCTATTTATGAAGATTTGTTAAAACAGGCAATTAAAACAAAAAAGATAGAAAACAATTTTTAGATTCTTTTATTTTCTATAATAAATCTATATTTTTATGATTTTATGTATATATATTTATTAAACAATGGCCCGCTAAATTGAGTAAAAATATATATTTTAATATATTTAAATGATTCAGAAAAGTTTACTATTATAATGTATAGATGTTGATATATAATAATTAATTAAATATTATTTATAAATGTCATCTATAATTATTAAAAAACAATTATCCTTAACATTGATTGTACTAGTTTTAACTACAGTCATGGTTGCTGGAACTATATTCTCTGCTTCATCAGATACCATAGTTTTTGCAAAAAAGCATAAAAATAACCAAAAAATACACCAATCTAATGAGCAAAAACAAAAATCAGTATGCATTACCGCTGGTGCAAATTCACCAATAAGCACCTCATGCAATAACTCCGCAGTTTCAGCAAATAGCAATAATGGTGGCAATGCCGCAGCATTAGGTGGTCATGGTAATTCAAAACAAAGTATAGGCCAATCTAATGAGCAAAAACAAAAATCAGTATGCCTTACCGCTGGTGCAAATTCACCAATAAGCACCTCATGTAATAACGCAGCAAATGCAAGAAACGATAATAATGGCGGTAATGGAAGAGCATAAGATTAAAAGCAATTAATAAATACGAAAAAACTATATTTCTTTTTTTTATTTATTGATTAATACTTTTTAATATAAATAATAATTGTAATAATTTAATAGTTCTCTTTGTTATGATATTTTAAACTTTCTAATAACTATTGCAAATACTTATAATATTTATTGAAAATAGATTTTTTAATTAGTGTAATAGGGCATAAATAATATTTTACTCTAAAAGAATCATTTATGGTAGATTACCTTATTATTTATGCAATAGGTATTATGGCAACTGTGTTTTCAGTATCAAGTACTCTCCCTCAAATAATAAAAACTTTGAAAATAAAAAAGACAGATGATATATCTATTTGGCTTGTAGTAGTATTAATAACTGGACTTGGGCTTTGGGTGGTTTATGGAATAGCCAAACAAGATCCTGTTCTAATAGGTGGTAATTCAATTGCTGTTTTATTAAATTGCATAATGTTATTTTTAAAGATAAAATACTCAAGAAACCCTCTCAAATAATATATTAAATCTCTTGCATTTAGAATAAACATCTTTATGATCAAAATCCTTTGTTTGTAAATTGACTTATTTATTTCTCATCTTGTTATTTTTGAGCGACATGATAGAATTCTTTCTTGCCTTGATTGCTGGAAGAAGAATTTATTCAAATACTTAAAATTCTTATTACTATCCTATGCGCTTCATCTGCTAGAACTGCTGTTTTGATTTTATAATAATTGTTTTTGGTTCTTTTCATAACGCGTTCAACTAATGCCTTCATTTTTTTTTGCCATCATGAACCTTCTCATCAGTAACTTTTAAAAAAGCGAGTATCTCTTTGGTTTTTGTATTAACAGCTACGTGTATTTTTAGATAACCACTTTCTTCTTTCCTAAACCCTACTTATCATACATCCGCTGAGACCTCTATTTGTTACCTTGACCCCAGTCCTGTCTACTGCAATGACAATGCCATCATAATTATCATTATAATCTAGCCTCTTGGTTAATAATTCTAATTTGTTTACTCTTCTTCTAGTGCAGATCTGAGAATAACTTGTTTACCTGGCAAACTTTTTTCTGTGGCTTTGATTATTCTCTCTCTCTTTTTGCCTATGAGGTAAATGAAAGTATGCTCTTGTGTACCCAATGCCAAGAATAAGAAAATCTGGAAACTGGTACTTTTTACCATTTTTATTTTCATTCATCCTTGCAAGATTGTCATCCCATATGTCCAGAAAATCATATGCAAAAAGTATTCCTCTTCTTACAAGGGACTGGTTATAAGAAGGCCAACGATGGATCACAAATGATTAATTGGTTTATTCGTATCTAAATGGATTTAGTTATACAACAAAGCCCAATATTGTATTTCTTTTTATTTTACCCTGAATTTTCTTTAAAAATTAGAGTTTAACTCAATTTTGTCATATTGCTGCTGCTGCTGTAGTTCTTGTTGTTCTTGTTCTTGTCGCCGTTTTCTCCATTGCCTCATTGTTTTAATTATATCGATATGATCACTTGGATAATGGTATATCTCATATACCATACCTGCTATTTCTTTTTTATCAAGTGGTTTGTTATCTTCAGATAAATCTAGTAGTTTTTTATTTGCTTCTGTAAATTCATATTGATTTATCTTATCTTTTGCTAATATTGCTTTTAGATGATCATTTTCTTTTGCAAGGTCGCATGATTCTTTTGATACTAAATCTAGTGTTCTGTTTTGGTTATCTAGTAATTGCTGCAAATAATTTAACTTGTACAGTAGATGTCTCTTTTCTCTAAACTCTTTTAATTCATTTGCAACTGTTTTACACTCTTTTATTATTATTTAATTCTGTTCTTTCTTAATTGTGATTTGTATTTTAATACTGTTTTTTTGAACTGATAGTTGATTTACAAAAGAAGGTATCTTGTGTATTGGAGTTTGCAAATCCATTGCTAAATCAGATACTTCTTTAATTTTTAAAAAAAAATCTTTTGGAGAAATTTGTTGCTTAAAGCAATATATATCAATTTCTTCAAGAAAATTTTCTATCTGGTCTTCGGTTATCTCTAAATCTTCTAAAAATCTTCTTAATCTTATAGATGCAGCAAATGAAAATATTCCTATATCTTCTTTTTTTATTTGTAATGAAGTTTCTCGCATCAAATCTATATCTGGAACAGTGGTTTTGAATTGCTCAATAATGTTTGTAACAGTTCCTCTACCAATGTCATTATTTTCAGCTAATTATGTCTCGAGATATTCCTTGTATCCATTGATAGAGCACTTGAACTTTGATTTGACGTGGAATTGGATTGCTCAATATTTGTTATTACTACTTTACTATGGTTGAAAATGCTTATAAAGGATAAAAGAGTGGTTGTAATTTCATATCTGTTTGTGCTATATAGGCGCATCTTTTGAGCACTTGACGAGCACTTGACGAGCACTTGACGAGAGACAGGCCAACTATATACCATTTGATTTCTTTAATTGGATTTCAATAGGTTTTTTGCTATCATGTTAAAAACCATATCGTTCTTTTAATAAATCTTTGATTGAATAGTTTGTATGATCATATTAACAGTTGTGCAAATATCTGATTAATTCTTAATGTAAAATGATTGTACTTGTTTGGATTCATCGATTTTTATGATTTTAAAGGTGCTTCAAAAAATATATCTATGATTTTGTTATTCGAAACAAGTAGTATTAGTTTACAGAAGCGTATACAACCTCCTTTACATAACTGTTAAGCCATTCTTTTAAACAGATTATATAGATACTTTTATCTTCATCTCTTTTACCATGTTTTGATACCTATTTGCATATACATATATTCATATAGAAAAATAGTTTTCTTAATGTAATATGTAATTAGATTATTATGTTTATTGAGTTATTATTTCTAATATTAATTTTAATATTGTGATAAGTAATAATTATATTTAAAAAAATAAATTAAATGGGTTAATAATTAATACCTTGTTGTTACTCTGCTTTGTGAGATAATTATGATAAATAATTTTGTTATATTTTAATAAAGTAATGTATATTGTATATTACAAATTACATTATTTACAATAAAAGAATTGTGTCATTAAGATTATAGAAAATAATTCCTAATTATTATATAGAACTATTACTCTAAATTGATTTAAAGTTAAAGCTGGTAATCTAGTATACACATACATGGGTAAAAAAATTACACGTAGAATCTTTTTGTCATTGACGATAACACTCTTTATGTTTGTTATTGGTAATTATCCAAATGTTTATGCTACTATGGATAGTAGCTTATCTATTGATTTACCTAAGGATATCACTTTACCTTTACCTTTACCTTTACCTTTACCTTTACCTTTAAATTCACATATTACAAATGCATTAAATGATAACCATGGATATGTTAATGATTTAATTCCATTTCCATAAAAAATTCTAAATAAAAAAAGTTTTCTATTTTATAATCTGTTTTTTCTTTTTTATTGTTGATATCTATTTGATATTTCTTTGAATAGTTTAATTGTCATTGGATTTTTCAATAGATCCTTTATTTTATTTCTATTCTCTTGAGAATAGGAACTCTGATAATGTTTATCAAATGCGGCTTTATTTGACCATACTTCATCAAACACCATTTCATTTGGATTGTCAATTGAATAATTTAGGAAATATGATATATTTCCTTCCTCTTTTCGTGAAGGTTCAATAATTGAAATTAAAATATCTAATAATTCTTGTCTTTTTCCTTCTTTTACTTCTATAAATGCTAATACACGAATTTGAGAATCATCTTCAAAAGATTTATTTAATTCTGTTTTATTATTTTGCATTTTTATCTGTTTAAAGATATTTAATAAACTTTTTTTATTTGTTTCATCTTTTTTATTACCTCTCGAAAATCTATGAACAAAATCTAATTTAATTGCTCAATATTTTATATATCTTATTAATAAATCCTTATAATCATTATTAAATAAAAAAATGTTAAAAGATATTTTTGTTTAATATTTTTTTCTATTTGTTTTGCTAATAATAAAGTTAAAAGAATAAGGAAGAAGATTTTTTGTTGATGATGATGATGTTGTTGATTATATTATTTTTTTTATTGAATATTTGAATATATTATCCGAGATTAATCGAGTGTATTTTATATTTAATTATTATTATAATGGCGATTATAGCTGTTTTGTATTTTACCTTTGAAAATATGGAAAAAAGAAAAGAAAAGAAAATGACTTTTATTGCTATTTTCTTGCTTTTACAAGAACTAGTACAGCTACTCCTGCCATCATACCTCCAAATACTAATAACACAAAAATAGGGAAACTACCTGATGATGTTTCTATTCCCTGAGGTGCAACTGAAGACACTACTGCATATTCAGTATCGCCAATTTTTTGAATCTTTGAAAATCCTCCAATTTGTATTTGTCCACTTGGAGGTGCTGTAAAACTGTGCAAGCCCACATTTGTATTGTTGACATTTCCAGATGCATCTGATTCTTTTGCAGTGTGTGTTCCTTCTCTAAAACTACTTTCACCTAAAGAGTAAATAGAAATTATTTTTGAACCTCCTTTTCCTACACTAAATCCAAATCCTGATGCTCCAGCTTGAGATCCAGTAGCATCAAATAAAAAGTGCCAATTAGTCATTGAAGCACCAAATTCACTAAAATCAAGTATTGGTTGATTCAAAATACCTGAAAAGGATGGTGTTTTTGCAAGTGTTGATGCAAGACCAGGCACTAATTTTTCAAGCCCCCCTATTGGATGATTTACATCTATTGTTCCATATTGCGGAGTGGTTACATTTAGGGGATCGTTTATTGCAAAACTTCTCCAATCTAGATCTACCAAAGTGTTATCCGTTCCATTGGATGATGTCACAAGTCCTGTAATAATTGGCTTTAGCTGTACTTGATAAGATATTGTAGCAAGATCTGGACCGCCATTGAGTGTAGCTTTATAAGATAAAGTTGCATTTTTAAATTGAGCTTGGCTTTGTTTTTCTTTTAATAATACATTATTTAATGTAGATACAATTTTATCTACACCACTATTTGGATCTGAGGAATTTGCTGTAAAAGTGATATCCTGCTTTTTACCATTTAATAATTTAGCCATAGGGCTATTTTCAGGATATTTTAATGTAAGAATTTTGTCGCCTCCATAGTTGGCTGTTGCTTCATTAAGTGATGGTGAAACAGAAGATTCCATTTGTAGGGCAAAAACAGGTTCAAAAATACCTCCAAAGATAACTACAGTTAGTAAAATTACTATATATTCTGAGGTTATTAATCTCAATGAATTTCAATTCGACATAGCCTGCTTATAATCTTATTGAAATAATGATTATATTGCTTTCAATTTACATTAAATTTGATATGATTATAATAAAAGTTTAAATTTTTCTATAATAAATTGGATATTTACTTCTTTTATGATTAATAACTTTGGATTAATCTGTTATAGGTTTTATAATTTATTTATTGTAAATTCAAAATTATTTTAACAATATTCCTATAACAATATTAAATTAGTATTTCTTATAATGTTTGTAAAAGTGATATTATAATGCAACAACAACTGAACAACTGAACAACTACTGTCATCACCATCTAGATAATAATTATAACAACGCCATAGCCACAATAAAAACAAAAATCAAAATTATAACATTAGTAAACGAATTAGAACAACAAAATTAATTAGATCAATAAAAAATAGTAGTTTAATATATACAACGATATTATTGATATAAAAGATTAAAACAGCAAAACAATATTTTTAACTTCATGATAACCGTTTTAGCTGGAGGGACTGGTTCTGTTAAATTAGTTAGAGGATTGTTTTCACAATATAAAGACATGGTCGTTATTTCAAATGTTGCAGATAATTTTTGGTTTTATGGGTTATATATATGCCCTGATATTGATACAATAATCTATGGATTGAGTAATAAGCTAGATAAGAAAAAAGGCTGGGGTATAGAGAAGGATACTTTTAATTTTTTAAATTATATGAAGAGCATAGACGAAGAGACTTGGTTTGGTTTAGGTGATAAAGATTTAACAATGCATGTGTTGAGAACAAAGATGTTAAAGGAGGGCAAAAAACTATCTGAAATAACAGATTATTTTACAAAAAAATATAATATTCCAATTAGAATAATTCCTGCCTCAGATAATCATTATGAAACACATATTGTTACCCTACATAAAAAGGAAATGCATTTACAAGAATTTTGGATAAAATATAAGGCATCAATTCCAATTTCAGATATCTTTTATCGTGGGATTGAAAATGCTCAATTAACCGAGTCTATCAGTGAAGTATTATATAATTCAAAAGCTATAATATTTGCACCAGGCAATCCAATTACAAGTATTGGTTCTATTCTTAATATACAATCTTTAAGCAAAATAATAGAGCCTTTAAAAGAAAAAGTAATTATTATTTCTCCTTTTGTTTCAAATAAAATCATTAGTGGTCCTAGTGAAATTTATATGTCAGCAAAAAAAATACATCCATCAATAAAAGGGTTAATTGATTTTTACTCTGAATTTACAACTAATATGGTTTTTTCAAAAAAAGATAAAAAAGAAATTGAAAAAGAAATAACCAAAGATTATTCACATATTAATTTTTATTTTACAGACATAATAATGAATAATACTGCAAAAGAAGAAGCTTTTGCAAAATATTTGATTTCAAATTTTATCAATTCTTGAGTGTATATTCTATTTGAAAATATCAAAGAAGACAGCAATAATCATTCCAATAAAAAAATATGAAAAAAGCAAAACCAGGTTAAGCCCATTTTTAAGCTTTGAAGAAAGAAAATGTCTAACTCAACTATTAATTTTAGATACTTTGGAAAAAGTGCATCAATTAAATAATTCTCAAACTATTGTGGTTTCAAGTGAAACATTACAATTACCTGATAAATTCAATGATATAGTAATTATTAATGAGGATTTCAGTAATGGTGTAAATAATGCTATTGAATTAGCAAATAAATTCATTGAAAATAGTACTCATTATTATTATTCCGAATCGATTATTCTTCCTATCGATCTGCCTTTGTTCTTTATTAAAGATTTACAGAAAATAATAAACTATTCAAGAAAATTTGAAAATTGTATTTGTATTGTACCGTCAAATAGATATGATGGTACAAATCTCTTGCTTAGAAAACCAAATTTTATTATAGATACTTTCTATGACAATAACAGTTTTTATAATCATATAAAAGCAGCAAGTGAAAAGAAGAAATTTATAAAAATATTTAATTTTCCAAGCCTAATGATCGATCTTGACACCTTTGAAGATATCATATATATCCTTAATATTTGTAAAAATCCAGATTATGCTCTACAGTTAAAAAATGATAAAATAAATGAAAGCAAAACTCTTTGTTTTTTAAAAGACTTGATAAAAAACAAATATATGAATAATTAAACTATATTGTATGATCAAATCGTATTTAGGTTTGAAGATTTTTATTTCAAATAAACTATATTCTATTATTGCTTAATAATATTATAGCCATAATTGCAATTTCTTTTATCTCTGTAGGGGCTTTATGGGGAATAGGCAATCTTTTGCATCCTCCAAATCAAAATAAATTAGAAAAATCTCAAGATTCTGTTTTATTGGTGGCTCAAAACAATGCATTTAATGAAACTAATCCTACTTTATTTGTAAAAGAAAATAAGCCAACTAAATTGATAATATTAAACAAAGATTTTGTAAAACATGATTTTATTTCAGATGAGTTAGGAATAAATTCTGCATATCTGACAACCGAACAGGATTTTGTTACTGCAATTGCTAGTGATAAGCCCGGTGAATATGCATATTATTGCTCATTTCATCCATCGATGAAAGGAAAAATAATGATAACAAAATAATTACAAATATTTTTATTTCAAATAACTTTGAT
>Ga0134127_10001840_pt1 | contig 15535 bp, 11 predicted proteins | sample KB31753_FD_96459 | JGI IMG/M metagenome (GOLD analysis project Ga0134127, IMG submission 96459) | Terrestrial soil microbial communities with excess Nitrogen fertilizer from Kellogg Biological Station, Michigan, USA - KB3-175-3 | ecosystem: Environmental > Terrestrial > Soil > Unclassified ...
CGGCCCTTCACGTCGGGCCGCGCCACCACCACCTGGCGGTCGAAGCGGCCGGGCCGCAGCAGCGCGGGATCCAGGACGTCCGGCCGGTTGGTGGCGGCGATGAGGATGACGCCCTCGTTGGTCTCGAAGCCGTCCATCTCCACCAGGAGCTGGTTGAGCGTCTGCTCGCGCTCGTCGTGGCCGCCGCCCAGCCCCGCGCCCCGGTGCCGCCCCACCGCGTCGATCTCGTCCATGAAGATGATGCAGGGCGCGTGCTTCTTGCCCTGCTCGAAGAGGTCGCGCACGCGCGAGGCGCCCACGCCCACGAACATCTCGACGAAATCGGAGCCGGAGATCGAGAAGAAGGGGACATTGGCCTCGCCGGCGATGGCCTTGGCGAGGAGCGTCTTGCCGGTGCCGGGAGGTCCCACCAGGAGCACGCCCTTGGGGATCTTGCCGCCCAGCTTCTGGAAGCGAGGCGGATCCTTGAGGAACTCGATGATCTCGCGCAGCTCTTCCTTGGCCTCTTCCACGCCCGCCACGTCCTGGAAGGTGACCTTGTTCTGCTTCTCGGAAATGAGCCGTGCCCGCGCCTTTCCGAAGGACAGCGCCTTGGCTCCCCCGCCCTGCATCTGGCGCATGAAGAAGATCCACACGCCGATGAACAGCAGCATGGGCACCCACTGCAGGAAGATCGCGAAGTAGGACGGGTTGCCGTCGATGGGCTTCACGATGATGCGGACGCCCCGGTCCTTGAGGTTCTTCACCAGATCCGGATAGTCGGCGGTCATGGTGCGGAACGACTCACCGTTGGCGAGTTTCCCGCTCACCAGGTTGCCCCTCAGCGTGACTTCCCGCACTTCACCCGTCTCGACCTTTTTCAGGAAGTCCGAGAAGACGATCTCGTCCCGGGGGGATTCCTTGGTCTGAAACAGATTGAACAGGAGGATGACGATGAGGCCGATCACCATCCACAGGGCGAGATTCTTGTAGAAGGGATTCATGGCGCAAAAAGTATACCACAGGCCCAAACGTGTGGTTCGGCGCGGGCCCCGGCGGCATTCGTGCCCCCCGGCCGGCCGGCCGGAGAGCCGGAGCCGGCCGCGGGCCACCGCACCCCGGCGGGCGAGCGCGAGACCGATAGGATCGGCGCTCGAGCTTGCCCGGAGCTGCCGACGCGCGAGGCCCGATCGAGGGTCGTGATCATGCTGCGGACTCGCCTCCGGAGGCTGGCCTCAACCCGCTTGGCCAGGGTCCAGCACGTGGATGTCCGGGAGACCCCTATAGATCCCCCCGATGTCGAACCCATACCCCACCACGAAGTGGTCGGGAATGACGAAGCCCACGTAGTCGAGCTTCACGTCTACCTCGCGCCGCTCGATCTTGTCGAGCAGCACGCACACCGCCACGCTGCGCGGCCGCCGGGTGGCGAAGTTCTGCCGGAGATAGTCGAGCGTCCGGCCCGAGTCCACGATGTCCTCGACGATCACCACGTCCCGCCCCTCGATGGAGAGGGAGAGATCGGAGGTCAGCCGCACGATTCCCGAGGAGCGGGCCTCGCCGCCGTAGGACCCCACGCCCATGAAGTCGATGGCGATGGGCACCGGAATGGCGCGTATGAGGTCGGCGAGGAAGATGGCGGCGCCCTTGAGCACCCCGACCAGCAGCGGATTGCGACCCGCGTACTCTCGCCCGATCGCGCGGCCGAGCTCCACGATCCGGGCGGCCACCTCCTGCCGCGAGATCAGGACGCGTCCCGGCCGGTCGGGCACGGGCGCCTCAGTTGGCGATGACGAAGGTCGTGACGGGCACCCGCGCGCGCACCTGCTCGGCGAGACGCAGGGCCTCGTCGCGCGAGCGCGCGCCGCCCACGCGCACCCGGTAACGCGGCTGCCCGTCCTGGGCCGCCACCGCGCTCTGGAATACCGGAAAGCCCGCCTCCGCGAGCTGCTTGTGGACGCCGTCGGCTTGCTGGCGGCTGCGAAACGCGCCCACCTGCACGCTCCAGCTCGCGGACGCCGGAGTGGCCGCGGCGACGGCGGTATCGGTGGCCCCCCCGGACACCGGCGTCGTGCTGGGCGCGGAGGCGGCGGTGACCGGGGCCGCCACTCCCGCCCGCGCCCTGTCTTCCGCCGCCCGCGCGCGGGCCGACGATCCGGTGGGCCCCATGGGCGCGGTCAAGGTCTGGTAGAAGGTCAGCTTCTCTCCCATCTCGCGCGGGCGTTCCGCTTCGGTCTCGGTGAGGCCGCTCCGCCGCGGGACGGCGGGCGGCTTCTTGGCCAGTTCCATCGACGCCGAGGGAACCGGCGCTCCGCGCCCGCCCCACTGTCGCCCCACGAGAATGCCCAGGGTGAAGGTGAGCGCGAGAATCGCGAGGGCGGCCATGACCAGGCCCGCCCGCTGAAGAAATCCGCCGCCTCGCTCGTGTCTCATGGTTCGGGGGTCCCCTCTCTCGTCATGCTCTCTGGAGCCGACACGCCAAGCAGCTCGAGGCCGTTCCGTATCACCTGCCCCACCGCGGCGGCGAGGCCGAGGCGGGCGAGGGTGAGCGGGCGAGCCTCGGTGATGATCCGATGCGCCTTGTAGTACGGGTGGAACTCGCCCGCCAGCTCCGTCAGGTAGAACGCGAGGCGGTGCGGCTCGCGTGCCCGCGCGGCGCCCATCAGCACCTCCGTGAACTGGATCACGCGCTTGATCAGCGCCTGTTCCTCGGGCAGGACCAGCGGCGTGAAGTCCAGCTGGTCCCACGGCGGCACCTCCACGCCCTGCTGCGCCGCCATCCGGAAGAGGCTGGCCACCCGGGCGTGCGCGTACTGCACGTAGTAGACCGGGTTGTCGGCGGTCTGGCGCGTGGCCACCGCGAGGTCGAAGTCCAGCGGGCTGTCGTGGCGGCGGGTGAGGAAGGTGAAGCGCGCGGCGTCGCGGCCCACTTCCTCCAGCAGCTCCTCCATGAGGACGAACTCGCCCCGCCGCTTGGACATCCGCACCGGCTGGCCGTCGCGCAGCAGCGAGACCAGCTGCACGATCAGCACGTCGAAGGCCTCGTCGGGATGGCCGAGCGCCCGCATGGCGGCCCGCAGCCGCCCGATATAGCCGTGATGGTCCGGGCCGAGGAAGTTGATGACATGGGCGTCCCGCTCCGCGAACTTCACGAAGTGGTGAAACCCGATGTCCACCGCGAAGTAGGTGAGCTCGCCGTCGGACTTCCGGAGGACGCGGTCCTTGTCGTCGCCGAGCGCGGTGGAGCGGAACCAGAGAGCGCCGTCCTGCTCGTAGGTGTGCCCGCCGGCGGTGAGGAGCGCGATCGCGCGCTCGGGGAGGCCGGCAGCGCGCACGTCGCGCGCCTCGTGCACCCACCGGTCCACCTCGGTGCCGTACTGGGAGAGCACGGCGCGGTGGCCGCCGACCATGGCCTCCACCGCCTCACGCCCCAGCCGCTCGCGCCGCGCGGGCTCCGCCAGCGCCAGCGCCGCGCGGACGCCCGCCGGATCGCGCTTGAGCCACGCTTGCGCGAACTCGATCAGGTACTCGCCGGGATAGGCGTCCTCCGGCAGCTCGGCCGGCTCGCCCAGCGCTTGCCGTAGCCGCGTCTCCACCGAGACCGCGAGCGCCTGGAACTGATTGCCCGCGTCGTTGACGTAGTACTCGGAATCCACCCGGGCTCCCTGCGAGCGGAGAATGCGGGCGAGCGCGTCGCCCACGGCGGCCGCCCGCGCGCTGACGATCACCAGCGGACCGGTGGGATTGGCCGACACGAACTCCAGCCGGTAGTGGCGCTCCGCGGAAGCGCCGCTGGTGCCGTACTTGGCGCCGGCCGCGAGCACGCCGCGAAGCTGGGCCGAGATGGAGTCCCGCGCGAGGATGACGTTGATGAAGCCCCGCCCCGCGCCCTCCGCGTTGGCGACCTCCGGGAGGGCCTCCAGCTCCGCGACCACCATGGCCACCACCGCGCTCGCGTCGAGCCCATGCTGCTTGGCGTAGGCCATCGCCGAGGGCGTGGCATAGTCCGCGCCGTGCTCACCGCGCGGCAGCTGCCAGACCACGCCGCGTGGCTCGGGCATCCCGTGGCGCGCGAGGGCGCGACGGAACGCCTCGGTCAAGGTGTCGGTGACGCTCAGCGGGACCTCCTCGGGTGCGGGTGACCGGGGTGAGACAGAAAACGCCGCGCGTGGCGGCGATGAGAAATGATACCCCCGGCTCCGAGCGAGGGCGAAGCATTTTCGCTTGAATCAGCGTCTCAGCCGAGGGCGCAACACCTCCATTCCGACGCCGGGTTCGCGCGCATCCGTTCGCCCCTCGCTCGCGTCAGCTCGCATCGTCCCTCAGGGGCCTCTCTCGAGCATGGCGAGCGCCAGCGCCGACGCCGCCACGGCCAGCGCCGACGCGATGGCGGCCACGCGCAGCGCAAGCCCGATGGCCCGCGGGCCGGGCGGGGCGCCATCGCCGAGCGAGTAGTGGCCCGGCTTGGCCAGGCATACGCCGATCCCGCCCGCCATGGCCGCCATGGTGCGCCCCGCGTTGGGGCTGGCCGTCTTGCCCCCGTCGCGCCGGAGCGCGTGCCAGGCCCTCGTCCCCGACGCCCCGGCGCCGCCCGCGAGCGCCGCCGCCGCCACCAGCGCCGCCGCCGCCAGTCGCGCCGGGATCCAGTTCAGCGCGTCGTCCAGGCGGGCCGCCGCCTTGCCCAGGTACTTGAGCTCTCCGTCGTGGTAGCCGAGCATGGCGTCCGCCGTGTTCACCACCCGGTACGCCCAGGCCGCGGGCACGCCGCCCAGCACGAAGAAGAGCACGGGCGCCACCAGGCTGTCGGTGAGGTTTTCCGCCAGCGATTCGACGGCGCCCGACGCCACCTGGCCCGCGTCGAGCAGCGCCACCGGTCGGCTCACCAGATCCCGACCCAGGACCTCACGCGCGGTCTCGAGCCGCCCGGCTTCGAGCGCATGCCGTACCCCGGTGACGGCGGTGAAGAGCCCGCGAAGGGACAATGCCCCCTTGAGGAGCACGGCATCCACCAGTTGGGCTGCCAGCGGCCACGGCGACAGCGCATACTCGAGAGTCAGCGCGAGGACCGCGGTCAGGGACGCGAGCGCGGCGACGAGCGCCGCGCCGCCGACAAGGAGCAGGCCCGGGGGCGCGCCCGACAGCCCGCGCCGTCCGGCTCCAAGCGCGCGGCCCACCCAGGCCACCGGATGCCAGCGATTTGGAGGATCCCCCAGCGCCAGGTCCAGCGCGAGGGCGATCAGCAGCGTGGCCAACGTCACGTCGGCTCAGCGCAGCTGGAAGTCGAGCGGAAGCCGGATGCGCAGCGGGCGGCGGGGAAGGCCTTCCGGGAACGGCAAGGGCGGCAGCGAGCGCACCGCCGCGATTCCCGCCTCGTCCAGCACTCCGTGGGACGACGAGGCGTGGACCTCGACGGCGGTGACGCGTCCGTCCGGCTCGAGCAGCACGTCGAGCTCGACCCGCCCGGCGAGCCCCTGCCGGCGCGCCGCCAGCGGGTACACCAGCGCGTCCTCGACGCTGCGCCGGAACCGCGCCAGATACGGCCCGTACTCGGCGGGCGCCCCACCCCGCCCGTCACCCGGCAATACCAGCGCCAGCCGCGCGCCGCCGGACGCGGCCACCCCGGCGCCCGCTCCCGCCCCTCCGGCTTCGGACACGGCACCGGCCGCGCGGCCCGAGCCCGGCGCCGGCACGGTCCCCGCCGCGGGCGCGCCCGCGACACCGGGCTTCGCCTCACCGGCGGAATCCGGAGCAACCGCGCCCGTGGCCACGGTCGTGGGAGGCGTCTCGGCGGGCCTCTCGTCGCCGGGCGCGGCTCTTTCCAACGACGGAGCGGGCGTCATCGTATCGGGCGCGCCTGGATTGGAAGACGGCGCCGAGAGCGCGGGAGACGACGGCGAGGCTCTCGTCTCGCCGGGTCGCTGGGTAGCCGGGGGCGCGGGAGCGATTGACCCAGGAGCGCCCGATGACGGCGTGGTCACCGTCCGCGCGGCCGCGCGGTCGCCGGGCGGAGCGGGCCGAGAAGGGCCTGCCGCGCGAGCCCCGGCTCCCTGCTCCAGGGCTCCCGCGTGGTCCTGGGTGAGGTCCACGAAGAGCGGCGCGACGGGCGCGCGAAGCTCCAGCACCGAGATAACCACGATCGCCACCGCGTGGACCGTGAGGGACAGGAGCACGAGTCCACCGCCCCGAACCCGCGCCCGGCTCACTGGTTGCGCTCCCGCCAGCCCCGGATGCCGTCCTCGAGGGCACGGCGGGCGGCCTGCGCCACCGTCCAGCCGAGCGCGCTGACGGGGCCGCCGAAGCGCGCGCGCGGCCCCCGCCCCGTCGCCGCCACGATGACGGCGTCCGTGGACGTGCCGGTCACGGGCGCGCCGGCGGCATCCCGGAAGCCGGCCTCGACCAGCGCCAGCACCTTGACCTCGGTGACCGTGAGGACGAGGTTCACCAGCGCCGCCGGCTCGGGATCGCCGTCCACGAGGATGATGGTGTTGATGGTGGAGGCCGTCCAGGCGGCGATGGGCGCCCGGCCCGCCGCCATGCGATTGCTGAGCCCCACGGTGGCGATGGCCACCGCGTGAGATCCCTCCGCGGATTCCTCGCCGACAGTGGCGTCCTGGGTGCGCGCGCCGGTGAGAAGTCCGACCCAGGGACCGGTGAGATTCCGGCCCCGAGCGTAGGCCTCGAGCAGGCGGTCTGGCTCCTCGCAGCCGTCTCTTCCCTCCACGTGCAGATTCACGATGGCGCGGGTCTCCACCAGGCCTCCACGCAGAACGGCCGAGGACAGCGCGCGCAGCGGCCGGTCGGCCGCCACCACCACCGCCTCGGGCCCGCTCTCGACGTGGAGGCCTGGAATCATCAGCTCGCGCTCGCGCGCGTCAAAACGCCGCCCGCGCGCCGAAGAGGAAGTTGGTGCCCAGCGCGGGGAAGCCGCGGACCTCGGCATAGCCCTCGTTGAAGAGATTGTTCACCCGGAGGGTGAGATCGAGCGATTGCAGCCATCCGTATCGGTCCAGGGCCCGGAAGGTGCCGCCGATGTCCACGCGCGCGTGTCCGCGGTTGTAGCCGGCGGTGGCCGACTCGAACTGGCGCGTGATCACGTGGACCTGGGTGAAGAGCGAGAGCCGGCGGATGGGCTCCCAGGTCAGCCCGAAGTTCCAGCGATGCTGGGGCTCCCGGATCAGCCAGCGGTCGGTGCTGAGGTCCTCGCTGTCCGTATAGGTGTAGTTCACCGTTCCCACCAGGTTGCGGAGGATGTCGATCTCACCGCTGGCCTCCACGCCCTCGGTGCGCGCGCGCGCCACGTTGATGGCGGCCACGAACGGAAACGTGTTGATCGGCACGAAACGGATCAGGTCCTCGAACTTGTTGTAGAAGTAGGTGAGGCCGAGCCGGATCCGCTCGCCCCAGAAGGTCTGGTCGAGGCCCGCCTCCCAGGAGAAGCTCGTCTCCGGCTTGAGCGACGGGTTGGAGAAATTCGGGAAGAAGAGGTCGTTGAGGGTGGGGGCGCGGAAGCCGGTGCCGGCGCCGCCGCGGAGCCGCGTGCCCGTCTCCCTGATCATGAAGGCCACCGAGCCGCGCTCCGTGACCTGGGTGCCGAAGGCGCTGTGGTCGTCCACCCGGACGCCCCCCGTGATGAAGAGCCGCTGGAAGAACCGGAGCTGCTGCTCGAAGAAGACGGACTGGGTGTGGGTCCGGCTCTTGAACGTGCCCTTGTTCTCCCCTTCCTCGTGGATGTACTCGAGGCCCACCGTGCTCGTGCTCCACTTGCCGATATGGAAGGCGTTGATCCACTCCGCCTCGCGCCGCTGGACATTGATCTGCGCGAAGAAGGGAAAGTCGAAGGCGTAGCCGGGGTCCACGGGATCCTGGAACCCCTGGCTGTTCTCGAAGTAGGAGATCCGGCCCCGGCTCTCCCACCACTCCACCGGCCTGGTGCGCCCTTCGAGCGTGAGGGTGAGCGTCTCCGACTGCTGCTGCTGGTTCACGTCGATGAAGGGCTGGACGGCCAGGGGGCCGCAGCAGATGAACTTCACCGGCAGGTCGGAATCGGTCTTGTTCCAGCGGGCGATGAAGGCGAGCGTGCTGTTGAACGGCAGGGTGAGGCCGAGGCGGCCGCTCAGCGCCTTCTGGTCGGAGTTGTCGTTCTTGAACTGGCCGTTGCTCTCGGCATAGGAGCCGGCGATGGAGTAATCGAGAATCTTCCACTGACCGGAGGCGCTCGCCCGGTTGACCCACGTGCCGTAATTGCCCACCTGCTCCTCGAGGGTGGCGGAGAACGGGGCCCCGCGCCCCTTCTTGGTGATGATGTTGACCACGCCCCCGATGGCGTCGGCGCCGTAGAGCGTGGACTGCGGCCCGCGCACCACCTCGATGCGCTCGATGAGATCCGGGGAGATGTCGGCCAGCTCCGCCTGTCCCAGCGTGGGGCTCTTCACCCGCACGCCGTCCAGCAGCACCTGCACCTGGTTGGGGCTGGCGCCGCGGATGCTGATGCTGGTGGTCTTGCCGAGGCTACCCGAGCGCCGGATGTCGACGCCGGGGACGCTGCGGAGCGCGTCGCCCACCGTGGCGTAGTGATAGGTCTTGAAGTCGTTCTCGGTGATCACGGTGACCGCGGCGCCGGTCTGGCTGACCGGCGTGTCCACCTTGTTGGCGGTGATGACCACGGGATCGCTGGTACGCCGCTCCGGCGCGATCCCACCTTGGGTAACGCTCTCGTCCGCCTTGGGCGCGGGTTCCTGCGCCGTCGCCAGCGGCGCGACGGCCAGCGCCGTCAGGACACCGAGAGCCAACCTCCAGAGCCTCCAACCGAATGCGAGTCGCATGACCGCTCCTTTTGCCTCGAAAGGGAGGTGCGCATGCCCCGGGCAGGTCTCCTGACTCGTGGATCGTCGCTCGAGGGTCCGGCCTTCCCGGGATCGCTCCCAGTGGCCTCCGCGCGGACATGCCGACGCGGGCGTGGACCCCGGCTCACCACTCACAGTGGCGGGACCGTGCCGGATTCGGCTCGCCGTGCGAGCCTCGACCGGCTTCCCTTGGACCGGGACGTTTCCGGATGCGTGGATTCGTGCGGGGCCTCACCTCCCCTTCGTCGTCTGCGGCTCGGGCCAGACGACGTGGACGCTCCGGCGCCCGCTGACGGGATGCCGGTCCACCGCCACCGCACAGCCATAGGCGGCCTGGAGCGCGGCCGTCTCGAGGACAAATTCGGGATCGCCCTGCCGCGCCGCTCGGCCTTCCGACAGGAGGAGCAGGCGGTGGCAGAGATGGCCGGCGAGATCGAGATCGTGCGAGACGAGCACCACCGACAGCCCCTGCTCCGCGTTGAGCCGCCGGAGCAGCTCCACGCACTCCACCTGGTAGCGCAGGTCGAGATGGGCCGTCGGCTCGTCGAGCACGAGCAGCCGCGGCTCCTGCGCCAGCGCCCGCGCCAGCATCACGCGCTGGCGCTCGCCGCCCGAGAGCCGGTCGCAGCGCTCGCCCGCGAGGCCGCGCACGCCCACCTGGCCCATGGCCTCCCAGGCGACGCGGCGGTCCTCCACGCTTTCGAAGAAGCGTCGGGGGGCATGCGGAAACCGGCCCATGAGGACGAGCTCCTCCACCGTGTAGGGAAAGTCGCGCGGCACGTCCTGGGGCACCACGCCGACGCGCGTCGCCACCGCGGCCCGTGTCATCCGGGCCAGCGGCTGGCCCTCGAGCAGCACCTCGCCGCGCGTGGGCCGCAGCAGCCCGGAGAAGAGCCGGATCAAGGTGGTCTTGCCGGAGGCGTTGGGGCCGATCACGCCCACGATCTCGCCGGGCTCCACCGCCAGGGACACCTCCCGCAGCGAGAAGGGCTCGCGCGTCCGTGACGACGCCTGTGCCGCCGGGTACTCGAAGCCCACCGACCGGAGCTCGGCGACGGCGGTCATGGCGCGGCCAGGGTGGCGCGGGTTCGCAGGAGATACACGAAGAACGGCGCTCCGCAGAACGAGGTCAGGACCCCGACGGACAGCTCCGCGGGCGCCACCACGTTCCGCGCCAGAGTATCGGCGATCAGGAGGAACACCCCGCCGCCCAGCGCCACCGCAGGCAGGAGCAGCCGGTTGTCCGGACCCAGGAGCATGCGCGCCGCATGCGGCACGATGAGCCCCACGAACCCGATGGGTCCCGCGAAGGCCACCACCGCGGACACCAGCAGCGCCGCGCCGGCGAAGAGGCGGCGCTTCACGGCCACCGCGTTCACCCCGAGCTCCTGCGCGGCGTCCTCGCCCAGGGCCAGCAGGTTCAGGCGGCGCGCGTCGGCGAAGATCAGGGCGAACCCGATCGCCGCCACCCCGGTGAAGACGGCCAGGGCGCCCGGCGCCACCGGCACCACGTTGCCCAGCAGCCACTGGATGATGCCGCCCAGCCGGTTGGTGTCCACGAGCGAGATCAGCACCGTGATGGCGGAGGAGAAGAAGATGCCCACGATGACCCCGGCCAGCAGGAGCGAGTGGACGGGCAGCCCGCCGGCGCGCGCGGCGATGAGGTAGACGGCGCCGCCCGCCACGAAGGCGCCCGCGAAGGCAAACACGGTGAGCCCGAGCGAGTCCAGGAGGCCCGTGCCCAGCCCGAAGAGCTGGCCCGTCACCACCCCGAAGGCCGCCCCGCTGGACACCCCCAGCACCGAGGGCTCGGCGAGCGGATTCCGCGTCAGCGCCTGGAGGCCCGCCCCCGCCACCGCCAGCGCCCCGCCGGCCAGCGCCGCCACCGCGATGCGCGGCAGGCGCAGATCCAGGACCACCACGCGCGCCACCGGCTCGGGCAGCTCACGCCCGAGGAGCACGGCCAGCACCGATCCGGGCGGCACGCCGGCGCTGCCCACGAAGAGCGCGCCCATTGCCACCGCGAGCAGCGCACAGCTCAGCCCGCCGACGATCAGGGCGAGGCGAGCCCCCGGCTTCACCGGCGCTCCTGCGAAACGAAGGCCTCGGGATGAACGAGGCGGGCGAGGATCTCGAGCGCGTCCACCACGCGGGGCCCGAAGCGATGGAAGAGATCGCCATCCACGTTGTGGATCCGCCCCGCGCGGATGGCGGGCAGCCCGGCGAAGCGCTCCCACTTCTCGCGCGACAGCGGGCTGGTTCCGGCGCCGTGCTGCGCCAGCACGATCAGCTCGGGCGCGCCCGCCACCGCCGACTCCACGCTCCAGCGCGGGTAGCCCTCGGCCGCGTTCGCGGTCACCGACGCGCCGCCCGCGAGCTCGATCAGCTCGGTCACCGCGGCGCCGCGCCCCGGCACGATGAGCGGCTCCGGCCAGACGACGTAGAGGACGCGCGGCCGCGGGCGCGCCGCGACGCGCTCCGCCACCGCGCGGACCCGGCGCTCGAGTCCGGCCACCGCCTCGGCGGCGCGCGCGCTCTGTCCGGTCAGCGCGCCCAGCTGCTCCATGGTCCGGAAGACGTCGACGATCCCCCGGGGGCTCACCAGATACACCGGCAGCCGGAGCCGCTCGAGCTGGGTGCGCGTCTCGTCGGTATTCCCGGAGTCCGTGGCCACCACGAGGTCGGGCCGGAGGGCCACCAGGGTCTCGAGGCTGGGCGCTAGCATGCCGCCCACGCTCCGCTTCTTGCGGGCGGCGGCCGGATAGTCGCAGAAGTCGGTCACCCCGACCAGCCGTTCCTCGGCGCCGATCGCGAAGACCATCTCGGTCACGCCCGGAACCAGGGAGACGATGCGCCGCGGCGGGGCCGCGAGAGTCACGGCACGCCCGGTCTGATCGGTGACGGTGAGCGCGGCCGCCGGGAGCGTCACCAGCGCGGGCGTCGCCAGCGCGACCATTGCGAGCGCAAGAAGGCCGACCCGCCGCATCATGCCCGGCCGGAAACGCCGGCGGACTTGAAGGTCGCCATCTCGGCCAGGATGGCCACCGCCGCGCGCGCAAGCCCGATGCCCAGCGCGGCGCCCGTCCCCTCGCCCAGTCGCATCCCCAGGTCGAGGTAGGGCGTGAGCCCCAGTGCCGTCAGTATCGCGCCGTGTCCCGGCTCCACCGAGCGGTGGGCGGCGATGAGGTAATGACGCGCCTCCGGCTGGAGCGTCACCGCCGCCAGCGCCGCCGCACCCGCGATGAAGCCGTCCAGGATGATCGGAATGCGATGCGCCGCGCCCGCCAGCACGACCCCCGCGAGCCCCGCGATCTCGAGCCCTCCGACCTTGGCCAGCACGTCCAGGCCATCGGCGCCATCGGGGCGATTGACGGCCAGGCCCCGCGTCACCACCTCGACCTTGCGCCGCCACGTCGCGTCGTCCACGCCGGTGCCGCGGCCGGTCACCGCCTCGGCGGAGAGCCCGGTGATCGCGGCCGTCACCGCGCTGGCCGCGGTCGTGTTACCGATACCCATCTCCCCGGTGCCGATGAGATCCAGCCCCCGCGCCCGCTCCTCCTCGACCAGCGCCGCGCCGACCTCGATGGCCGCGACCACCTGATCACGCGTGAGCGCGGGCCCGCGGGCGAGATTGGCGGTGCCCGGCGCCACTCGCCGCTGCTGGAGTCCCGGGCGATCCAGCGGGAGTCCGGCGATCCCGATATCGGCCACGACGACGCGGGCGCCGACCTGGCGGGCGAGCACATTGACCGCCGCGCCACCATTGAGGAAGTTCTCGACCATCTGATACGTAACTACCTGAGGATACGCGCTGACTCCCTCGGTCACCACGCCATGATCTCCAGCCAGCGTGAAGATCACCGCCTTCCCCACGGCGGGCGGACACTCGCCCGTCATGAGGCAGAGATCCCGCGCGAGATCTTCCAGTCGCCCGAGGCTTCGCGGCGGCTTGGTGAGCTCGTTCAGCCGCCGCTGGGCGAGGACGCCCATCTCCGGGTCGGGCGCGACGATCGAGTCAAGGCGCCTGAGGATGCTCGGCACGCGTGGCTCCGAAGGGCGCGAGGGACGGGACCGTCTCAGCCTTGATGACGGTGGGAATGCCGGCCACCAGGTAGGTCACGCGATCCGCCCGCGCGGCGACGATCTGGTTCACCTGGCCGAGGAGATCGCGGAAGCGGCCGCCATCCACGGTCGCCGGCACCACGCCCGCCCCGACCTCGTTCGAGACCACGAGGGAGGAAGCTGGGCCCTTACCGAGCCAGCCGGCAAGGTCGTGGGCGCCTCCGAGCATGGCCGCGTCGGTGTGGCCGGCCAGCAGCCGGTTGGCGATCCACAGGGTCAGACAGTCGACGAGAACGAGGTCGGCCCTGGCGGCCGCCTTCCGGCAACCGCCGACGAGGTCGAGCGGCGCCTCCACGGTCAGCCAGTGGGGCGGCCGCTCGGCGCGATGCCGCGCGATGCGGGCGGCCATGTCGTCGTCCCGCTCCTCGGCGGTGGCCACGAAGGCGACGGGCCCTGGAACGGCGCGCGCCAGGTCGAGCGCGTGCCGGCTCTTGCCGCTGCGCGCCCCACCCAGGATGAGGTGGGAGAGAAAGCGAGACACGCCCCGGACCCTCCCGCGAAGACCGGCGTAAGTACGTCGGGAGCTCGGGTCGGTCTCCTGGCTCTCGGATCGTCCTACTCCCCACGCCTTCCCGGCCGCGAAACGCCGGCCAGTGGCACTCCCGTGGGTTTCGTCCCCGATTACAGTGACGGGGTCGCGGCGGATTCGCACCGCCTTCCCGGTGGGCCCGCGCTCACGCGGGCGCCCCGAACTCCATGTTCGGTCCGACCGTAGCAAAGGCGGTGAGGCAGCGCAAGCGCGCGGCCTAGCGGAGAAGGGGGCCGAGCTCGGACTTGACCTTCTCGGCCAGGACGGGATCCAGGGAGGCCAGGGCCTCCAGCTCGGCCTGCGCCCGGTCGCGCGTGCCCGCGCGCGCATACACTCGCGCCAGCCACATCCGCGCCAGGGGGTTGCGCGGCTTCATCTGGACCGCGCGCTCGAGCGGACCGACCGCGTCGGCCGTGCGGCCCTGGTCGAGCCGTGAGCGCCCGAGGTTGACGAAGAGGTCGTGGTCGTCACCGAGGAGGTCGAGCCCCTCCCGGAACAGCGACTCGGCGTCGGCGAGCCTTCCGCCCTCCGCGAGCGCGGCCCCCTGGTTCTTCAGCGCGAGCCGGAAGCTCTCCACCACCTCGGCATTTCCGGGCTTCATCGCATTGGCGCGCCGGAGCAACGGAATGGCCTCGGCATAGCGGCCCTGGACCACCCGGAGCCGGCCCAGATTGGCCACCGCGTCGCGAAGCTGCCCGCCCGACAGCTCCACCGCGCGCGCGTACGGCGCCTCGGCTTCCGGGTAGCGCTGCTGCAATGCCAGCGCGGTGCCGAGATTGTTCCACGGCGCGGCGCGATCCGGCCGCAGCGCGACAGCGTGACGGAACAGCGCCTCGCCCTCCCGGTAGCGGCCTGCCGCGAGCAACGCATGACCGAGATTGCTGTAGCAGAGCATGCAGGCCGGATCCGCGTCGATGGCGCTGCGCCACAGGCTCTCGGAATCGTGCCAGACCCGGCTCTGCTGCCAGGTGCTGGTCACCAGCCCCGTCACCACCACGAGGGACGCGATTCCCACCGCCGCCGTCACCCCGGCGCCGATGCGTCTCGCCGCCCGCGCGCGGAGCGTCCAGACGAGCCCGCCCCCGGCGAGCAATGCGAACCCGAGGCCGGAGAGATAGCTGTAGCGATCGTGGGCAAGCTGATAGCCGGAGTGCACGAACCCGGCCACCGGGGCGAGGACGATGAGGGAATGGATCCAGGCGGCGAGGGCGGCCGGCCAGCGGCGTCGCAGCAGATAGAGCACCCCGGTGAGGACCGGCGTCAGGAAGAGGGGGACCAGGAACTGGGGGGCCAGGGGGCTCACGCGAGCGGGCAGCTCATACAGCGGCGTGAGGCCCACCGGCCACACGAGCTTCCACGGATAGAAGCAGAAGCTGTAGGCCGACATCGCCAGTCGAGCCGGCAGCCCGTACTCCTCGAAGCCGGTCCAGGTGGCCCCCCGTGATACCGACAGGAGCGCGCCGACCGCGGCCAGCCCGCCCAGGACTACGAAGGGCAGCTTCTCCACCGCCAGGCGGCGCCAGCCCAGCCGAAGCCGTCGCAGCGGATACACGTCCAGGAGCAGAAGTGTCAGGGACAGGGTCATCGACATGGACTTGGAAAGAAGCGAGGCGGCCGCGGCCGCGATCGCCAGCGCCCGCCAGCGTCCCGCCGCCCTTCGCCCGCTCTCCGAATCGTCCTCGACGCTTCGCACGTAGGCCGCGACGGCCAGGAGGTAAAAGAAGGTGCACAGAACGTCCCGGCGCTCCGTGATCCAGGCCACGGACTCTACGCGGAGCGGGTGCACGCCGAAGATGAGCGCGGCCAGAGCGGCCCCCAGCGTGATGGGCCAGTCCACGGCGCCTCCGAGCGCGGCCCGCAGAAGCCGGCGGGCGACGAGAAAGAAGACCCCCGCGGAGAGCGCGTGCACGAGGACGTTGACGAGGTGATAGCCGAACGGATTCATGCCGCCCACGACGTAGTTCGCCCCCAGCGTGAGCCAGGTCAGGGGGATCCAGTGCCCCAGCAGCGGGGTCGTGAACATCCAGCGGAGATTGCTCCAGCCCAGGCCGCGAAAGCCGAG
>Ga0134127_10001842_pt1 | contig 15527 bp, 14 predicted proteins | sample KB31753_FD_96459 | JGI IMG/M metagenome (GOLD analysis project Ga0134127, IMG submission 96459) | Terrestrial soil microbial communities with excess Nitrogen fertilizer from Kellogg Biological Station, Michigan, USA - KB3-175-3 | ecosystem: Environmental > Terrestrial > Soil > Unclassified ...
ACGTCGCCGTGGTCGGCATCGACGACAACGAGTTCGGAAAACGGTTGCGCGCCTTCGTCGTACCCACCTGCGGGGCATCGCAGGACGCGGACGAGATCAGGCAATACGTCAAGGCCAATCTAGCTCGCCACAAGGTGCCCCGCGATGTGGTGTTTGTCGACGAACTCCCCCGCAACGCCACCGGTAAATTGCTTCGACCCGTCTTGATCGACATGGACGTCGACAGCTGACCGAGACCGCTATGACAGAGCACGCAGTTCGAAGTGCGTGTCATAGTGAAGCAAACGGACCGTGCCGCGCTTGGGTTCGACTGAGGACATCAAGGTGTCCGATCAGTCGGGCGGGCGGGGCTCGAACCCGCGACCAACGGATTACCGATAGCCACTTCCCGAAAGAATCTAAGTGTCCGTGTCTTTCCTTGTACCCCAGGATTTTTCCCGTCCGGACGTGCCCAGTCAGACGTGGCCGATTCCGGTCATTTCTCAGGCATTGGCGGTTAAGAAGCGGCTGGGGCACGATCTAGGCTTACGAACGCTTACCGGTCCTCATTAGGATGTTCGGGTGAGGAAACGATCGCCGGCAGCCATCCGCGCATGAGCCTTTCCCCCCTCGAACGCGAGCAGTTGGCCGCGAACCGGCACGTCTGGGACTGCTGGGCGCCGCTGCACCTCACGTCGAAGTTCTACAGCGTCGAGGATTTCATCGCGGGCGGCTCCAGCCTTCGCAGCATCGAGACGTCCGAACTCGGTGATGTCCTCGACAAGCGACTGCTTCACCTGCAGTGCCATTTCGGGCTCGACACCCTGTCGTGGGCCCGGCTCGGCGCCGACGCGGTCGGCGTCGACAATTCCGAAGTCGCCATTGACATTGCCCGTCGACTCAGCGTCGACACCGGCATTCAAGCCGACTTCGTGTGCAGCGACCTCTACGCCCTTCCCGGACCGCTCGATCGCGACTCGTTCGACATTGTTTTTTCCAGCTACGGGGTACTGAGCTGGCTACCGGACCTCGAGCCCTGGGCATCGGTTTCCGCGGCGCTTTTGAAGCCGGGCGGCGTTTTCTATCTCGTCGAGTTCCATCCTCTACTCGACATGCTCGACGAAGACACGGGCACTCGCTTCGAATTCCCCTACTTCGGAGCCGACCGGAAACCGTTGGTACTCCGCGACGAAGTCAGTTACGCCGACCCTGACGCCGACCAGCCCAGCCACACTCTCTACCAGTGGATTCATTCGCTCGGCGACGTGGTCAGCGCGTTAGCAGGCGCCGGGTTGACCATTGAGTGGCTACACGAGTTCGATTACAGCCCCTACGCCTGCTGTCCGTGGCTGCACGAACGCAGGCATAACGAATATGTGGCCGACTTCCCGGCAGCACCTCATGTCTTCTCCGTCAAGGCGCGGAAACCGGTTCGCTGAGCGGCCACCGACACACTGTCCAAAACCTCTTGGTGGTCGACGGACTCGGCGGTCAGCGTATCCAGGTCGATGACCATCTTCTTCCGATACGAGTGCACAGCAAGCCCGGCAAACCAGTTCACGATGTCCCGGGCGAGATATGACGCGACGATGGCATTTGTTGGACCGAACGACGCCGTCATGGGCCGGGCCGCCGGCGGCACTGGGGCGCGGTCAAGGACCGCCTCCATTGCCGAGATATAGGCCGCGAGGTCGGCTGGTTCGAGTAACGGCCCCCAACTGGCGGTGTGTAGTCCGCAATCGGCGCCGATCAGTGCCGTACGTGTCTCGATGCATGCATGTGCGGCACGTAGACCGATGTCGGTGGGGAAGTCAGCCGCTACCACGAGCAGCGAAATTCCTTCCCGCAGTTCAGGTATCAAACTGGATGCGTCAGTGAGCATTCGCGGAACGACACGAACGGCCGCTTCGGGGTTACGTGTCGCGAGCCAATCCGCTGCCGCATCGACCTTGCGCCGACCCACGTCTGAGAAGCCATAGACAATCTGGCGGTTCAGGTTTTGCGGCTGAACCGTGTCCCCGTCTATCAGCGTGTACCGGCTGAAACCCGCGGAAGCCAGGTGCGCAAGCACGACGGATCCGATGCCACCGACTCCGAGGATCGCGATCCGCGCGTTGCCGATCGCCGCCTGAGCCTCGTCGGGATCGGCGCCAAGAGCGCAGAAGTAGTCCGCCTGACGTTCCAGGGATGTTCCGGCCCACTTGTACGAGGCGTTGTGGACAAGGCAGTTCGTGGTGCGCAACCAATCGAGAATCCTTGCCGCATGCGTGGGTTCGATGTCCAGCGTGTCGATGGCGCCCGCCTCACACCCCACTTCGAGCAGCCGCAGCAGTGCATCGGCTTCGCGCGGGCAGTCCCGCAGCTGAAGCACTTGAGACTCGCCGTGGACAAAGATGTCGTTTCCGTGGCGGCTCCAACTCATCGCCGGCGATAGCCGCATCATCGGCTACGCCGCCCCGTCAACACGTCGAAGCCCGGCGAAGTCGAACACGGCGTCGGTAGGCCAGCTGAAGCCGGCTACGCGCGGGCCGGCCAACCAATTCCCCATGACCTCGAACACTCGAATCATCGGAAGTGTTGTTTGCACATGATGATTCATGGCTGCTCGCGATTCCTCGTCACCCGCGGCGAACCGCTGCAGCAACCGGTCGAACGCGGTGTCCGCAAGCAGCGTCGCACACTGATCGAAGTAAGCATACGGATGGTTGAACGGAAGGTACCGCAGAACGAAAGATCCATCCGCCTCATCCTCTCCCCAGTCTGCATAGTCTCGCTCGACGAGTTCGGTGTCCATTCCCAACCGATCGCGCCACTGCATGCTGAGCCTCTCCAGAACGGAGCGATTCGGATAGAAGTCGTGATAGCTGATGCACAGCCGCGGCGGGATGTCCACCGCAGGCCGAGCCGACCCCACGTAGAGCGAAGTGGGCCGAAGCCCGCCAGGAAAACTCGCAGCGATCGAGGCGAGATCGAGACATCCCGACATCGCCCTCCGCAGGGGTGGATTCGCCAGCGGCCCTTCGCCTGACGGGTTGGGTTCCACCTGCATGTAGATCCCGGTGGGTGCCCGGTGCATCGCACTGTTTCCCCGCCATTCCTCCAACCGGTCCAGTGGGAAGGCGGTGTTGCAGGTGATGTCGGATTCACCGCGGAGGAACCTTTCGGGCGCGCCGTCGACGTCGGTCTGCAGGCGGAACACGAGCTCTGGCCGCTCATCGGAGTCCTCTACGTGAGGGTTCGGTGTCAAATGGTAATACCCGCGGTCGGCGTCGAACTCGTCACCGATTCGGTAGGGCCCGTTGCCCAGGCCGTCGGGATGGGTGGGTGCGAATTCGACCGTTCGGAGCATGTCGGGAAAGAAACAGGCGGGGCGCCGCATGCTCAGGCACAGGCGGTCTCCGATGATCTCAGCTTTCTCGAGGTATGCGATCTGCCGAGCCCACTGCAACGATGACGCGCCGGCGATGAGCGTTTGCAGCACATGCCGCGGCTGCACCGCCGAGCCGTCGGAGAAGCGTTGACCATCTGCGACGTCGAACTCGAAATGGTCTGACCCGCGGCTCGCCGAAAGCAGGCGCAGCGCTGGACGGAACAGTGCTGAAACGACGCAACGTTCGAGGTAGTCACCGCTTGTCGGCACATTGAGCGCGGTGGGCGCCGAGTCCAACTCGATCACGACCGCGTCCCGATTGCCCATGTACTCCGTCTCCGCTGACTACTAGAGAGGCAGCCTCAGGCCTTCGATGGATCGCAATTCTGCCCGAATCTGCGCGAATGTGGATCGTGCTCTTTCCACCGCACGCTGGGCTTTGTCGAGCGACACGGCATTGTCCGAGGACAGGGCCCGCGATATTCGATCGAGGTCGACGACGTCGAAAGTGTCCAGTTCGTCCCAGATTTCGCGCTGCCACTTCGGCAGCCGAATCGTCACTCGCGAGCCCGCCGCAGAAAGGTAGATCAGATAGGTCGTGGCTCGGCATTCCAGCGAGGCCCCGTCCTTGACAGCCCCGTTGGGGAACAGACTCACCACATCCGCTTCGACATCGACCAGCACGTAGCCCAGGCCGGGAGCTCGTCGGCTCATCTGTGAGTAGACATTGTCAATCTCGAGCTCGACGTCGACGTCGATCAGGGAATCGCATGCCGATTCGTAATCGTGGAGCGCCCTCGCAAATGGCTGTCGGTCCACCGGAAGACGCGTGATCATGTGCCGGATCGCTTCCGGGAGTGCACTTTCCGCGACGCCGAGCAGCCCCTCGAAAACGTCCACATAGCGGCGATGACACACCACTTTGAGGTAGCGGAGAGTGAGGAAGAAGTGCCTACCGAAGTAGCGAACGAGACGCAGCACCTGTTGGTAGTAGTCGAACGGGCGGTTCCGATGATGCAAGAAGCCGAACCCGGACAGGATCTCAAGGTGTGCGCGAGCGAGCTCCGTTGCTTCCTCCGGCAGAAATGTACCGAGCCCCGCGTCGCCGACGAATTCCAGCGACTGCGCGTATTCAGCGGTGACCTCGGCACCAGGCAGCGGTTGCAGAATGCTGACGTCGCTGCTTCCCGCACCGTAGGAGATCGCGTCGAACACGACGTCGAGGGCGGCCTCGAGGTCGTCGGGGGTCTCCTCCGGATAGCCGATGATCGTGTTCGTCTCGAACGGAATACCCAGGCGCATACAGTTCTCGAACAGTTCGTACGATCGCTTGGTCGACGGCATTTTATGCATCGCCCTGAGTATCTTTTCTGAGCCCGCGTCGGTTCCGCAGAAAACGCTGAAGCAGCCAGCATCGCGCATCCGCTTCAGGTCGTCGAACCGAACGTTGTCCGGGCGAACCGCGCAGCCCCATTGAAAGCCGGGATTGTGCTCCGTGAAGTAAGTGATGAACTCGTCCAGATAGGCGCGTCTGTTGGCAAAGTTGTCGTGAAGGAAGTTGAATTGGGAAATGCCGTAGTTGCCGTGGAGGTACCGCAATTCGTCCAAGGCGGCCTGCGGTCTCTTCGACCGGAAGTCTCTTTCCCAGAAGGTCGAGGTCACGCAGAACTTGCACTTGTAGGTGCACCCCGAACCTAGGTACACGTCGAAGATGCGCGGCGCGGCCATCTCGAGGTATTCCGTCACGGGTACGGCGTCATACGCGGGCATCGGTAGGTCGTTGATATTCGCCAACTCTCGACGAGCAGCGAGAAGCACGCCCGACGGGTCCAGCGACCAGAAGCCAGGTATCCGCCGATGCGCGTCACCATCGGCGATGGCGTTGGCCAGATCCGTCAACGCCAGTTCACCTTCGTTCATGCAGACGTAGTCGACGGCGTCGCCGAACTCGCGGAACAAGCCGGGGAACGCCCCGAACACGCCTGGCCCGCCTATGGCGACGACGATCCCCGGATCCACGCGACGCAGATACCGTCCCATGAGAAGGCCCACCGGGAGGGTGTCGGCCAGGACGGTGATACCGATCAGTTGAGGCGCGCGGTCAAGCAAGGGTGCGCATACGTCGGCGAGCCAGGTCTCGTCGTCGAGCCGGAATCGGCCTGCCCGCGTCAGGAATTCGTAGTCGACGATCTCGACGTCGTGGCCGGCGTCCCGAAGCGGGGCCGTGACACAGAGCAATCCCAGGGGCAGGAAAAAGGGCGCGTGCGGCGATCGATTGATCGGAGGCCTGACGAGGACGACGCGACACTGACCCGCTGCTCGATCCATCCCGTTTCAGCAGCGGCGCGCGATGATGAGCCGCATCGTCGTGCCATTCACGGTCCACACTCTGAGATTGAGAGGGTCGTCCACGTCCATGCCTTCGGGCACGAATAGGACGGCTTGCGGTTCGCCTGCCGGAGGAGGTTCCGGTGGGCCTGGAGGTGGAGGTGGTGGTGGAGGTGGCCTTTCGGGCAGTCGAAAGCCGGGAATTGATGGCTGTTCGATACCTTCGGTTTCTTCGCCGTCTGGCTCTTCTGGTGGCTCGCCATTCGTCATGTCGTCCCCTCCGAGTTCTCCCCCGCGTTCGCGGTAAGGGATTTCATATGTTGAAACCCACACGGTACGCGCTAGGGGACGACTTGGATGGGCGAATTCGGCATCCGTGAGATGTCCGTTCTGCGAAGGTCGGCAGTTACGGCAGAAGGGAACGAGCCAGCACGAATTCCGGCCAACATTGATCCGCCGGAAAGCGGCCGAGGGCTTCTGCAAGTACAGAATGCGCGCGGTCGCCGCGCAGTGCTACGTCATCGATCGCGGCGCGCAGTTCGAAGAGTTTCGCACCCTGTCGGCATGCGAGATCTCTGGCGGCAGCGATATCGGCGGCTCGGGCGGCGTCATCGGCGTGGGTGCGGGCACGCAGCCTGAACAGTTCGGCGTCGTAGAAGTGCATCCCGCTGTCGTCTGCGAATCGCAGGGCGCGGTCGATGCCGACGCGGGCTCGGTTGGTCTGGCCGTCTCCGATCAGCAACCGACCCATCACGCTGTCGAAGAAGATGACGAATTCGTTCACCTCCAGCGACCGCAAAGTGTCGACCCGATCCGTCATCGTGACGATGCATTGCGCCAGGTCATTCGGTTCTGCGTTCGCATCACCGAGCTTGACCCGTGCCTCAACGACGGCCTCCCACGTAACCCCGAAGAGCCGAATTATTTTGAGGCCGTGGCGTTCACCCATCTCGGTAAGGTCGGTCGCCGCCGCGGCGGCGCGGTCGATATCACCCGCCTCGAGGCGCAGCCAGATCTCCACGAAGCGCACGAAGGCGAGGCTGAATTGCTCTTCGGGGAACTTGAACCCGTGCGTCAAGCGTTCGGCGTTCGTCACTGCGGCTTCGGCAGCGGTGAACTCGCCGCGGACGAGGTGGGCCAGAACCAGCTGGCTGTAGGCCGAGACCACGGTGAGGTTGAACCGCTCCTCGAGCCTGGGCGGACCTTCCGTGCGATGGTCGGTCGCAGCGAAACCAGCCGTGGTCTGTTCGAGTTGTCTTGCGGCTGCCTCGAATTCGCCGCCAAACCAGGCGACCGTTCCGAACCAGGTATCGATCAAGAGGTTGAACGGCCAGGTGTCGCCAAAACCCCCGCCGATCGCCTCCAGCAGTCGGAGCACCCGGCGAGGATCGGCCCGCATGATGTAGGACTCCACCACTTCGAGCAGGTCGAGTACTCCGTCGACATCGTCGGCTTGCAACTCGGTGCCTGTGAGTTGTAGACACCGGTCGAAGTCCGCGGCGGCCGCGGCACTCCGACCACCCTCCGCAGACGCGACGAGCCAGGCTCGCTCCAGCAAGATAGTGGATTCCCGACGATCACGTTCCTGGCCGGGCGCGGCGCGCGCGAGTTGATCGAGCGCCTGACTGAGATAGCCACGCGCTTCGGCGAGAGCGCCGCGGCGGCGGGCGTCGGTTGTCGCCTGCTGGAACGCCAATGCGGCGGCATCGAACCGCTCCGCACGCGCGTAATGGCCTGCGACCAGGCCCCAGTCGGGGTTGTCCTCAGCGCCGACCAGCGCGTCTGCCACCTTGGCATGCAGCCTGCGGCGCACCGTCGGCGGTGCTAGTTCGACAGCGACTTCGCGCAGCAGCTCATGCCGGAACCGCCAGCCTTCAGCGCCCCACTGCTCGAGCACAAGCGCGTCTTCGAGCTCCTCGATCACGTTGTCGATGTCGGTCTCGCTCATCGTGCACACGGTGCCCAACAGTCCCCGGTCGACGTGTCGCCCGATGATCCCCGCGACCTGAACGACCGGCACCGCGTTGGCGCTGGCACGAAGGCGGGCGAACAGCGGCTCGTACAGCGCCTCCGGCACCTCCCCAGGCCCATCCAGTTCGGCGGCGACCTGTTCGATGTAGAAGGGAACTCCGTCACACCGAGCGCATACCGCCGCACGCTCATCGTGTGTCAAGATCGGGTTCAACGAGGCGATCAGTGCATCGGCCTCGTCGTCGCTCAACGCCGTGAGTTCCACCACGTTGACGGGCCAGTCGTCAGGCAGCCAGTCACCCGGCCGCCCAGTGATGACGATCAGCAGCCTGCCGTTGGCCGAGCCGAGCAGCGCGCCGAGTATCTCGAGCGTGTCCTCGTCGAACCAATGCACATCCTCGGCTACCAGCAGAGCCGGCCCACTGCCTAGACACGCCAGCAGGTAGGCCTCCACCGCCTCGGCGATGAGGCCGAACAGCTTTTCGCCTTCCGCGGCCACCGGCTGATATCCGGCCTCGGGTGGGATGCCCGCGACCGGTGCCAGTAGCGCAACGTCCTTCGGATCAAGGTTGTGGGCTGCGACCTCAGTCTCGAGGAGCCGTAGCCGCTCGTCCTGAGTGGTGAGCCTGCTGATGCGGCAACGACGCTCGAGCAGAGTACGCACTGGATGTAGGCCGGTACGGGTGTGGAATGCCGATCCCGTCAACTCGACAACCGTTTCGCCACATTCTCCGACCATCTCCTCAGCAAGCGCCGCAAGCCGCGACTTGCCGATTCCCGGCTCGCCACAGAAGACGACGCCAGGCGTCATTAGCGCCCCCGCCTGCGCCCGCGACCAGCTTTTGTGTAGACGGCGTTGCTCCCGGTCGCGACCGACCAGCGGGCAGACCCGCCGCTTGGCCGGTTCGGGACGCTCAGCGAGCACCCGATGATGCGCGATCAATCCCTCGACGCCTTTGACCGCTGCGGGCTCGCACGCCTCGAGCTCGAAAGTGCCTCGGACCAACGGTTCAACCGCCTCCGACACCACGACCGTCCCGGGCTGGGCGAGGCTTGAAACTCGGGCGGCGAGGTTGGCGCCGAGTCCGTACACATCGTCCTGCGTGGTGTCCAGATACACCAACCCTCGGTGCACCCCGACACGCACCGCGAGATCGATCCCGAGCAGCCGCTTGGCCTGCTTAGCGATGCGGGCAACCTCCCGTACGATCGACAGCCCCGCCAGCACGGCGCGCTGCACGTCGTCCTCGTGGGCTATCGGATGGCCGAATTCCGCGAGGAGGCCGTCACCTTGGGTTGACCCGATGTGTCCCTCGTAGCGGTTGACGATCCTGATTACTTGTTCGCGGTACCGGCCCACCAGGCGGCGATAGATCTCTGGCTCCACTTGTGTGGACAACGCCGTCGAATCCACCAGATCGGCGAATAGCATCGTCAGCCGGCGAATCTCGCCGCCCTCGACGGGGCACGCCAGCATGTCGTCGGCTTCGGCGTCGAACTCGTCAGCCATCGCGCGGTCCTGTGGATCGTCGATCGGCGCCCTACGCTTACCACCGCCCACAGACCCCCTCCAATCCCTGGACGAGGGTCAGCATATCGCCGAACACGCATGAATACACTTCTATATTCGCTGGTAAGCTCCTTACGGCCGCGTCAATCAATATCGGCGGGTGGGCGACCTGCGGGTCTGCGTATTTCCGGGGTATCGTCCGAAATCCATCTGCTTAGCCGCCCCGTCAGCCCGAGGGACACTCGCTGATGTCAGCACCGCCGAAACCACTGACCAGACACCCCCCCTCGCTGGTAGAGGCCAGTTCGCGCGGTGGTGCGGTGGCTGTCAAGGATCTGCCTTGAGCCGACCAGTAGCGGGCGCGGCCGTGACAGCCACCGGACCACCGTTGAGCACAATTTGAGTCCGGGCGAGGCAGCCATCCAGATAGATCATCTCGATTCGAAGCAAGCGGACACGGGAAACCCGCTTGACCGCAGAAAAGTGCTTGTAACCGTTGGATGCCGTGCGACACGTTAAAAGACGCTCAGATCGTTCACCATCGCGCATCACGTGCGGTTCCCAAACATGGGGTCCGATCCTCGCCACGACCGCGTAAACGGCCGGCAATGCCCGCTTGGCTCAATCCCAGTATCGCGCATCACTATTCGTGCAGTTCAGAACCACATCTAGGCTAGCTCAACAGATTTGTGTCCAGTTCGCGGCGGTGGCGGCGGTCGACAACTCCACCCCCTCGGCTTGGGCCTTTTCGAAATCGGCGTTCATTGCGCGAACATGGCGCGGATCACGCGGTCCCGCTTGGCCCGCATCTTGACCCACTTGGCCCGCTCGTCGGGCAGCCATACGAACAGCGACACGTTGGTCGGCATGCCGTTCAGTGCGGTGTAGTACTCGCCGCGGCACTTGAGCTATCTGCTTGACCAGCGGAATGTCCTCTGCCTCAACAGGAATCATCTGTTCCGTTCGATCCGTTTGCGCTTTGCACACAACGCATTGCCGACCCAACGTAACCTTCTGAATTGGCTTGTCAGGGAACAGCTTATGGAAGCAATCAAAGCAAATCTTCTGAGTCATCCGATCGGATCTTTCAGTCAGAGGTCCCGGTATCGGTCGAGGTTCGTGACCCCGGCCGGCAGCTAAGCTAGCTGCCGCGGCGGCGTGACTTGATGATCTCGAGGCGTTCCTTGAGCAGTTCATCGAGTTCCTCGATCGAGCGGCGTTCACGCAGCATGTCCCAGGGTGTGCGCGGCACCTTGACCTTCTTGGGTTCGGCCAGGTCACCACCCTCGATCAGGGCGCCCTCCATGCCGTTGCGGCACAGCCAGGTGCCGGGGATCTCGGCGTCGTGGGCGAAGGGCATGTCGAACTCCTCGCCGTTCTCGGTGCGGTACCGCGCGATTTGACGGGGCGCCAGGTCATGGTTCCGGTCGTTCTCGTAGCTGACGGATCCGAGGCGACTGCCCCTCATGACGCGATCAGCCATCATCAACACTCCTCATTGCACGGATCACCGCATATCTCTGTAGGTTACGCCCCGGCCGTGCTAGCTAACGCCGTCACGTACGCGAAAGGTACGCGACCGGGGGCGCCCATAGCCAAATCGGAGGCGAACCGCGGACGTGGAGACTCTTTCATGGTCGGGCCGACGGGGGCGTCGCCGTGCCCGGCGCGCCAGTCAGGGGAAACTTTGAACCCAGCACACGGCTAGGCGAGAAGCCGGTGTGCACATCAGGCGGTGGCCGACCTGCTCGGGGCCAGGGCGTTACGACAGGACGCCGCGCAATCCACCAGAAACGTCCTACTGTGAACGTATGCCGCCAACATGTCCTCGATGCCGCAGCGTCGGGACGTACCCGATCGAGGACACCAAGAAGGCCGGCGGACAACGCTGGGAATGCGCCGAGTGCGGCAAACGATTCTTCAACGCACCAACGGCCTGCCCCAAGTAGTCGTCGAACAACCAGTCAGCCGCCGGGACGCCATTCAAGCCGTCGATGAGTTCGCCCCACATACTCGGGACTGACCAACCGACGGCCGAAACCCCAGCCGACCTCGACAGCCGTCGCGCGACGCCTAAACACACCAATGGGTTGGTGCGAGATCCCACCAGCCCATTGGTGTGTTGGGGTCAGCTAAACCGCGGTCACGCCGACGGCCTGAGGACCTTTGGGTCCTTGCTCGACCTCGAACTGGACACGCTGGTTTTCCTCGAGCGTCCGAAAGCCGCTGCCGCGGATCTCGGAGAAGTGGACGAAGACATCCTTCGACCCATCGTCAGGAGTGATAAAACCGAAGCCCTTGTCACCGTTGAACCACTTCACAGTTCCCTGCGCCATTTACTTTCTTCTCTCGTTCAGAGCGGATGTACAAAACATCCGCGCGCACTCTAACAGGATTGATGATGGACAAAGAATCATTCGCGCGCAGCATGGTGCCGCCCTTCAACAGGAACAGCGCGGTGCCGGACTCATCCACGGCGCGTTGAAGCGCGGCGGTGACGACGTCGCAGCCATGGGTGTTTATCGGTGAGCCCGGCAAGGTTGACCTGCTAATACGCGATCGACTCGCCGTGGCCACTCCCGCAGGCGCTGATGCGTTGAAGGCAGCCTACGCACGTTTAAGAGGGACGATCGATCCGGCAAGAACGATCGCCAACATCTCTGCAGAGCGGGACCGCCTACTGCGCGTCTACAACGACCTGCCCGCGTCGTGCAAGAAAACCGTGGTCGAGCCCCGGGTGGTCGATGGCATCGACCCCATGATCCACCAGCTGTGTAGGGCGCCGCGGTATTCGTCGATCGGGTGCGTCGGGTCAGCAGTCTGAATATTTCGCGGGCGATGGCTCGTTTGAGCAGCCGCAGAATCTCCTTGTTGGTCCGACCGTTGGCCAGTTGACGTTGGACGTAGCCGCGGGTTTGCGGGTGGGCCGACATGCGCACCAGCGCGATGCGGTGCAGGGCGTTGTTGGCTGCCCGGTCGCCGCCGCGGGACAGTCGGTGGCGGGTGATTTCGTCAAAAGCGAAATGCCCCAGGCGGCCTACGGCTGGCAGGGCCATGGCGGCTAGGCGACGGTTCGCGGCCGGCACGAACCTGCGGAGCTGACCCGCCGTGTCTCCGGCAGACCGTTCCGCCGCGGATCGCATAGCTACCCACATGGCTTTCCGTCTTGCCTGCGGGCAGTGCAATCTGCGCGCCGTGCGGCCGCGCAAGCCCACCAGATGTTGCTCAGGCCGGATCCGTTAACAGTCACGGTGGCGTCGGTTGCTTGCCAATGGGGCTTCACCAACCTCGGCAGGTTTGCTGCCGCCTACGCCGCGCGCTACCGTGAGACACCGACAGAGACTCTGCGGCGCGGCTCGTTCCGGCGCAGCGCAACGAAACTACCGGGCCGCGCGAGAACCGTTCGGCGTTGATGAGTTCACCGCAGGAATTCGGACATTGCCAAAACGAATCGCGATCGCGGACCGGATTGGATGTACCACAGTGACAGTAGACAATAACGCGTGGGTTTGCGTGCGGTCGTTGGACGACTTCGCCGAGCTGCGCAAGCACCAGCTGGAGCCATTGCCGTGCTGGTGGCCAGAGATTGGGCCGCTCGGTGACACAAGCTCGTTTTCATTCACGCACCGTACGGGTCGCCTCGGTCCGATCACAGTGCTAGACGTGGATTTTCATGACGACGTATGGGTCGACGGTGGTGAGCATCGTCCCCACTATCATGTCACTCTGCCAGTCGCGACTCCTTCGGCCGCGATGGATAACAGTTTCTCCGTCGTCGCGGAGCCGGGCTCAGTGGCGGTGTACCGGCCGGAGGGCAAGGCGGCCGTCTCCCGTTACGTCGGCCGTCTGCTGGCTGTGATGATCGATCGCCACGCTGTCGAAGATGCTCTTGCATGTGCGCTCGGACGCTCTATAACTTCCCAAATCGACTTCCGGCCCACGATGACGACCACGACTCAAGCCATCCGCAGCTGGATCTCCATGGTTTCGCTGTTCACCGAGCAGCTGTTCCGGCCGCGCAGTGTCCTGCATCAGCCGATGGTCGGCATGCCATTCGCCGAGAGCCTGGTCCGCGGTCTCTTGCTGGCCGCGGACCATTCACATCGTGCTGCCTTGGAGGGCGAGGTGATCGAGATCCCGTCGCGCGCCATCCGCGAGGCAATCGAGATCATCGAGGCCGAAGCGGACCGGCCGTGGACTGTCTCGGCGCTCGCTGAGCGCAGCCATGTCAGCGTCCGTTCGCTACAGCAAGCCTTCCAGCGTCACTTAGGCACCTCGCCGATGGCGTATCTGCGCGAGGTCCGGCTGCGCCGAGCGCACCACGACTTGCTCGAGTCTGACCCATCTACCGTCACCGTAGGTTCGGTCGCCTACCGTTGGGGCTTCTCCAACCTCGGTAGGTTCGCTGCTGCCCACACCGCCCGCTACCAAGAGCCGCCCTTGAAGACACTGCATCGCAACTCATTCCGCCGCAGCGCATAGCGGTGCACAAACCCAACCTGTTGTCGGCGTAGTTCAGTCCTCCAAGTTATTTCAACGATGGTGTGCGGTACGGCCAGGGCAGTGCGCGAGACGGCTACTGTCGCAGTGGCTTTCAATTTAGCTTACGAGCAAGCACTGTCGGATCCGTCACCGCGGCCTTCGTCAGCGCCCGTTTGCATCGCTCAGGTATCGCGACCGAAAAGATAACCGGGGGAATCCATGGGCGCTATCAAAGGCTGGCCAGCGAACCGGTAAACAGCTGCCTATCTCCGACCGCCGTGACGAGGTCGGGCTACCTGGCCGCGCTGGCCGGCCGCGTCGACTCATTTTGGGTTCCAGATCACCTCAACGCGATGCTGCATCGCCTGGGGTGTGCGGTCCCGCACCGATCCCTTTCTTGTGATTGGGGTTGTCATGCGCAGTCTGGCCAGAGGGCCGCGCGCGATGGCTAGTCGTGCTTGCTTGGGCCTACATAGCGTTGGCGGCGTGATACCACACCCACGACGCGGCCACACGGCGCTAGGGCAACGACCGCTGGTAGGTCTCAACCCTCGCAACCATGCGATACATCGCCACATCAACCGGGGGTGATGCAGTGAAGTTTGGTGTTGTCGAAGCGCCTCTGCACAGCCAATTCGCGCCGATGATGGCGGCCGAAATGGGCTACGGCCACGGCCACGGCGACCGGTGCCGATTCGTACTGGCTGCCCGACCACCTCAACGGCTTTTTGCCCCGTGCCGTGATGACACCGAAGTACAGCGGGATGGCCCGACTGGTGCCCGATGCCGACGCGTTCCTCGAACCGTGGACGACGCTCGGGTCCCTCGCAGGCCGGCACCGATTCAGCCGGACACGCTTGGGCATCGGCGTGACGGACACCGCGCGCCGGAATCCGGCGGTGACGGCGCAGGCCGCGGCGACGCTGCACCTGATGACCCGAGGCCGGGCAATCCTAGGGATCGGGACCGGCGAGCGCGAAGGCAACGAGCCGTTCGGGGTGGACTGGTCCAAGCCGGTGGCAAGGTTCGAAGAGGCGCTGGCAACCATCCGCGCGCTTGGCACTCGAACGGGCAACTCATCAGCCGGGATTCGGAGTTCTTTCCGCTGCGAAACGCGATATTCAGCCTGCCCCCGGTGAAAGGTACCTGGCCGCAGATCTGGATCGCCTCGCACGGACCGCGGATGCTGCGCGCGACGGGTCGCTACGCCGATGCGTGGTTCCCGGTGTCGATCTTCAGTCCAGAACGGTACGCAGATGGGTTGCAGCAGGTCCAGACCGCCGCCGACAACGCCAATCGCGACCCGCACTCCATCATCGCGGCGAACGCGCAATTCGTCGTGACCGGGCGGAGTGCGGCCGACGTCGAAGAAGCCGTCGACTCGGTGCCGGTGCGCGCGTATTCCCTCCTTGTTCCGGACTCGGAGTGGGCCAAGCACGGTGCGCGCCATCCGATGGGCGAAGGCTTCACCGGCTTTCAGGACATTCTGCCGCAGTTACTCGACGAGGCAACGGTGCTCTCCCACGTCGCCGCAGCGCCGCTGCCTTTGATTCGGCAATGCCTGCTCAGCGGAACACCCGACGAGATTCTCGATCAACTCGCCGCCTACCGCGATCACGGTGTCCGGTACCCGGTGCTGCTCAATGCGAGCCCCATCCAGCCCAAACTCAGCCGCGGCCTGCCCACCGCCTTGCCCTTCATGAGGATCCTGCGTGGAATCCGCAAGATGTGAGAACACCGAACCTTGTTTGGGCAAAATGGTTTGCGGGGTTGCCGGGGCGACCGCGGCCCCGTAGCGCTGCAAGTTACCTACGCGCTCCCCGAACAAAAGTTGAAGGTGGTGGGGGGGGGGGGGGCTCGAACCCGCGACCAATGGATTAGCAACAG
>Ga0134127_10001845_pt1 | contig 15520 bp, 15 predicted proteins | sample KB31753_FD_96459 | JGI IMG/M metagenome (GOLD analysis project Ga0134127, IMG submission 96459) | Terrestrial soil microbial communities with excess Nitrogen fertilizer from Kellogg Biological Station, Michigan, USA - KB3-175-3 | ecosystem: Environmental > Terrestrial > Soil > Unclassified ...
CATCGCCCAAGTCCGCAAGCTCCTGCCAAAGATTGCTAATGGCAGGAAAACCCGATATCAAAAACAGAGGAAACAAACCAAAGAGAACAAACCATAACCAGCGGGCAGCGCCCGGTGCGGATACACCGAGCGTGCCCTAACCAAAGTCGCCTACCAAAGGAGGCAACATGGCTTCAGTTGACCTTAAATGCTCTCTTCCTTGGGCGCAACCCTGGCGCCCATGCCTTCGCGATGAAGCAGTCGGTCGAATCAGTGATAGACCGACGTACTGCATTTTGGGAGGTGAGCAATGAACGCTCCGGAGCCTTCTCTAATCTGCAGACCTCTCCCGACCAAGTTTCGAGCATACGAAGCCGTGTATTGGCTGAATCGTTTTTTCGAAGCCACACTATTGGCGTTCGAACAACTGGAGGAAATCGGGATTTTTCATCTTGAATCCTTGAATGAATTCAAAGTGCGAGTTGAACATATTCGTGCTGAGGCCAATGAAGAGCTGATCGATACCTTGCACGAACAAGAGATGGGCGACTCGGCTCGTTTTGACCAAATGCAGCGCCGTTGGGAAAACGGGCGGAAAGATCCAGATGACGTGTTTTTTCATGCTCGTGAACGCCGAGAGGAAATCAAACAACAAATGAAGAATCTGAAGAAAGGGTTGCAACGCCAATCGGCTGGCCGCAAGGTTCAGAAGAAACATCGGCCATGATGGTGCGGGGCCAATGTGTACATCTTCTCGCAGCGGCCCTTATCGCAGTTGTCCTGTTGCGAATTGAATAGACAACTTATGCAGGGACTCGTGTCTTGTTGACGCGAAGTCCCTTGATTTGATGACGTTGGTGAGTCTTGCTTGCCTGGTTTTCGGGGCTACCATTAACTCGCGAAGAAACCCCAACCTTTCGGAATGAACCGTTGCTGCATTCCCCGAATTCCCACGCGTTCTGTGCACGGCGGCCTAGGTTTTTGAGACCCAAGAGGCTTCCATCCCGATTTTTGTGCGATTGGAAAGTCACGCCAAAGAGAACTGAACTTCGACCACGATTTGGGTCAAAAAGCAAGATTGGCATTCTGGAATCTCCTGTTACGTCGGTAAGGTTTGATTCCGACGACGGCCGGATACAATTCTTCCAGCGATTGGCACCTTAAAGCCAGTGATTTTGGGCGAAAGCCAGTGATTTTGGGCGAATCCAGGAGTTGGCATTTTGGGCCAAAAACGATATTAGGCAGTTGTGCAAATAAGGCACAAAGGAGCGGAGTCTTGGGGATAGCTGTTGCTAGCCGCCCTAGTGGACTTGCCGGATTGTGAATAACAAGTGCTGACCAACTTCACCGCGATGGACGTCCTTGGAAGCATTGAGGCGTCGCTCCTGCTTGGAATGTTCGTGTTTGTCCCAGGATACGTAATTGGTTGGGGAACAAACGCCTTTTCCTTCCGCCAGCGGCGAGCGATCACTCAACTTGCATTAAGTACGCCGTTGGGGGTGGCAGTCGTGCCAATTGTCGTTTACCTTCTTGGGCGTCACCCCGGACTACTTTGGTCCGGTTTCGTAGCTACATGGCTCGCCTTTGCCGTTATCATTGCCACGAACTGGAAAAGCATCGCGAAAAAAGACCCCCCTCTGCTTTCACGGGAGTTCCGGCTTGCGATTTGCTTTGCGGCTGTTTGGGCAGTCATCGCGATCGCATCTCTAGTCGATCTTGAGTTCAAACATCGGCTGTATTTCAGCGTCCCGGCCTACGACTATTCTCTTCGCACCGCTATCACGGCCGAAGCAGCAAGAACGATTCCTCCGAGCAATCCCTTTTTCGCCAGTACTCCACCAATTCCGCTCAAGTATCACTACTTCTGGATGTTGATTTGTAGTTTGCCGGTTCGATTGGCGCATCTCTCGGCACGTCATGCCATGTACGGAGGCACCGTTTGGGCGGGCGTAATTCTGATGTCGCTGATCGCGATTTGCGTAAAGTTCTTCATTCGGGCGCGCGAGAGCATCGAGCGCAAGGTGTTGATGGGTTGCGGGTTATTGCTCGTCACCGGACTCGACATCCTTCCGACACTTTATCTGTATTTTCACCTGCACTGGGTTGCGGCTGACATGGAGTGGTGGAACGACCAGATAACGTCGTGGGCCGACGCACTACTTTGGACGCCCCATCACGTTATGGCTTTGGTGGCTTGCATGGTGGGTTTTCTTGTTTTGCGAGAACCAGCGGCAAGCAAGTGGCAACGTCTACCGGGCATCCTATTGGCCGGGTTTGCGTTTGCCAGCGCCGCCGGCCTTTCGGTTCTAGTGACCTTCACATTCGCGATCTTCATAGTGCTATTGGTATTAGTTGCTGTCTTACGCAGATGGCGTGACGACATTGTGGGCCTTAGCGCGGCAGGAGCAATTGCTCTGTTGCTAGCCCTTCCGTTTCTAGGAACCCTTGCTCAACCGGCAGGTCCAACGGGCGAGGGAGCTTTCGCGGTGTTCAGCGTGCGGGACTTTCCCCTCGCTGTCGAGGCGATGGCCACCTGGCTCAGGCTCAAGCCTGAAAGTCTGCTCCCTGTTTCTCATTTTCTGTTGCCAGTGAGCTATTTTCTAGAACTCGGATTTTTCTTTCTCGCCGGAATTCTACGGTTTAGGGCAGCCTGGAGAGGCCGCCTTTCCATCACGCGCAACGAAGTTAGCGCATGGTTGATGGTTCTTGCCAGTTTTCTGGTGGGGACATTCTTGCGTTCGACAACCATTGGCTCGAACGATCTTGGGTGGAGATGCTTCCTGCTTGCGCAGCTCACATTCCTGCTTTGGGGTGCCTTGCTGATCGAAGATTGGTGGACCAGTCCGCGCCCGATCCACAACCGTTTTACTATTCGCGTTGCCTACGTATTCATTTTCCTTGGTGTGATTGGCACTTTCTATCAGGTGTCAATGCTTCGGGGCTACCCGCTCCTACACGACTATAAAAAGGCTGACTCCCGGCTTTTCGCTTGGGTATACGCAGACCAGAACGTGGGGGAGCGCACGTACGCGCTTAGGTCGGTGTACGACCGCTTAAATGAGGTGCTGCCCCCCCACGCGATTGTGCAATATAACCCCTATGCGACCAGCCTTATTTCCCATGAAATTTACTCAGGTCATCAAGTCGCCGTCGGCAGCCCAGATTGCGACAGTGTCTTCGGAGGAAATTCCAACACCTGTGGCATACGCTTCAAAGAGGTTGTGCCGATCTTCATCAATCCAACTGCATCGGAAAATGCAGGACTCGATGACCTTTGCCGACAATATCGGATCAATGTTTTGCTGATAGATAATACGGATGAAGTTTGGGGCCGGCGAAATACTTGGGCGTGGACGCGTACGCCAATGTTCTCCAATGATTATGTGCGCGCTTTTGCCTGTGGCGACTCGGTTCAACAAGCAGGATTGGAATCGGCACGCTAGTACGCATTGCTGGTCCAGAAAGTTGTCAGGAAGAGGCTTAGATGAAGGTCGTCATTTTGTGCGGCGGACTCGGGACGCGGTTGCGCGAGGAAACTGAATTCCGTCCCAAACCGATGCTCGAAATCGGTGGACGACCCATTCTTTGGCACATCATGAAGACCTACGCGCATCGCGGATTTCGAGAATTCGTGCTGTGCCTCGGCTATCGCGGCAACATAATTAAGGAATATTTCCTGAACTATGAGGCAATGAACAACGACTTCACCATCTGCCTGGGCCGAGAGTCGCGTATCCGTTACAACGGCCTCCATAAGGAGCAAGGTTTCGAAGTCACATTGGCGGATACCGGCCTGAACACGATGACCGGTGGCCGGCTCCAGCGCGTGCGAAAGTACATCAACAACGAAACATTCATGCTGACCTATGGAGACGGCGTTGCCGACATTGATGTTGCCAGATTATTGGAGTTCCACAAGCAGCACGGCAAAATCGCGACGGTGACTACCGTGACGCCGATTTCCCGGTTCGGTATTGTCGAGATGGGCAATGCAGGTCAAGTGCTTCAATTCATCGAAAAGCCCAAAACAGAGGCTTTTGCCAGTGCCGGTTTCTTTGTTTTCGAGCCTGGGATCTTCGATTACTTGGAAGGCGATGACTGCATTCTTGAACGTCTTCCTCTTCAGCGACTCGCTGCCGATGGACAACTCATGGCAAATGAACATGAAGGCTTCTTCTACTCTATGGATACGTACCGTGAATACGAGTTTTTGAACGACCTCTGGTCAAAAGGCCAAGCGCCCTGGAAAATTTGGTGATACGAGTGGATTCCTGGAAACACCGTCCTATCCTGGTCACAGGAGCAACCGGCATGCTGGGCAGCTGGCTGGTCCGAAGGCTGCACGAACAGCGCGCCGCCGTGGTGTGCCTGGTGCGAGACTGGGTCCCCGAGAGCGAGTTGGTAAGGTCCAGGCTCTTGCAGCAGATGGTGGTCGTTCGAGGCGACGTTGAGGATCGCGAGTTGCTGGAGAGAACACTAGGCGAGTACGAGATCGAAATAGTATTTCACCTCGCCGCACAAACGATTGTAACGATCGCCAACCGAAATCCGGTTTCTACTTTTGAGACGAATATTCGAGGCAGTTGGAATTTATTGGAGGCTTGTCGCCGCTCGCCTCGCGTAAAGGCCATCGTGATGGCATCTTCAGACAAGGCCTATGGCTGCCAGACCACATTGCCCTACTCCGAAGACATGCCCCTGCAGGGCCGGCATCCGTACGACGTAAGCAAGTCATGCGCTGATCTGTTGGCACAGTCCTACGCGGCAACATACGATCTGCCTGTCGCCGTCACGCGCTGTGGGAACTTCTACGGCGGGGGGGATTTGAATTGGAACCGTGTCGTTCCGGGCACGATCAGATCCATCCTGCGAGATGAGTCGCCGATCATTCGCTCTGACGGGAAATACGTACGCGATTACTTCTATGTCGAAGATGGTGCTGCGGCGTATCAGCTTCTAGCCGAGGAACTTACGAATCGCCCTGAGTTGCGCGGTCAAGCTTTCAATTTTTCCAACGAAAATCAGATCTGTGTCCTTGAGCTTGTGCGGCTAATTCTCAAAAAAATGGGCTCGGATCTCGAACCCGAAATTCAAAATCAGGCTAGCAATGAGATTAGGCATCAATACTTGAGTGCAGAGCGAGCTCGCAGTTTACTAAATTGGGCTCCGCAGTTTTCCTTGGACGAAGGGCTGGACCGTACCATTCAGTGGTATCGCGAGGCATTGAAACCCAGTGAGTAAAGCGGCAGAGCTTCGCAAAGAGATCCTGGCGCGGCTCGAGGATTACTGGGCTGAGGCCTTCAGGCCCGAGAAGTTTCTTCCGGGTGTGACACCGGTTCCAGTCGCGGGACGTGTGTTCAACGCGCGAGAACTCGAACATCTTGTTGACTCGTCCCTCGACTTTTGGTTAACCACAGGCCGCTTTGCGGAGCGTTTCGAGCGCGAGTTTGCCCGCTTCTTCGACCGTCGCTTCAGTCTTCTGGTTAACTCGGGGTCTTCCGCAAACCTGGTTGCGCTGTCTGCGCTGACCTCTCCCAAGTTGGGTGCGCGCCGGCTGAGTCCCGGAGATGAGGTCATCACCGTCGCCGCAGGCTTTCCAACAACCATAAACCCGATTATTCAGTGCGGGCTTGTGCCAGTGTTCCTCGACATCGATATTCCTACCTATAACGTTGATGTGCGACAACTCGAGGCGGCCTACAGTGATCGTACCCGTGCTGTCATGGTGGCCCATACGCTCGGCAATCCATTCGACCTCGGCGCGGTGAAGAGCTTTACCGAGCAGCACGGGCTTTGGCTAATTGAAGATTGTTGTGATGCTGTCGGTTCAACCTACCGCGGCAAGCTCGTAGGCACATTTGGTGATCTCGCGACAACAAGCTTTTATCCAGCACACCACATCACCATGGGAGAAGGCGGAGCAGTGATCGGGGATGCGCCCCTCCTGAAGACCCTCCTTGAGTCTTTTCGTGAGTGGGGTCGCGACTGCTGGTGCGATCCGGGCCAAGCGAACACTTGCGGAAAGCGCTTTGATTGGTGCCTCGGGGGACTGCCCCATGGCTACGACCACAAGTACATCTACTCGCACATCGGTTACAACTTGAAAGCCACGGACATGCAGGCCGCGGTAGGCCTAGCGCAGCTCGAGAAGCTTCCTGGATTCATTGAGGCGCGAAAGAGGAATTTCGCCTGCTTGAAGCAAGGCCTGAAGGACTTGCAAGAATTTTTTGTACTGTCGGAAGCGACCGTGAACTCCGACCCGAGCTGGTTTGGATTTCCGCTGCTGGTTCGGGCAGAGGCGCCATTCTCCCGTGCCGAGGTCATCGCGTTCCTGGAGCAGCGCAAGATCGCCAGCCGCATGCTTTTCGGCGGCAACTTGCTTCGCCAGCCGGCATACCAGTCAATTCAACATCGGGTTGTGGGCGACCTCGGTAATTCCGACCTCGTCATGAACCAGTTGTTTTGGATCGGCGTGTATCCGGGTCTAACCGGCGAGATGCTTGATTTTGTGATTGAGAGTTTCCATGCCTTCGCCAGTTCTCGCACGACCATGAGATGTGGGAGCGCCAGGGGATGAGGATGAATCCGCTTGCCTCCGACCTTGACCACATCCTCACAGCCACCAGAGATGAATGGGAGGACCTGCGGGGCGAACGCATTTTCATCACCGGTGCTACGGGCTTTTTCGGCTGCTGGCTTTTGGAGACGTTTGCGTGGGTGAATCGCCGGCTTAATTTGGGCGCAACAGCGACAATCTTGAGCCGAAATCCCGAAGCGCTTTGGCTCAAGGTGCCTCACCTGCGTGGAGAGCCCATCCAACCCGTCGTCGGAGACATTCGAAACTTTGCGTTCCCGACCGGGGTGTTTTCCCACGTAATTCACGCGGCAGCAGAATCCGGTTCCGACCTTAACGCTCGCGACCCGAAACAGATGTTAGATAGCATCGTCGGGGGCACAAGCCGTTGCCTTGAATTTGCGTCCCAAGCGAATACGCGCAAGTTTCTGTTCGTCAGCTCCGGAGCGGTGAACGGAAAGCAGCCTCCTGAAATTGACAAGATCGGAGAAGACCATTCTGGCGGCCCCGATCCCCTTGATCCTGCATCGGCTTATGCGGAAGGCAAGCGCATCGGCGAGTTGCTCTGCGTGCTCGCCGCCCGCGATTCCAGTTTGCAACCGAAGATTGCCCGCTGTTTCGCCTTCGTCGGACCCTATATGAAGCTGAATGCTCACTTTGCGATTGGTAACTTCATACGGGATCATCTTGCAGGGGCCGGAATTCGAGTTCAGGGGGACGGAACAGCCGTTCGATCTTATATGTACGCCAGCGACCTCATGATCTGGCTCTGGACAATTCTCTTTCGCGCAGAGTCCTGCCAGGCCTACAACGTTGGTTCTGAGGAGGCGATCAGCATCGCCGACCTCGCACGTGAAGTGGCCAGCATTTCGTGCGACGCACAAGATCTTCGCAATAAGGGGGGAGGCCTTCGGGTCGAGATTGCGCGCAAGCCGGTGGCCGGAGTTCCAGCAGCGCGTTACGTCCCTAGTACGCAGCGCATTCGCAAGGAATTGGGATTGACCTATTCCGTCCTGCTGCGAGATGCGATTGAACGCACGATCAGCTGGAATCGTGTCGCTAATGCGCAGGAGCTACAAAGTAAATGAAGAACATCTTCGCAAGGCCCCTTTTCATATTCGAGATGGCTAACAACCACATGGGCAATGTTGACCATGGCTTGCGCATTGTGGACGCATTGGCCGAGGCATCCCATGGCTTCCCGTTCGCGTTTGCCGTCAAATTACAGTACCGAGACATTGATACCTTCATTCATCCCGACTACAGGGACCGCAAGGACCTGAAGTTCGTGAAACGTTTCTCGGAGACTCGTCTCTCTTGGGCGCAATACCAGCAAATTAAGGATCGTATCGAGAGTGTGGGGCTCATTTCTGTTTGTACGCCTTGGGATGAAACTTCTGTAGACAAAATCGAAGAGCACGGATACGACTACATCAAAATTCCGAGTTGCTATCTGACCGATTGGCCTCTGTTAGAGCGAATTGCAAAATCAGAAAAACCGGTTATCGCATCGACGGCCGGCGTTGGACTCACCGATATCGACCGTGTAGTGAGCTTCTTTCGCCACCGCAACAAGGCGTTTTACCTCATGCACTGCGTCGGGGAATATCCCACGCGGGACGAGAATCTCCAACTCGGACAGATTCGCCTTTTAAAGAATCGCTATCCGGAGATCGAAGTTGGATACTCCACCCATGAGCGGCCGGACAATTTCGAAGCTGTGAAGATCGCAATTGGAATGGGCGCAACCCTATTCGAAAAGCACGTAGGCGTCCCTACTGACACCATTAATTTGAATGCCTACTCTGCAACCCCCGAACAGGTGCGCTCTTGGCTGCAATCTGCTTCGGAAGCGTACGCGATGTATGGAAGCGATACTCAGCGGTATCCCTTTACCGAACTCGAAGTGAAGACCTTGCGCGACTTGCAGCGCGGCGTTTTCGCAAAACATGACATTGCGAGGGGCGAGCGGGTCGAACAAAAGAATACCTTCTTGGCAATTCCGTCGGAACCGGGCCAAATCGTTGCCAATCATATGTCGAAATACACCGAGTACGTGGCCGCAGAGCCGATTCCGGCCCGCGGAGCGGCATTGGCCAGCAAGCTGCAGACCTCAGATCGCATGCGACAGGTCTTGCACATTGTTGGCGAAGTGAAAAAGATGTTGAAGCGCAGCAAAGTTGTCGTGCCCGGTCAGTGCGAACTGGAGATTTCTCATCACTATGGCATCGACAACTTTTCCAAGTTCGGATCGACCGTCATCACCGTCGTGAACCGGGAATATTGCAAGCGCGTTATCGTGCTGCTCCCTGGACAATCGCATCCTGAGCAATGGCACAAACAAAAGGACGAAACCTACCACATTCTGCACGGCGAGATCGCTCTCACCCTAGATTCCAAAGAGCAGATCAAGAAGGCAAACGATGTTGTGGTGATCCCCCGCGGGGTCAAGCACGGCTTCGCTACCCGGACCGGCACGGTCATTGAAGAAGTTTCATCTTCTTATTCCCAAGACGATTCCTTCTACTCCGACGAATCGATAGTAGCCAATAAAAATCGCAAGACATTTGTGACCTATTGGATGGACGGATGCTGACCATCGCCTGGGACCTCGATGACGTTCTCAATGAGTTGATGCTCACATGGTTCACCGAGGTTTGGAAAGCGGAACATCCTGACAGCAGGTTAGATTATTCCAGCGTTTCGCAGAATCCTCCCGATCGGGTCTTAGGGATCTCCCGCGCCGATTATCTCGATTCCCTGGACAGATTTCGTGCCTCTGAGAGCGCTCGAAACATGCCACCGAACCCACTGATTCTGCAGTGGCTGAATAGCTTCGGGGAGAGTTATCGCCATGTTGCCCTTACTGCCAGGCCACTGGAGAGCACACCGCATGCCGCCGAGTGGCTCTTCCGCCACTTCGGCATGTATATAAGGACGTTCGCGGTAGTACCTTCGCGTTATATCGACGGAGTCCCGCTCTATGATCGTGACAAGCCGGAGTACCTTTCCTGGCTCGGTAAAGCGGACATCCTTGTTGACGACAGCGAAGACAATATTCGGGGTGCTGAGCGTTTGGGTATCAGGGGAATACTTTATCCCCAACCTTGGAATCAGGCTTCGCAGCGCGCAGAGGCCGTTCTGCTTTCCTTGACAGAGCGTGTGCGGGAGGTTCGTTGAAGAAGCTGTCTGATTACGTGATTGATTTTGTCGCCAGAACCGGAGTCCGCCACATCTTCATGCTCACCGGAGGCGGCAGCATGCACCTGACCGATTCAGTCGGTCGCAATCCGGGCCTGGAATATATCTGCTGTTTGCACGAGCAAGCCTGCGCGTTTGCAGCGGAGGCCTACGCTGAGTACACCGCCAATTTAGGAGTGGCCTTGGTTACAACTGGCCCGGGCGGGACAAACACGGTCACCGGCGTCGCCGCAGCGTGGCTCGAATCCGCCAGTTGTTTATTTTTGTCCGGACAGGCGAAGCGCGCAGATCTCATCGGCTCGACCGGCGTGCGTTCCATGGGACAACAAGAAGTCGACATCGTGTCCGTGGTCAAGCCCATTACAAAATACGCCAAAACGATCGTTGACCCTGACACGATTCGCTATGAATTGGAGAAAGCCGTATATCTGGCCACTCATGGGCGCCGAGGGCCGGTCTGGATTGATATTCCTCTCGACGTGCAGGCTGCGTCGATCGACGAGAACGCGCTCGAGGGTTTCAACCCTCCTGCCCAACTGGCTCATGACGAACTTTCTATTCAGGTTTCGCAGGCAATCGATTTGTATAACCGCTCGGAGCGTCCTGTTCTTTTTCTCGGAAACGGTGCTCGGGCAGCGCACATAAAAGGGCTGGTCCAAAAGCTAATCGATACATTGCAGATTCCTGTTCTTGTCACCTGGAAGATCGTCGATGCTGTGCCGAACGATTGCGAGTTTTATGCTGGTCGGCCCGGGGCCATAGGTCAGCGTGCGGCAAACTTCACCCAGCAGAACTCCGATTGGATTATGGTGATCGGAGCGCGCCTCGACCGGCCGCAGACCGCATTCAGCTACAAGAACTTTGCGCGGGCGGCAGCCAAGGTTCTGGTCGATGTAGACCCCGCAGAAATTGCCAAGTTCGACGCACCTATAGACGTGCCAGTCTCGAGTGACGCTTCCCAATTCATCGAAGAGTTTCTACGCCAAGCAAGCAAAATCGTGAAACGAAGTCGCTCCTGCTGGTTGAACCGCACCCGGGACTGGCAATCGAAATACCCGGTTGTATTGCAGGAGTATTGGAATACCCAGGATGTGGTGAATACCTACGTGCTCATGGATGTTCTTTCTGACGAATTGTCTGCTGCGGATCTACTCGTGCCCGGCAGTTCTGGCCCCTGCAGCGACATCTTTATGCAAGCGTTCCGCCTGCGGAGTGGCCAGCGAGTCGTGAATGCCCCCGGCCTGGGCGCAATGGGTACGGGTTTGCCTGGTTCCATCGGCGCGTGTCTGGCTAGCGGGCGCAAACGTACAGTCTGCGTGAACGGAGACGGCGGATTTCAGCTCAACATTCAGGAACTTGAGACCGTCCGACGCCTAGAACTCCCAATCAAGTATTTCATCCTTTGTAATGGCGGATACGGCTCAATCATGGCCACGCAGCGCAACTATTTCCAGGGGCGATTCACCGGCAGCGATCCTTCCAGCCACCTCACTCTCCCGGACATCAGGCGCGTAGCTAATGCGTACGGAATTCCAACCGCTCATATTCATGATCACGGCGAAATTCGCAATCAGGTGCGCGCGGTTCTGGCGCAGCCGGGGCCGGTGATTTGTGCCGTGGATGTCTCGCCCGACGAACGAACCGCGCCGCGTGTGATCTCAAAGGTTCAAGCGGACGGCAGCATCGTATCGTACCCCATGGAAGATATGTGGCCTTTTCTGGATCGCGACGAATTCCAGGCAAACATGGTCGTGCCGGCAGCGGAGGAGCAATGATCCTTTTCATCACCACGGTTCATCCTGTTGTTAGGTCGGCAGGTTTAGTACCAGCGGAGGCGTCCAAGACCCAATGAGAGACATAAGGCCTTATCAAATCTTTACTTTGCTAGACGCTGTACCGCCTGAGCGCGTTGCGCAAGTCAAGATCCCTAATCGGCGGGACCTTTGGCTTTTGGAAACGTTCATTCTGATTACCGCCGTGCGTTTGGTGAAGGCGAAGCGCATTTTCGAATTTGGGACTTTCTTCGGAAGCACTACTCTCAATCTGGCCCTCAATTCGCCAGCAGACGCACAAATATTCACCTTCGACCTGCCCAAGGCAGATGCGCTGGCGGCTACAAAAAATCAGCCCGACTTTCGTGTAGCTGGCGAGCGTCTCAATCATGCTCAGCCGGATTTCACCGGGTTCGGGGAAGCAGAGAAAATTAAAACGTTGCTCGGCAACTCACGCGATTTCGATTTCTCTCCATTCAAGAATTCGATGGATATGGTGTTCATCGACGGAGGCCACGACTACGAAACGGTGAAATCAGACACCTCCAATGCACTGGCGATGCTAAAAGCGGATGCTCCAGGGTGCATATTTTGGCATGACTACCAGAACATTGAATGCGAGGAAAACACGAGATTTCTCACAGAGCTCGAAAAGGACCTGAGCCTGTTTCATGTAAAAGAAACTATGCTCTGCGGGTGGTTCAATGAGCCGTCGGGTATCAAGCTATGAACCAGGGTGGCACCTTAACAGGGACGCACCGCGATTGCCCGATTTGTGGGGAAATCAGCTCCCGTTCCATCTTCTCTCAGCGCTTTGATCAACTGTCAGAAGCTTTTCTGCTAAGTGGCTACGAAGTTGTTATTTGCGACCGATGCGGGGCTGGTTTCGCAGACGGAATCCCACCCCAAGGTGTGTTCGACGATTATTACCGAGAGCTCTCGAAGTACGAGTATGAATACTGCGGTGGAATGCCACCGGAAGAAGACCGCCTCCGCTCCCGTCAGATAGCGGCCACGATTGCAGAATACATTCCCACGGACAACTCCAGAATCCTGGAAATTGGTTGTGCTAACGGGGTGCTACTTCAGTCTTTGAAAGATCAAGGTTTCGCCAATGTCCATGGCGTAGATCCTTCGCCGGGCTGTGCGAAGGCCGCGAAGGACCTTTTTAAAATACCGGTCCGCGCACATTCCATTTTAGAAATTCCTCAAAACGAGCGTTTCGATTTTTTGATTCTTGCGGGTGTCCTGGAACATATTCGAGATCTCGATCTCGCGGCACAAAAGCTTTATGATTTGCTGGTACCGAACGGGCGAGTGTATCTGGCGGTGCCCGATGCCGCTTGTTTTCCCGCAATAAAGGACGCTCCGTTTCAGGAGTTCAGCGTAGAACACATCAATTTTTTCTCAGCAACATCCCTGACGAACCTGATGCAACTACGCGGGTTCCGGTCTATGGGTCAGGGACGCTTGTGGCTGGAACCGAGTCCTGCCACGAATTGTGTGGCCGTTTTCTCTGTTTTCGAGAAGACGGGCATTAGCGACTCTCAGCTGTTGCGAGACCGCGAAACTGAACCAGGACTACGGGAATACATTCGCCGCGGCCGTGGGATCGAAGCTTCGATACGCACCAAGCTTGCGCAGATCGCCGAATCAGGCGAGCCGATTTTGGTCTGGGGTACCGGTGCGCACACTTTGAGGCTCCTAGCAGACGGAGCACTGAAGGGACTTAACATTGCAGCCTTTATAGACTCGAATCCAAAGTATCAGAACCAGCAATTGCATGGTCGGCCGGTCTTCTCTCCCAAGGAGCTTTGTCAAAGGGGTGAACCGATCCTGATTTCGTCGTATGCTGCTCAGAAAGCTATCGAACGCCAAATTCAAGATGAACTGAGGCTAAGCAACGAAATTGTCACTCTCTATCAAATCTAACGTCGCGGAGAGCCCTGCGTGCAGAAGACACTAACCGTCATTGCACCCTGCTATAACGAGGAGGCGGATGTCCGCGAACTCTATGTACGCGTCCGTGAGGTCATGGCCAGCGCCGGCGACTGCAAGTACGAGCACATCTTCATCGATAATCATTCCAGCGACAACACCTGGCAAGAGCTGAAGGCCATCGCCGCCGAAGACAAAAACGTCAAGATCATCCGCAACGCCCGTAACTTCGGTCACGTCCGCTCTCCCATGCATGCCTTGTACCAGGCGACTGGAGACGCGGTCATCACCATGGCTGCCGACCTGCAAGACCCCCCCGAGATGATTCTCGACATGATCCGCAAGTGGGAAGAAGGGTACTCGGTGGTGATCGGGATCAAGGAGCAGGCGGCGGAGCACCCGCTCATGTTCTGGATTCGCCGTAAATATTACCGGCTGGTCAACCGCCTTTCCGGCGTCGACACGATTGAGAACTTTACTGGCTTCGGGCTCTATGACCGGAAAGTCGTGGACATCGTCAAGCAGTTTGATGACCCGTATCCGTATTTCCGAGGCATGATCGCAGAGATCGGCTTACCACGCTGGGAAATCCTTTACCATCAGCCTCTGCGCAAGCGTGGCATCACCAAAAACAACTTCTACTCACTCTATGATCTCGCGATGTTGGGGATTACGAACCTTTCAAAAGTCCCGCTCCGGCTAGTGACCTTCGCGGGATTTGCCTCTGCCTTTATGTGCGTGTTGGTCGCGGCGGCCTACACCGTCTACAAGCTGCTCTTCTGGTCGCGATTCTCCGCCGGAATTGCACCTCTCGTCATTGGCGTCTTCTTCTTTTTGTCGCTTCAGATGATCTTTATTGGTGTTGTTGGCGAGTATATTGGCACCATTCACACCCTGGTTCAGAGACGACCCTTAGTTGTCGAGCAGGAGCGGATCAACTTCGAATATGGGCCTGGACAGCCGCTGAGACCTGATGTGCTGCAGGAAGAGAACCCTAGTTCGGCTTAGTCGGATCTAAACGAAAAATTCCTGTGTGCCAAGAAACTGATGATCACATTCAATCCCGTGACGGTTGCGCCCGCGACGTACGGCGCGGCTGCGTCTAGTCCGAGGAATTTGTGGAACCCAAACACAAATACCGGCAATAACATGATGCCGATCAGAGTGGTCGTCCCATACACAACATTGCAACGCATCCACTCTCGCAGATAATTTCCCTTGGTCTTAAATACGAACCATTTATATCCGAGAAAAGCCACACTGATGGCGATTGGGCTAGCTACGATCGCTGCAACCAGATATCCGTGCGCAACGCGTGGCATGAAGAAGGCGGTCAGTGCGGCATAAAGGCCGTAACCAAGAATCGTGTTGAAGATTCCCACTAGCGTGTAGCGGCTGAACTGGGGAACATGGGAAGTTAGCCTGGCGAACAGGGTCCGCGATTCAGTGGGCACAATGGGTTCTCGAGAAAGTTTGCGCACGCGCTGCGGAAGTCTAGCATGGCGCCTTCTCTGACAAAAGAGCGTCGCGGATTACAAGCTACTTTTGCTCTTCGAAAAATTCCCAGATCAAGGCCGGGCCATTCGGTTCTTTGGGCGTTGGCCCCAGGAGTCGCGGAAAGCGCCAGTACGGTTGAGGAATCACGTGGCCACCGCCATGGATCGCAACCAATTCCACTTCCTTTGTGTCGTTGTTCCAGAGTAAACGCTCTGTAGACATCCCATCGGTCGCTCGTGGGTCAAGCTTTTGAGGCGCAGTGACGATCTTATTGAGATCTGCAAAATACTGAACAGATTCTCGCGACGAGCGCACCGTACCGCGGCGTAACATGCCAAAAAACTTTACCTCTCCCCCCTCGAATGGATTTAAAGGATCTTTTGTGCCATTCATGATCATGACTGAAGAAGTACCAGATTCCGCGGACCGGCATTTGAAGTTGTCTGGAGTCGGTACATTAGCCGCGACCGCGGCGACCGCGCGAAAGCGGGAAGGAGCCTCAATAGCAAGGCGAAATGCCATGTGACCGCCTCGTGAAATGCCCGTTGCGAACACCCGA
>Ga0134127_10001847_pt1 | contig 15516 bp, 14 predicted proteins | sample KB31753_FD_96459 | JGI IMG/M metagenome (GOLD analysis project Ga0134127, IMG submission 96459) | Terrestrial soil microbial communities with excess Nitrogen fertilizer from Kellogg Biological Station, Michigan, USA - KB3-175-3 | ecosystem: Environmental > Terrestrial > Soil > Unclassified ...
GTAGTCGCCCGCCGCGAATTGCTCGGCGACCGAGGAAAATTCCTCGATCGGGTCGGTCACCTGACGGCTCAGATACCACGCGGCAAGCGCGCCGAGCAGAAAGAGCAGGAGTGCGATCGCGGCAATGATCGCGAGGAACGACCGGGCGGGCCGCAGCGCCTGGTCGCGCGGGATCTGCACGAGAACCGACCACGGGGCGCCCGACATGCCGGTCCGGGCCACGAAGAAATGTTGGCCGCGAGCGTTCTGATACTCCTGCGCCGCGCCTGTGTCGATCCTGGCCGTTGGGCCCGCGACCACGTGCCGGGTGTCGGTCCACAGATCTCCAGTCTCGTTGCCCAGCAGCAGTTGCGCGTTCGATCCGATCAGCCCGTTGATGCGCAGCGCGCTGGCGCTGTCCGCGACGCGGCCGCGCAGCACGGCATATCCAACCGTGTCGCCCCGCTTGGAGATGAGCGGGTCGACAGCGCGATATTCGACGTTGCCCTGGTTCGCGAAGAGCGGCGTAATGCCCGTATGGGTGGGCGGCGCGTCAGGACGCTGGGATTCGACAGGGAGATTGAGTGCCGATGCGGATTGGCCGAGTGATCCGCCCGCGGAATCCGCGTGGGCGACGACCTTGCCGCCGCGATCGAGGATTGTCAGCTCGCGAAGCCGCGAGCTGCCCTGGGTGCGTTCGGGGAAGAACCTGTCGTGAAGCCGCTGCGCGGTGGCCGGGCTGGGGTTGGCCAGCAGCCCGGTGATTTCTGGAGTTTGCGCGAGTTGCCGGCCCTCGCTGCGAATCTGCCAGGCGCTCGCGTCGAGGATGTTGGCGATCTGCTGGCTGGCGGCGATCGCGCGGTCGCCCGCAGTTCGCACCAGTTGTCGCTTGAGCTGCAGATAGGCGCCAAAACAGACGCCTACGAGCGCGATGCAGAGCACCGCTGACAACAGCAGCGGCAACCTGCGCTTCAGCGACGACCGAGTGTCCGTCGGCATGAGCACTTTCCCGGTTCAGGCGCCACGAATTCGAAGGCGCTCCCCGGCCTCGGAGAGCTCTCAGCTTCGTCGCTGAGCAACCTCGGTTTCGTGTACGTACGCCCGTTTACCGTGACGTCTACGGGACGCCATGGGTCACGGATTCACTGCATTTCTCGTGACGACGCCGCTTCAACCTGTCAGAAACCTTTCATCGGCGACGTCTCTTGATGACCCTATAACACTGACGAGCTCGCTGCAAGTCCCGTGCACGGCCTAGCCTGCACCGAGCATTGCGCGTCCGACGGCCTCCCTGTCGCCGCCCACCTCGCTCACAGAGCCGGCGCTGACGACGAGCACCCGGTCCGAAAGCGCCAGCACCTCGTCAAGGTCGCTGGAATAGACGACGACGGCAGCTCCGGCCGCTCGCGCCGCTCGCAAGCTCTCGTGAACCGCGGCCGTCGCGCGGATGTCCAAGCCCCGGGTGGGATTCTCGGCGACGAGAAGCGCGGGATTTCCCGCCAACTCGCGCCCGAGTACGAGCTTTTGCTGGTTTCCACCCGACAAGGTGCGCGCGAGCGCCGTCTCGGGCCGCGGGCCGCCTGCGGCCCGCACGTCGAACGCGGCGATTAGTGCGCGCGCCGTGTGGTCCAGCGTCCGCCAGCGCAGACGACCCGCCCGGTCACCGGCGTCGCGCAGCGCGACGTTCTCTGAGATGTTGAAATCAAGGACCAGCGCGTCCCGGTGCCGGTCCTCGGGCACGAAGCCAATCCGCGACGGGAGTGTGAGGCTTCCGTCCGACACGGGCCGTCGGCCCGCGAGGGCGAGCAGCAACTCGCGTTGACCGGCTCCCTCCACGGCCGCGATACCCACTATCTCGCCTCCACGCAGCGCGAAGGTTGCTTCTCGAATGGCGGGTACGCCTCGCTCGTCGCGGAGTGTCAGTCTGGTCGCGACTACTACGGGCTCACTGGCCGCGCGGTTTTCGGCGGGCGCGTGAGCTGCGGGGCGGTTCGCCTCCGGTGCCTCGCCGAGCATGGCCACCGCGAGGGCTTGCGCGTTCGTGCCGGACGTGGCGCCTGTGTGCACTGTCCGGCCGCGCCGGAGCACTGTCACTTCGTCGGCCGCCGCGAGCGCTTCGCGCAGCTTGTGCGTGATGAGCACGGCGGCGCCTCCGCCTGCCGCGAAGTCGCGAAGCCAGCCAAGGAGCTGGTCGACCTCGTCCGGCGCCAGAACGGCTGTCGGCTCGTCGAGCAGCAGGGTGCGGGCACCACGCGCGAGCGCCTTCACGATCTCGAGCCGCTGCTGAGCGCCAACGGGCAGGTCGCCCGCGCGGGCATCGGGATCCAGCGGAAGGCCCGCGCCTTGGGCGACTTCATTCACGCGCGCGCGGGCGGTGGCCTTGTCATATTTCCCCCGGCTGCCCAGGGCGACGTTTTCCGCGACGGTCATCGCGGGCACGTTGGTGAAGTGCTGATGCACCATTCCAATCCCGGCGGCGATTGCCTGGCTCGGAGAGCGAAAGTGCATCTCGGCGCCGGATACGCACACCCGCCCCGCGTCGGGCTCCAGCATCCCGAACGCAATGCGCATCAAGGTCGTCTTGCCGGCGCCATTCTCGCCGAGCACCGCGTGTACGCTACCCGGACGAATCGTGAGTGACGCGCGGTCGAGCGCGAGCGCCGCGCCGAAGCGTTTGCTCACTCCGATCAGCTCGAGCGCGGGAGCAGCGCTCATGTCGGCGTCACAGCCCCGTCGGCAAGTCCAGGAACGCGACGCCGAGCTCGAAGCGCCGACCTAGCGCCTCCGCGAGCGCGCGCACGCCGAGTGTCTCGGTGGCGTAATGGCCGGCGTAGATGATCACGATTCCCTGATCCATCGCCTCGACAGCCGTGTGCTGGGGACCCTCACCCACGATCATCGTATCGATGCCGCTGGCGACGGCCTCGCGCAGCGACTCGGACGAAGCTCCCGCGCCGGTACAGACGCCCCAGCGTCGTGTCACTCGCTCGGGCGCGAACGGAGTGACGACCGCTGTTCCGTGATGCTCGGTGGCGAGCGCGCGGGCGGCGTCCGCTAGCTGTGCCGTAAGGACGTTCGACGTGCCTTGCAGGCCGACGGCGAGATTCTGAAAGTGCGCGAAGCCGCCCGTCGGCTCGAGACCGAGACGCTTGGCGAGGAGCACGTTGTTGCCGTATTCAGGATGGACGTCCAGCGGCAGGTGCGCGCTGTAGACGGCTATGTCGTGATCGACCAGCTCGCGGAGCCGATCGTACCGCGTGCCGGTGAAAGGCTGCGCGCCGCCCCAGAACATGCCGTGATGCACGAGGAGCAGATTGGCGCCCGCGTCCGCGGCGGCCCGCACGGCTCGCGAGGAAAAATCGACGGCAGCGGCGACACGGCCCACACTTCCGCTGTTCGCCACCTGCAGTCCGTTCACCGCTCCCGGATAATCGGGGACGTTGGTTATATCGAGCGCTCGATCCATGTACTCGACCACGCGCGCGAGCTCGGTCACGGCTTTGCCGTGCCCGCGGTCGTATCGAGCGGCGCCACGAACTTGCCCGCGAACATGAGCTGCTGCAGCGAATCGACGCGGACCCGGACGTCCGCCGGGATTCTCGCTTGGAGCGCGGGATTCAGCACGAGCGTCACCACGCGGCTCTCGGCGCCGAGCTCCACGACGCGCGGCTTGAAGGTTCCGGCCTTGACCTCGCGTGCAATGGTCAGGAACGCGAGCGGCAGATTGATCACCACGCTGCCGACGGTCACCTCGGGAGCGACTCCGTTCTGGTTGGAGTTGGATCCGAACACCAGCGCCGTCTTGCTCTCCCGAACGGCCTGGATTACCCCGAGGCCGGCGGCGTCGGCATTCTGGAAGACCACGTCCACGCCCCGTGCAAGCTGCGCCAGCGCCTGCTCCTTTCCTGCGCTGACGTCGTCCCAGCTTCCTATATATGAGGTGGCAACTGTGGCGCTGGGGTTGGCGTCGTGGACGCCCCGCGCGAACGCCTGGAAGCTCTCGCGGACGGGCGGCAGCTCGGTGCCGCCAATGACACCCACCTTGCCGGTCTTGGTGAGCGATCCGGCCACGATCCCCGCGAGATACGACGGGCCGGCGAAGCCGAATTCCATGCCGGCCAGATTCGGCCCGGCCGTGCTCCCCGACGTGGTGACGTAGATCGTGTGCGGGTACGACGGCGCCACGCGCGCGGCGGCGTCCTGGAACTCGAAGCCGTGTCCAAAGGCGAGCGTGTAGCCCTGCGCGCCGTACTGCCTGAAGTTCTCCTCGAACTCCGCCGGCGTCTTGGTCTGGATGTGGCTGATCCGCGCGCCCAGTGAATCACGGATCTCTAACAAGCCCTGATAGGCGCCCGCGTTCCACGACTGATCGGAGATGGGCCCCGAGGTCAGGAGCGCGACCTTGAACGGTGCGCCGCTGCTCGTGGTTGCCGCGCTCGTCGAATCGCGCTTCGCGGGCGCGCGGCTCCCGTCGCACGCGCCGAGTGTGGCCAGCAGCGCGAGCGCTGTCGAAGTGATGCGGATCATCAGAAATCGCCGCGCTTGTCGCGGAGGACGAGGTCGAGCACGCGCTCGAGGTCGTCCTGCGAGTAGAACTGAATCCGGAGACTGCCCTTCTTGTCCGCGTCGAGCTGGAGGTGGACGTCGGTCTGGAGGTAGCGGCGGAGATCGTCCTCGATGCGGCGGACGGCCGGATCCGCGGAGCGTGTCGGCGCCGCGCCGGGTTTACCGGCTGACGGAGGCGCGGATTTCGGCCGCGGCGCCGCGCCGGAAAGCTCGCGCACGTGTTGCTCGAGCTGACGCACGGACCAGCCTTCAGCGACGGCGCGCTGCGCCGCCTCGAGCACCGAGTGCGGCTGCGGCAGCGCGAGGAGCGCGCGCGCGTGGCCGGTGGACAGTTGGCCGCCTTGCACCATGCGTTGAATCGACTCCGGGAGGGCGAGCACGCGAAGCAGGCCCGTGACCGTCGTGCGATCCTTGCCGACGGCGTCGGCAACCTGTTGCTGCGTGAGCTGGAAATCATCGATGAGGCGGCGATAGCCGAGGGCCTCTTCGATCGCGTTCAGGTTGGCGCGCTGGAGATTCTCGACGAGGGCGAGAATGAGCATTGTCTGATCGTCGAGCTCGCGGACGATCGCGGGAATCTCGTGCCAGCCGAGGTTGGTCGCCGCTCTCAGCCGGCGTTTGCCAGCGACGAGCTCGTAGCCGGCGCCGGCGGTGCGGACGGTAACGGGCTGAAGCAGGCCGCTCGCGGCGATGGACGCCTCGAGCTCGGCGAGCTCGTCGGGTTGGAAGTCGCGGCGGGGTTGGAACGGATTCGGTCGGATGGACGAAATTTGTATCTGCCGGAACGGGCTCGGCTTTTCGCTTGATGTAATGTCGCCTTGATGGCTTGTTTCTGATGCGTTACCGCCGGGAATTAGCGCTCCCAAACCGCGGCCGAGTCGGCTTTTCTTCTCAATGCTCATGGCGTCGTTTCACCGGCTGGAGCGCTCCGCCGCGCGAGGAGCTCCTTGGCAACGCTCAGATAGGCCTGGGCGCCGACAGACGCGACGTCGTACAGGATGATCGGCTTGCCGAAGCTCGGCGCCTCGGCGAGCCGAACGTTACGCGGGACGACTGTATCGAAGACCTTGGCGCCAAAGTATTCGCGCGCTTCGGAGGCGACCTGGCGCGACAGGTTCAGTCGGGCGTCGTACATGGTGAGCAGCACGCCGTCGATGGCGAGATCGGGGTTCACGCTGCGCTGCACCAGGTGCACCGTGTTCAGGAGCTGCGAGAGCCCCTCGAGCGCGTAGTACTCGCACTGAAGCGGAATGAGCAGCGCGTCAGCGGCTGCGAGCATGTTGAGCGTGATCAATCCGAGCGACGGCGGACAGTCGATGAGGACGTAGTCGTAGGCGTCGCGCACCGGCCGCAACGCGTTGCGGAGCATGCTCTCGCGGTTGCTCTGGCCCACGAGCTCTACCTCGGCGCCGGCGAGATCAGGCGTTGCGGGCACTACATCGAGGTGGCGGAAGAGGACCGACTTGATGGTCGCGTCCGCCAGCGGCCGGTCGCCTAGGAGGACGTCGTAGACAGTCGTGGAAACGTTGTCCATCGGCGTGCCGATGCCGCTGGTCGCGTTTCCCTGCGGATCTCCGTCGATAAGGAGCGTGCGCTGCTCCGCAGCGGCGAGGCTCGCCGCGAGGTTGACCGCCGTAGTGGTCTTCCCGACTCCGCCCTTCTGGTTGGCAATAGCGATTACACGCGCCACGAGTCAGTCGATTCGGAGCAGTGGAGATGTGCGGCCAGAGGTTGCTGGCGAGGGCGGGAATCTAGCGCAACCAGTCCGCGGGGGTCACCCCAGACTGTGCCACGTGGCACCCCCAAAAAATGGCGCCAGAGGTGCCACGTGGCACCTCGGCGGCTGCGGGATCTCAGGGGTTCGGGACGAAGGTCCAGCGGGCGTTCACCGTCGCCGACACTGTCTGTTCGCCTGCCTCGATCGGCGTTGGCGCGGCGTCGCGCGCTATGCCACCCGCGACAGCGGCGAACATCGGCCTCGGCATCGAGCTCATGGAGCTCTGGATCGCCAGAAGAGGCCCCAGGTGTCCGCCGGCAGCCCGCGCCATCGACTCGGCGTCGGCGCGCGCCGCTGTCACAGCGTTCGCCATCGCGACGCGGCGAGCCGAGTCGGCTTGGGACGACTCCATTTCCAGCCTGTTGATCTGGTTGGCACCCTTTGCGAGTGCCGCGTCGATCACTGTTCCCACTCGACCTATCGCTGGCACCTCGGCTCGAATCTCGTTGTTCACCGTGTACCCGGTCACCCGCGGCGCCTGCCCGTTGGCGTAAACCATCTCGGGAGCAACGTTGTAGTTCTCCGTCGAGAGCTGCGCCGACGACAGACCTACAGCGCGCAGCGTATCCAGGACCGACCGCACTCGCCGCGCGTTGTCAGCGCTCGCCGCCGCCGCCGTGACGGCGCGCGTCTGCACACCGATGTAGATCGTCGCGCGATCCGGCACCGCGCGCGCTTCGCCCTGGCCAACAGTGCTTATCTCCGGCACTTCGGCTCGCTGCGCCAGAAGTGGAAGGCTCGGCGCAACGAGCGCCGCGGTGAACAGCCAGACGAAAACTCGCATCGATACCTCGCCATTTTGGTGCGTGGGTGGAAAGCCGCGCCAGCGGCATTGTTTCCTGTATGACCCTCAGCGTAGCCGGACGTTCAGCGGGATGACCGGCGGCTCACCTCGAGGACCAGATTCTGAAGATCAGTCGGACTGACGCCGGGGATCCGCGAGGCCTGGGCCAGCGTGCTCGGTTGAACAGCCGACAACTTCTGGCGGGCCTCGAACGACAGCGAGTTCATCTCCGCGTACGGCAGCGAGGGAGCGAGATTGAAGCCACCCATCCGCCGCATCTTCTCCGCCTGATCGCGCTCGCGCTGGAAATACCCGGCGTACTTGAGCTCGAGCTCCGCCGTCACGAGCACTTCGTGCGGCAGCTCCGATCCGACGCCGCAGGCGGCGAACAAATCTGACAGGCTGACCCCCTGACGCTTAGCGACTTCCGCGACGCGCACCGCGTGCGCGAGCGGGGTGCTTTCCGCGGCGGCCAGCACGGGTTCAGCGAGCGCCGGCGAGATGCTGGTGTCTTCGGCCAGCCGCATCGCCTCTGCGTCCGCCGCAACGCGGGCTTCGACCGCCGCCCGCTCGGCGGACGAATAGCCCTCGAGAGCCAGGACGACGGGTGCCAGCCGCGCGAGCGCGTTGTCCTGCCGCACGGTGAGCCGGAACTCCGACCGCGACGTGAACAACCGGTACGGCTCGTCCACGCCGCGAGTCACGAGATCGTTAATTAAAACTCCGATATAAGAACTTTCACGACCCAGGATCACCGGGGGGCGTCCCTGCACGTGCAGGCCGGCGTTGTACCCCGCGACGACGCCCTGCCCGGCCGCCTCCTCGTACCCGGTCGTGCCATTGATCTGCCCGGCGAAGAACAGCCCCGGCAGGGCCTTCACCTGAAGGCCCGCGTCGAGCTGCGTCGGCGGGTAGTAGTCGTACTCGATCGCGTAGCCCGCGCGCGTCATCTGCGCCTGCTCGAGCCCACGGATCGAGCGCAGCAGCTCGATCTGCACCGCGGCCGGCAGCGACGTGGAGAGACCGTTCACGTACAGCTCGGACGTGTCGTGGCCCTCCGGCTCGAGAAAGAGCTGGTGCCGCTCCGCCGCCGGAAACTTCACGATCTTGTCCTCGACCGACGGGCAGTAGCGCGGCCCCCGCGACCCGATCGCCCCGCCGTACATCGCCGATTCGCCTATGTGCTCCTCGATGATCCGCTTGCCCTCGGCCTCCAGCCAGGTGATCCAGCACGGCATCGCCACCGGGTGTCGCGTGACCTCGGCGACGCGCCGCGGCGTCGGCCAGAAGTGCGACCAGGAATAGTCGAACTCCTCCATCTCGCTGTCCTGGCGCGCCAGCTCCGAGAAGTCGACGGTCCGCCCGTCGATGCGCGGCGGCGTGCCAGTCTTGAATCGTTCGACAGTGAGCCCGAGCGCCTCGAGCTGCTCGGCGAGATGCACAGCCGACGCATCCCCCGCGCGCCCGCCGGCGATCCGCGTCTCCGTGCCGATGTGCATCCGGCCGCGCAGGAACGTGCCGGTCGTGATGACGACGGCGCCCGCGCCGAATCGCCGGCCCTCGAGCGTCTCGACGCCCGCCGCCTCGCCGTCCCCTCCGATGATGAGCCGCGCCACGGTGCCCTGGACAGTCCGAAGCCGAGACTGCTGCTCGATCAGCGTTCGGACGGCGCGGCGGTACAAGCCGCGGTCGCACTGCGCGCGCGGCGCCCAGACTGCCGGACCTTTGCTGCGGTTCAACATCCGGAACTGCAGGGTCGACAGATCTGTCGCGCGCCCCATGATGCCCCCGAGGGCGTCGACCTCGCGGACGACAGTTCCCTTCGCGATGCCTCCGATGGCCGGATTGCAGGACATCTGGCCAATCGTCTCGAGCGCGCTCGTGATGATCGCTACAGATGCGCCCACGCGCGCGGCGGCCACGGCGGCCTCAGTCCCTGCATGGCCGGCGCCCACGACGATGACGTCGAACTCGGCTTCGAGGCCGTCCCGGCGCGAAACGCTCATACGGAAAAGCTACACGCTGCCACCCCGAGCCCACCGGCGGCCGCATCCGCCGGCTTCCTGGGCGATCGCGCTAGCATTCTTCCCTGTCGATCGCGCATTGCCCGAACGCACAATCCCGCCCTTTGGAGTTTCCATGGCGCTTTCCATCACCCACGATGCCCCCACGCTGTTCATCCGTCGCGCGGCGTACGAGTCGAGCGGTCTCACGCGCGCCCAGTTGGACGAACGACTTGGCCTCACAGCCGATGATTTCCGCGTCGAAGCCGGACTCGTGGCGCTCGGTCCGATCTATGGGCCCGGCGATCAGCTCGCTGCGGTGATCGCCGAGTTGGAGGGCCTCGGCCTGGTCTATTTCGACGACTTCTTCGAGCTCACCGGGAACTGGCCGGAGTGGCTCCAGCTCTTCGCGAGCGCCACAGGTTGATCGAGTCGCGGTCGCAGGCGATCAGGGGACTCTAGCGATCAAGGGAGTCTGACCCTCTTCAAATCCGAGCCGGAAATCCCGCTCTGAGGATCAAGGGAGTCTGACCCTCTCGGTTTCGGCGACAGGTGTCAGTGCGCCACGGCGGAGCAGGCCGTGCCAGCCGCACTCGAAGCACCAGCTCGGCCGAAAGCGCGGGAGCAACAGCCTCCATGCGCGCGACTGGACGCGAATCGTCACCGCGTCGCAATTGGGACAGTGGTCCCCTTCCGGCAGCAGATTGAAGAACACGACAGTGCAGAGCGCGCCGCGCAGCACGAACAGGCCGCCAATGACGAGGATCCAACTGACGATGTCCCACATGCTGCCCTCCTTCCCGCTCCCCGCGGCGTCCCCTGTCCGCTAAAGGCGCTCCTCGACAGCAGCCCAGGGCTCCACGTATGCCACGTCGTCCTCGATGCGCTCGATCACGACTTCCGTTCCGGCCGCGACTTCCGCGCCATCGAGGCCGTATGCCGACAGGACGCGCCGCTCGGTGTCGATCTCAAATTCCACCTGGCCGGGTCGCGTCGGGCTGATGGACTGCGTGACACGTGCCAGATGGCCCTGAAGCACGTACCGCTCGTCGTCGACCTCGTGCTCTGGCGTCACGGCCCACCAGCGGCGCACGGCCCGCGCCGTCGCGACGCTCACCACGAGTCCGGAAGCGGCGGAAATCCAGAGCGTGGACGCCAGGCGGATGGTCGGCTGGCGCACGAGCACGTACCCCACGATCCCGAAGACGAGCGCGAACGCGCATAGCACGGCGGGCGTCAGCCGGAAGGAGCGCTCGCTATCCGGCTGCTGGCTGCGCGAGCGCTCGATCCCGAACATCATGATGCGCGCAGCCAGCAACAACCCAACGATGAAGCTCGCGAGAAAAACGATGCTCATGATCCAAGGTACTTACGGAACCAGCCGATCGTGAGCGGCCACGCCTGGCGCGCCGCCTCTGCGTTCGCCGGCATCGCCGCGCCCGCGTTGTTCGTCTGCGCGCGCAGGAATCCGTGCCCCGCGCCATCGAACACGTGCGGCTCGTACGTCTTGCCCTGCGCTTTCATAATCGAATCGATGCGCGGAATCGTGGCGTCAACCCGCTGGTCCGCGCCGCCGTAGAGGCCGAGCACAGGCACCTTTACGCTCGAGAGCCGGGCGATGTCCGCGTCGCCCATCGGCCCATAGTAGACGACAGCGGCGCCGAGTCCTTCGGGCGATTCGATGGCGTGCTTGAACGAGGTGCCGCCGCCCCAGCAAAAGCCCACGATGCCGTACTTCTTCTGCGCCGCCGGCAGCGCCATGCCCCACTTGCCGACAGCCGTGAGCTGACGCTGCACGTCCGCCGGATTCAGCTTGGCGATCGCCGCTGTCGCATCCTGCTGCGTCGCCGTGTCGGCCTGCAGCGGGACCCGTCCGGTGAGCAGGTCGGGCGCGATGGCGATGTAGCCGTCAGCCGCCAGTTGATCGGCCACGGCGCGTATCCACGTGGACTCGCCAAAGATCTCGTGGACCACGAGCACCACAGGCGCATTGGTGCTGCGCTCCGGGTATACGACCCAGGCGCGCACGCTGTCGCCGGGTCCCGTGTGGATGATGTCCCACTCGCCATGCCGCGTGGATGCGTCGAGTCGCTGCCGCGCGTTAAAGGCGCTCGGCGCCACGTTGGGCTGCTGCTGGTCGAGCGCGAGCGTGCCGGACGCGGCGCCGACTGACCCACCGCCGTCGGTGCTGCCATCCGTGCTGCGCACGTGCCGCACGCTACACGCGGCGAGGCCGAACGCGGAAAGAGCCACCAGGGAACGGATCTGCATATGATCTCCGGGAGTTGGGAGCGCGTGGGGAATCTGTCCTGCCTGGTCGCCGTCGCAAGCGGGGCTCAGAGCAGCGCGGCGAGAAACTCGCAGGCGCGCCACTCGGCGTAGTACCGTGGTCGCCACGGCCAGCGGCCGCCCACGAAGCCGACATGCCCACCATGAGCGGGAAACTCGACACTGAGACAGTCGGTTCCCTGGGCGCGCGCGCGAACCTGATCGAGAACGCCGCGTGGCAAAAAGGGATCGTCCATCGCGCTGAGCAACAGCGTCGGCAGGCGAATCCGGTCCAGCCAACCCAGCGCGCTGGACCGCGAGTAGTAGTCATGCGCGTCGGCAAAGCCGTGCACAGGCGCCGTTACGGCTTCGTCGAAGTCGAAGACGCTGCCGGCTCGATGCAGTGCGTCGGCGTCGAACAGCGACGGGTGTCGATCGAGTTTCGCCAATGCCTTCGCCTTGAGCGTGCGAAGAAAATGCCTGTCGTAGATGCGGCGCACGCCCGTGCCGATAAAGCGCGCGCCCTGCTCGAGATCGTACGGCACCGAGATCGCGGCCGCCCCGCGGACGGTCGGCGGAAGCTCGGCGCCGCGCTCGCCGAGCCACTTGAGCAGCACGTTGCCCCCGAGCGACACGCCGGCGAGCAGCAGCGGCTGCATGGGGTTCTCGCGCACGAGTCGCGAGACGACGAAATCCAAGTCGGTCGTTTCGCCGGAGTGATAGAAGCGCGGCGCCTGATTCGGCGCGCTGCCGCACCCGCGAAAGAGCAACAGGTCGCACGCCCAGCCACGGCGATGCGCTTCCGCGAAAAAGCCGCCGACGTAGTGGGAGCGCGCCGTCCCCTCGAGCCCGTGCAGCAGCAACAGCCTCGGTGCATGTGCGCGACTCGCGACGAGCCGCCGCAGCTGGAGCACGTCGCCGTCCGGCGTGTCCCAGTTCTCGACGATCGTATCGAGCCGCGGGGATGGCCGAAAAAACTTGCCCCAGAGCGTCTGCGCGTGCGCGCCAGGCACCCACCACGCGGGACGAAAGCCATACCGCTGCGTGCCGCGGCCAGGCGATCTTTCACCAATAGTCACGCCGGCAATTAACGACATTCGGTCCCGCATGGAAGTTCAGATTTTTGGCGTGAAAAAAAGCGCCGACACGCGCAAGGCGCTCCGCTTCTTCGCCGAGCGGCGTATCAAGACGCACTTCGTCGACCTGATGGAGCGCGCCGCGTCGCCGGGCGAGCTGGGACGCTTCGTCCAGAAATTCGGACTCGATCGGCTCATCGACCGCGACTCGCGCGCGTACGCGGATCTCGGCCTCGCGCACGCCAGGCTGTCCGACAAGAGCTGGCTCGACAAGTTGGTGGACGAGCCACTCCTGCTCCGCATGCCGCTGGTGCGGAACGGCAACGCCCTGACCGTCGGCGGCGCCGAGGCCGAGTGGAAACAATGGCTCGCGGCTCCGACGACGAACCCGGCGGGCAAGGGCGGCAGGTGACGCAGCTCTCGCTCTCCTCAGTCGGCGTCGAGTTTGGCGCAACGACGCTCTTTCGCGACATCACCTTCACCGTGGACGCTGGCGAGCGGTGGGGGATCATCGGCCGAAACGGCACCGGCAAGACGACCCTGTTCAAGCTGATCACTGGGGAGATGCAACCGACCACGGGCGCTGTCGCGCGTCAGACGGGCGTGCGCGTCTCGCTGCTGGAGCAGCATCGCGAGTTCGCCGGCGCGGAGACTGTGTGGGAAGCGGCCGCGGGGCAGTTCGCTGAATTGCTCGCGCTCGAGCATTCGATCATGGAGCAAGCCGCGGCGCTGGGAGACGACGCCAGCCACGCGGCGATGCAGCGCTACGGGCGCGACCTGGAGCGCTTCGAGCGCGAGGGCGGATATACCATCACGCCGCGTGTCGACGCAGTGCTTCACGGGCTCGGCTTCGACCCCGCCGCTGCGCGCACACAGCCTGTGTCGCAATTGAGCGGCGGCGAGCGCGGACGCCTGGGACTCGCGCGCCAGCTCGTGAGCCCCGCCGACGTGCTGCTGCTCGACGAGCCCACGAACCATCTCGATCTCGAGACCACGCGCTGGCTCGAGCAATACCTGCACGACGTCGCGACGACAGTCATGGTGGTGAGCCACGACCGCGCGTTCCTCGCGAACGTCGTCGACCACGTGCTCCACTTCGAGGGCGACTCCGCCGTCTCGTACTCGGGTAACTACGCGGCGTTCGTGGAGCAGCGCGCGCAACGCCGGCTCACGCAGCAGCGCGCGTTCGAGCAGCAGCGCCGCACGATCGCGCACGAGGAGGATTACATCGCGCGCAACCTCGCGGGCCAGAACACGAGGCAGGCAAAGGGCCGCCGCACCAAGCTCGCGCGACTGCCTCGCCTGAGTGCGCCCGTTGGCGACGACGCGGTGATGTCCGTGCGCTTCGAGGTGGGTGAGCGCGGCGGCGATCGCGTGGCGATCGCCGAACATGCGAACGTCGGCGTTCCGGGTCGCGAGCTGATTCATGATTTCACCGGAACGCTCATGCGCGGCGACGTGCTTGGCCTGCTCGGCAGCAACGGCGCAGGCAAGTCGACCTTCATCAAGACGCTGCTCGGCGAGCGGGCGCCGGATTCCGGCGACGTCCGGCTGGGCGGCGGAATCACAGCCGGCTACTATCGCCAGGACATGGCACAGGTCCCTACGGATCGCACGTTGTACGAAGTGATCAGCGATTTGCGTCCGACGTGGGAGCGACGTCTGGTGCAAGGCCACCTGGGCCGCTTTGGCTTCTCGGGCGACGAAGTGCAACGCCGCGCCGACACGCTTTCCGGCGGCGAGCGGGCGCGTGTGGCGCTCGCGATGCTGATGCTTTCCCGGGCGAACCTGCTCGTGCTCGACGAGCCCACGAACCACCTGGACGTGGAGTCGATCGAGGCGCTCGAAGATGCGCTGGAGCAGTACGACGGCACCGTCATTCTCGTGAGCCACGACCGCGAGCTGCTGCGCAGCCTGACCACGCGCGTCTGGGTGCTGCACGAGCGTCACATCACAGACTTCGACGGCAGCTTTGCGGAATGGGAGACGGCGGCGGCGGAGCGCGCGCACGCGGCGTCGGTAGCCGCGGCCGAGGAAGAAGCCGTGCGCCGGGTGCTCGAGCGCAAGAAGACGGCGCGGCGCGAAGACACAAATCGCTCGGCGCGCAACGAGACCCGGCGTGCCGAGCGCCGCGTCGAGGAGCTGGAGAAGGAAATCGAAGCGCGCGAAGCCGCCGTCGCGCGGCTCACCGCCGTGCTCGCCGACCCCGGCCTGTACACGCAGGCTGACGGCGCAAAGCGCGCGGCGGCGATGGGACGCGAACTGGAGACGGAGAAAGCCGCCCTGGAGTCAGCGCTCGAGGACTGGGCCACCGCCGCGACCAATGGCGACGGGGGAGTTTGATCTAGAACTCGCCGATGAACCCGATCTCGGGCTCCAGATGCACGCCGCAGTTCTCTTCGACCTCGCGCTGGGCGTGAGCAATCAGGGCGCGAACGTCCTTTGCCGTCGCGTGGCCGAGGTTCACCATGATGTTGGCGTGCATGTGGGAGATCTGCGCGTCGCCCACGCGAAAACCCTTGAGCCCGCACTGATCCACGAGCCGGCCCGCGCCGACCCCCTCCTTCTTCTTGAAGATCGAGCCCGCGCTCGGATGCCAGTCCAGCCACGGGTGCTTCGCGCCGCGCCAGCTCAGGTTCTCCTGGAGAATCCGCTGGAGCGCCACGGGGTCGCCGCGCCGCAGCTTGAACGTGGCGCTCAGGACTATGTCGCGGCGGTGGTGGAAGACTGTATCGTCGTAGCCGAAGTTCACGTAACCGGCGTCGACGCTCTTCCGCTCGTTTTCCTCGCTCACGATCTCGCAGCGCTGAAAGACCTCCGCGATGAACATGGTCCGCTCACGCTCGGGCGCCGGCGACAGAAAATGAAGGTTCTGCCAGATCGCGCCGCCGACGGTGCTCGGAATGCCGACGTAGTGCTCGAGTCCCGACCAGCCTCGCGCGACCGACTCCTGAATCAACGACTTGATGGTGGCGCCGCTTTCGGTCCACAACTCGCACGCGTCGCCAGCTTCGCCGCCCCGTGCTCCGCGGAACTCGCACCTGTGTGCGGTGTTTCGGATCA
>Ga0134127_10001849_pt1 | contig 15512 bp, 14 predicted proteins | sample KB31753_FD_96459 | JGI IMG/M metagenome (GOLD analysis project Ga0134127, IMG submission 96459) | Terrestrial soil microbial communities with excess Nitrogen fertilizer from Kellogg Biological Station, Michigan, USA - KB3-175-3 | ecosystem: Environmental > Terrestrial > Soil > Unclassified ...
CTATCCAGCTATTATGGTATTCGGCAGGCTGGGAACCTTTGGTGCGTTGAATGTCGCGCTGTGAGACATCCGACGAGTGAGTCGCCGCAGACTAGACAGTCTACGCTACAGTCGAACGATGAATTGTGGTTCAGGATGTACCGCAGACTGTCCAGTCTGCGGCCTCACGTTTTGCGAATACCGGTCACACCTTTCGTCCTGTTATACGGTCTCCGCTATGCGGCTAGTACGGTCTGTGGTATTTGGAAGGGTGAGAACCTTTTGTGCGCAGTTGGATGTTCGGGTTGTGAGACATCAATAGTAGCCGCCGCATATTGAGTGTATTTATTCCAGACGGTATGTAAACCAGACGGTACCAGTTCTTTCGCAGGTCGTCTGAAATTGTCTTCGCTGCTTCAGTAGCCTTTTCGAAAGGATAGATTGCCCCGCCTGTACCTACCGTCAATTGCTCAATCGCCGCCGGCGGTTTTGGTTTGTCCCGAACCAATGCGCCTCGGGTGCGATCCGGAACCTGAATCGCGTACAGCACAATGTTCCCATCCTGAAGGGCCCGCAGTGCGTCATCGAATTTGGTCTTGCTCTCGGCATCGTGCCCGTCGCTAATCAGTATTATTGCCCGCTTCTCGATGCCGGTGCTCGCCTGACTTGCCAGCGCGTCGGCAACCGCGACCAGCGCATCAAACAGGCTCGGAGAGCCCTTGCGTATAATCTTCGCCGGCGCCGCCTGCAGCTTTGCCAGGTCAGGCGTCATATCCTCGATAATCTCCGCGGTCTCGTTATATCCGACTACCATCATCTGATCGTCCTGATAGAGCTCGTTGATGATGGCCTCCATGGCTTTCTGCAAAGCAACAGCCTCGGCTTTCAAGTTGGTGCTACTATCCACCATAAGGATGAGACGAGAACCGCTATCCAGACGACTGAAGCTTTCGATCTCCTGTGCAGTGCTGCCGTCGTAAAGGTCGAAGTCTTCCTTTGTGACCTGGGTGCCTTCGGGCGCGTGAGCAATCACGTTGAGGATCATTGTACGGCGGCCCGCGGTTGTTCCCTTTCCTGATTGCGCGAAAACCAGAGCAGTGGCAAAGAGCGTGAGTAGCACCAGCGTTCCAGCGGATTTCCAGGACAGGGCTGTGGGTGCGGCTAGTCGTCGACGGGAGGAACTGTCCTGATGGAGTTGTCTTGTCACTGTCGTGTTGAACCGTTCAATGCGATTATTCCAGAACAAAACCCGGCCCGCAACAAGCATGACCGTAAAAGTACCAGACTGTGGCCGGTCGGTATCGGTTGGCAACCAACGCTGGTTACAGGCTAGAATCTCAAGCCTTCAGGCGTCGAAGCTTCAAAGGACCTTCAGGGCAACACGAATAAGGTGCGATCTATGAACAGCAGCGACGAAGCAGCCATTAGCGTAGATCTTCAACAAGAAGAGGAGCGGGTCGCGCAACACAGCGCCGTCTTCAAAAAGGAACTCGGGGTAACCGATCTGGCGCTCACCCAGATTCTGTTCATCGTTGGACTGCCATGGATTGGCGTCGCCGCAAAGCAGGGCCCGTCTCACGTAATCCTGTGGTTGTTGGCAATGCTCCTCTTTTACATTCCCTCCGCGGTCGTGGTGATCTATCTCAATCGAATTATGCCGCTGGAAGGTGGGCTTTATCAGTGGGCGAAATTGGGCTTTAACGAGTTGATTGGTTTCCTGGTCGCCTGGAACCTCTGGCTGTTTGCGATCTTGAACATGTCCGAGATCGGGCTGCAGATCGCTCAGTACATCGCCTACATTGTCGGGCCGAGCGGTGCGTCGGTTACGGACAGCAAATGGTTTATCGCAACAGTGACTCTCCTAACCGTGGGTGCACTGGTGTTGCTGACCACTGTTGGGTTTGGGGTCGGCAAATGGGTTCACAAAGCCGGCGGCATATTGATGCTTATTACTTTTGGCGCTGTTCTCATCCTTCCGCTGCTTAACCGTTTGACCGGCTCTATTCCCGAGTATCAACCACTGAGAACTGAAATGCCGGTGGTTTCTCTTATGAGCTTGAACTTGCTTGGCAAGATGGGATTCGGGGCGCTGGGCGGCTTTGAGTATGTAGCTATACACGCGGGTGAGTGCCGTGATCCGGTGCGCGCAATTAGCCGGTCAGTGATTTTGGCCGCCCCGGTGATCGCGGTGATGTTCATACTCGGCACAAGCTCGATGCTGGCGCTGGTAGGTCAAGGTCGAGTGGATCTGATTGCACCGGTGCCCCAGGTGCTGAGCGAGGGGTTTCGTCCGCTTGGTTTTGTCGCTGCGATCGCGCCGATCACAATTGTTGCGCTGCTGTGTATTCGTGTTGCGCAATCGAGCGTGATGTTTGCAGGCAACACTCGGCTCCCGATGGTCGCCGGCTGGGACCGATTGCTGCCTGATTGGTTCACGAGGCTGCACGACAGGTACAAGACACCGGTGAATTCGATATTGTTCGTTGGCGCCGCAACTCTAGTGCTGGCACTGGTAGGGTTGATTGGTGTGGGCAAGCAGGAAGCATTTCAATTGCTCTGGAACGCATCCGGCGTGTTCTACGCACTGACTTACCTGGCGATGTTTGCGATACCGCTAATCGGTTTGAGAGGAGCAAGCTCTCGACCACCGATCTGGTTGAAGGTAGCTGCCGCTTCCGGGTTGTTGATGACGCTGCTGTATGTGGCGCTCTCCGTGGTCCCAATAATTCAGGTCGAGAGTCGTTTGATATTTGCGCTGAAGATCGGCGGTCTAATCGTGCTCACCAACATCATTGGTATCGCAATCTTTGGGGCGGTTGCCAAAAAACGACGGACCGCTTACGCAGCTACGGACGCAACAGTTGTCGCTGAGTAATCCTAATCTACATCGTTGCTTAATCGCATTGAAGAGCGTTGGCAAGCCCGCCTTCCTGACCTCTAATCTGCGTCGCTGTTCCGATTGCATTTGAAGAGCGCCGCAAGTTGCCTTGCTGTCAATACCATCCTTAGCTAGAATCGCGCCAATCTCATTGCTTCAAACGGTGGAGTCAATAGTTCAGGAAGGAGACCAAAGCTATGCACGTCAAACGACTATCCAAGACTCTGGTGTTCCTGCTCGCGTTCGCGAGTCTCGTTGCAGCGCAGCAACCCGCAAAGAGGGTTCTCAAGCTCGACGACCTTACACGCGTTCGCGAAGTACGCGATCCCCAGTTATCCCCTGACGGACAATGGATTGCCTACGTCCTGTCGAGCATCGACGCCAAAGAAGATAAAAGCAACGCGCACATCTGGATGGTCGGCTACGACGGAAAGAATGATCGGCAGATCACCTTCAGCCAGGAAAGCGAAAGCTCCCCACGCTGGAGCCCCGATGGCAAATACATTTCCTTCACTTCCTCGCGGCCGGGCAAGACACGCGGCAATCAGGTCTGGCTGCTCGACCGCAGCGGCGGCGAGGCTATGCAGCTCACAGAGTTGAAGGGTCGGCTTCAGGGTTACGAATGGTCTCCGGACTCCAAACGGCTCGCGCTGGTGGTCGGCGATCCGGACCCGGAGGCGGAGGCAAATGCGCCCCCAGCCGAAGGTGGCGGGGCACCCGGTGCAGCCCCGAGACCCAGAACCCCAAAGCCGATCGTTATCGATCGCTACAAATTCAAACAAGACGGCCAGGGATATATTCTCTCGGGCCGGCACAGCTACGTTTATCTGTTCGACATCGAGACTAAGAAGCTGGACCGGCTGACCAAGAGCAAGTGGGATGAATCAGGCCCTTCGTGGTCACCCGACGGCAGCCGCATCGCCTTCACGAGCAATCACGCGGAAGACCCAGATCGCGAACCTTCAGCACAGATCTACATTGCCGAAGCGAAGCCCGGCGCGACAGAACGGCAAATCACGCCCGCGACCAGCCGGGGGGGCCGCTCGCGCCTCGAATGGAGCCCCGACGCTAAGTGGATAGCATTCCTCGAGGGAGACGACAAGAAATACGGCGCGTACAGCATGAGCCACCTGACGCTTGTTGCGTCCGACGGTAGCGCTGCGCCTGTAAGAGTGCAGGCTGTTGAAGCGCTCGATCGCGGCGTCTCATCACCGGCGTTCAGCCCTGACGGCAAGTCGATCCGCTTTCTGGTCAGCGACGACCGCTCCGTCTATCCCGCAAAGGTGACTCTCCCCGACGGAAAGGTGGAGCGATTGATGGCGCCCCCGATCGTCATATCGAGTTTAGATTCGGCCGCCGGTCGCTCGATAGTATTGTCGGGCGGCGACGCAAGATACACTGAACTTCACGCGGTAGAAGGCAGCACTCTTCGACAAATCACGCATCACAACGACGCGTTGTTTGCAGAGTTGAACCTCGGGGCAACCGAAGAGGTAGGTTTCAAGAGCAAAGACGGCACGGATGTGCGTGGGTTGCTCACTTACCCGGCGGGTTATGTCCGGGGAACGCGAGTTCCTCTGCTCCTGCGAATCCACGGTGGTCCCAACGGACAGGATCAGCACTCTTTCAGCTTCGAACGGCAGTTCTTCGCGGCGAACGGATACGCCGTACTGGCGGTCAACTATCGGGGCAGCTCGGGTCGAGGAATGAAGTATTCCAGATCTATTTTTGCAGATTGGGGACACTATGAAGTCGACGATCTCCAGGCGGGCGTCGATCACGTAATCAAGATGGGCGTTGCCGACCCCGATAGGCTGGGCGTTGGCGGCTGGAGCTACGGCGGCATCCTGACCGACTATATGATCGCAAGCGACACGCGCTTCAAAGCGGCCACCAGCGGCGCGGGCACGGCGTTCACTGTAGCCTTCTATGGAACCGACCAATACATCATTCAGTACGACTATGAGATCGGGCCTCCGTGGGACCCTAAGGCCTGGGAGATTTATCAGAAGATCTCGTATCCCTTCCTACACGCGGATCGGATCAAGACCCCGACGCTCTTTCTAGGCGGCGAACGGGACTTCAATGTACCGATACAGGGCGGACAACAAATGTACCAGGCGCTCAGGAGTCTTGGCGTCGATACCCAGATGGTGATCTATCCCAACGAGAATCACGGGATCAGCCGGCCGAGCTACGTCAAAGACCGCTATGAGAGATACCTTGCGTGGTACGACAAGTATCTGAAGAAGTCTGGTGACGCGGCGGGCGCAACGGGCGCGGTGCGGTAGCACAACGGCTGCCGGTCGTCGGTCAGGACTGAGCCGTAACCATCCTTCCGAGCAGGATCAAAAGGTAATCAAGCCGGGCTTCCCGGCGCGGGCATTTGTTCGCCTTCATAAAAATCGAAGGGTGTCGCAGTATTTTGCCAAAGATCGGTTTTGAGTCTCGTCTATCTGTTATAGAGCTGCTATCGGCCTCTTGGAAAGGTATTTGTGCTCATATGAAAACGAGATTCTATTTTTCTTGCGCCCTTCTGCTGTTCCTGACACCAACAGCATTCGCACAGCCAAATGAACGCGACATGGAAAAGGAGAAATTGATTTGGCAAAAGCTTGAATCGATCGCTCCCCGCTCAGTCGAGACGTTCAAAGAAGCCACTATCGCTTTAGATGAACGTGATTACCAGAAAGCAGCACGCCTCTATGAAGTGGTCTTCAAGAAGGGGCCTGACTTTGACCCTGTGATGCGCAGGCTTGGGGGTTCGCTTGTAGAGATAGGACGAAGGCAGGAAGGGCTGGCTTTACTTGAGAAGGCCATCGAAAAAAACCGCTCGCCGGAAAACCTCGTAAGTCTCGCTCAACACCTGAGCTTTATCGCGGAAGACAAGAGAGCCCCCAGGCAGGATCTCGAGCGCGCGATGATTCTCGGAAAAGAGGCGGCCAACGCTAACAGCGCGAACGATCCAAGCTATTGGGCGTTGGTAGCCCAGTTGTCTCTCGAACTTGATAGGGAGGAGGACCTTCGCGAAGCAACGAGAATGATGGTCAAGAAGCATCCCGAAGCAATGGCGACTCATTATTTCAGCGCGATTCTGGCCGCCACCGACGGAGACTGGATCAAGGCCGAAGAGGAGGTCAAGAAGGCTCAAAGCATGGGCCTTCCTTCCGAAGTAGCGGATCAGTTGCTGGCGTCGGGCATTCACACGCGGGCCACGGTTTGGCGTTACGCATACTATTCGCTGTATCTGGTCGCGGTATGGGTCGTTGGACTTGCGGTGTTGTACGGGTTGGGCAAGGTGTTCTCGAAAAAGACTCTGCAATGGCTCGAGACATCTGATCCGAATGCCGAGGTTGGCGGTAACGATCTTCCAATTAGAAAGTACTACCGCCGTTTGATCAACGTTGCCGGTGTCTACTACTACATTTCCATTCCAGTCGTAATTTTTCTGGTTCTTGCGACGGCAAGTTCGATAACTTATGCCTTTGTAATGGCTGGGCGCATTCCGATCAAACTGGTAGCGGTCTTAGCTTTCGGCGCTGTTGTGACCGTCTACAAAATGATCCGCTCGTTATTCATTAAGATCGAATCTGAGGATCCCGGCCGCCCGCTGCGAGAGGATGAATCGCCTGAGCTTTGGGTTCTAGTCCGTGATGTTGCTCGGACTGTAGACACGCGGGCTGTTGACGAGATTCGGATCACACCGGGGACTGAGATGGCTGTGTACGAGCGCGGAAGCTTCAAGGAACGGATGCAGGATCGCGCGCACCGCATTTTGATTCTGGGTGTCGGCACGCTGAACGGATTCAACCAGAACGCATTTCGCGCGGTACTGGCGCATGAGTACGGGCATTTCGCCCATCGCGACACAGCGGGCGGGGATGTAGCCATACGGGTCAACACCGACATGATGAAGTTTGGTTTTGCGATGATTGAAAGTGGTCAGGCTGTATGGTGGAACATCGCATTCCAGTTCTTACGCCTTTACGATTTTCTATTTCGTCGCATTAGTCACGGAGCGACGCGACTTCAAGAGGTGCTCGCGGACCGCGTGGCAGCTGCCAAGTACAGCGCGCAGGCCTTTGAGGACGGGCTCACCCATGTTATTCGCCGGCAGGTCGAGTTCGATGACATCGTCTATTGGGAGATCACGAACGCAAACGATGCTCGACGCGCGCTTAACAATCTCTATGAACTGAAACCATCGGAGGCACAAAGTGTCGAGCAAAAAATCAGCGAAGCGATGAACCGGGCCACCAGCGAAGACGACACCCACCCCAGCCCCGCCGAGCGGTTTCGATTAGCACACCGCGTCAGATGCAACAGTGAATTGGGATCTCCAGGCATGGTTTGGGACCTGTTCACAAACCGAAGGGCAATAACTGATGAGATGAGTTCGTTAATCAATAAACAGGTAGAAGCAGTTAGCGAAACATAAACTGTAAGCTGAATGCTCTCACGCAAGCTCGCGCGCCTTGAGCCCGGACTTTAAGGCCAGAAAAAGAAGAACCAACACCCCAGCCGTCAGGATCAGCGACAGCGCTGAACCAAACGGCTGGTTCAGCTGTGCGAATTGATTCTGAATCAGGTTGCCGATCATCATCGACTTGGCGCCGCCCAGCAAATCGGGCGTTATGAACGCGCCGAGCGATGGGATAAAGACCAATACGATCCCCGCCAACAAGCCCGGACGCGACAACGGCAGCGTGACTTTGACGAAAGTCCAAAAGCGATTCGCTCCCAGGTCTTGAGCCGCCTCGAGCAACCGCACATCCAACCGCTCAAGCGCCACATAAATCGGAAGTATCATGAAAGGCAGCTCGCCGTAGACCTGACCTACAAGCACCGCCACGTCCGAATACAAGAGCTTGAGGGGCGCACCGATCAAACCGGCGCTCATCAACGCGGAATTGATGGCCCCTTCGCTTCTCAGTAGAAGAATCCACGCGTAAGTTCGAATGAGAAAGCTTGTCCAAAACGGAATCACAGTGAGCACCAAAAGCGTACGTTTCCATCGCTGCGGCGCGCGTAACGCCAGGTAGTATGCGACAGGGTAGCTCACGAACGCGCATAACAGCGTTGTCGTCGAGGCGATCCAGGCCGTCCTCCAATAAGCGCGCAAATACAACGGGTCAAATGCGCGCAGGAAATTTGCCGGAGTGAAATCGTAGACGGTCTTTCCGTAAGGCCCGCGCGTCGCCAGGCTCACAACCAGCACGAGCAGCAGCGGCGCTACGATCAGCAGGCTCAGCCACAAAATAGCCGGCGTTAGCAGGAGTCTTGACGGTGTTTTCATGCGGATTGTCATTAGAACGTCGTCCGATAGAGCCGGAGATCAGTCTCTGTAGAAGCGACCAGTTGGAAATAACCGTCAATCGCCACTTCACCCAGGTCCCGAAAAGCCTGCTGCGCGACCGATCCGCCCTCATAAACAACAAACTCAACTTGATTCTCCTTGAGATAATCCACAAACGATCTTGACTCGCTCGGTGAACCGGACGATCTGACGAAGCTGTCTGAAGGAATACCCGCCATGAGCTTAATCGTGTCGTCATCGCAAAACACTCTGCGATTTGAACCGACGATCAACTGCCCCTTCAAGTAGTCCGCAACGATCCGCTTCTCTTGTATGAGGTTGATGAATGCGGCTCCATCGCGTAGTTGAACCGCCCACTGCCAAACACATAACCCCACGAGCAATCCGCATAGAGTGCGCGCCCGGGCAGGTTTCCAATCGGCCGTCGTCACAAACATCCACGCCAGGACGGGAAGTCCAAGCGCAAATAGAACGAGACAATAACGAGCAAATATTGCAGGTTGATTCCTGGTGAAGTAGGCGGCCAGAAGAAACGCCAACGACGAGAAGAAGTAAGCGAGGATAGAAGGAAGCGAGCCCGATGATTCAAAGCGGCGGTTTGATCGTGAGCGCATGCGCCAGATTAACAACAACAACGCTAACAGGCAGGCGATGAGCACTGCGTGACCCGTCGAGTATAGAAGCGTTTGCAGATTGGCAAAGACGGCACGCCAAGAAAACGAAGCGAGGCCGGCGTCCCTCGCAAGCAAATCCCGGACGTAATCGCTGCGCACATCGAAGTACTCGAGCGCATTGCCGGTCGCCGACCAGGAGATGTACAGCCAAATCAAAGGAGCGGACAACGAGATCAAGAGGGACGTCACTGAAACTCGACGATGCAAAAACAACTGAAGCGCGGGCATTAATACGATAAACAGCCAGGACTCGGGACGCATCAGACCGCCCACCGCCACGAACGCCGCTGCGAGCACCCATCGATTCTTAATCGCGAAATACAAACTGCTCATCACCATCAATGCGTGAGGGACGTCCGACATCGAAAACGCTGAATACATCACATGAATCGGATTGAGCGCGATTAGTGCGAACGCCAGCAGAGCAAACCTCTTGCTGGCGGTCAGCACGCTGCTCAGCTGAAAGACCAGCAGACAGACTCCCGTTCCACATATCGCCGAGAGCACCTTTGCAACGTACAGAGGATGCCCAACCACCGATGTAATCAGCGCGCAAATGAATTGATAAAGCGGAAGCCAGAAACCAAACAGCTCAGCGATCGTAAACGTCCCGCCGACAAGGCTGGCACGCATCATGTCGATCGCCTGGGCATATGCATACGGATCACCTTCTTCATTTGGGAGTAGGAATGCGGCGAGGACTCTTGGGAAACCTGCAATAAACAGCAGCGCACCCCACAACAAGTACTGGCGTGATCGGTCGATCATCCTTTTAGAATTACCGCGCTTGCAGGCTCCCAGCTTACACCTACGGTTTGGCCGATTCGAGCTCGCGCGTCGTTAAAAGGTTCCCGGTTCTGCTCGAGAACCGTCAGGGTTTGCCCGTTCTCAATGGCGACCCGCCACTGTATGCTTTCGCCGAGATAGACGGCGACTTCGATCCTGCCCGAGAGCGAGCCGGGCGCGACTTCAGACGCGAGGCTGATTTTCTCTGGTCTGATCAGAACGCGCACGCGCTCGCCGGGTGACGCGCCGTCCGCACGCGCCGCTATCCTGACGTTGCCCAGGCTGATCGTCGATACCTTTCCGGTTACCTGCTCGACGGTCCCTTCAAGAATGTTCGACACTCCGATGAAGCCTGCGACAAACTCGGTCTGGGGTCGTTCGTAGATCTCCTCAGCGCGCCCCACCTGTTCAATCCGGCCGGCATTCATAACCACGATCCGATCGCTCATAGTGAGAGCTTCTTCCTGATCGTGAGTGACATAGATAAAACTGATTCCAAGACGCCGCTGCAATCCTTTTAGCTCGATTTGCATCTGCTTTCTGAGTTTCAAGTCTAGCGCCGCAAGAGGCTCATCAAGTAACAAAACCCTCGGCTCAACGACCAACGCTCGGGCGAGCGCGACCCTTTGTTGTTGACCTCCCGACAGCTCGCTCGGCTGACGCTCTTGCAACCCACTCAGTCTCACCATCTCGAGGGCAGACGCAACACGTTGGGTGATTTCGTCCGCGCCCACGTGTCTCCTCCGCAGTCCGAACGATACATTGGCGGACACATCCAGGTGTGGAAACAATGCGTAGTGCTGGAACACAGTAGTGACATCGCGCTGATGGGGCGGGAGGTGGGTCACATCGCGGCCGCCAAGAATGACGTGCCCGGAGTCGGGCACCTCGAACCCGGCGATCATTCTGAGAAGCGTGGTCTTGCCGCAGCCGGAGGGTCCAAGAAGAGTCAGGAATTCGCCGCCGAGCACTGTCAGCGACACCGAGTCAACCGCGGTCACTTCACCAAAGCGGCGCGTGACGTTGTGTACTTCGACTTCGTGAACCTCTTTCATCTTTCAGATGGTGATCTCGCGCGAGCACGCCAAGATACCTCGGGCGCCCTTGAGGGTCAGGATTATACCACAGCGAATGTCTGTCGCTGTTCTTCGACGTGAACTGCTAGAATCGCCTGTAGCGTTGACTGAGAACAACGTCTGATTCTGTGTTTGAGCGTTCGCCGAATCAGCGAGAGAGGACCTAATGAGCGACAAAATCCAAATCTATCAGAAGCCTACGTGCAGCAAATGCCGAACGACGATCGGACTCCTGAAAGACAGAGGCGCAGACTTCGAGTCGATTAACTACTACGATACGCCGTTAAGCGTCCAGGAATTGCGCAGCCTGGTTGATAAGCTTGGCATTGCTCCGCGCGATCTGCTGCGAAAGGGTGAACAGGTCTACCGCGATCTCGGCCTCGCAAAGGCAGAACTTTCTGACGACGAACTTATCCGGTTGATGGTTGAGAACCCTGACCTCATTCAACGTCCGATTGTCGTTAAGGGGAATAAAGCAGTACTGGGGCGCCCACCTGAAAGCATCGATGAACTCTTCTGAGCCTCGAAACGTCGCTGCGTGCTTCGAATCGAGATGCCAAAAAGTTTTGAAGCAAACCGATCGCCAATAGCGTCTAACCTATCGAGGGGAAAAAGCCGTTGATAGGCTTGGAGGCACTACGATGAGAATAATGGCTTTCTTGAGGAACCACGCTCACTACTGGGGAATACCGCATCCGGGGAATAACGACAGCCGCCTGGTGCAGACCTGCTATGAGTGCGGGGCCGAGCGCGTAATCAAGATCGAACTGCGGCCGTCGGTCGTGGAAGACGTCACTGCGCCTCTGAACGGCGACCATCTTGCGGCGTGAGAGGGTTCAGGAGATTTTAGATTTTAGATTTTGGATTACTGACCGCGCCGGAGGATCCTGCTCAATCCAAAGTCTGAGCTCAATCTAAAATCAAAAATCCAAAATCCTCTGAACTCTATTCTGGGCTTACGGCACCTGCCACTTTCACATAAGCAGCACCGCAAGTCTTGCAAGTCGCGCGCTCCTCAGTAGCCCGGTCGCGCGACAGATCGAGCTTCAAACCGCACTGACACATCCAGCCAACAATTCTGCTCGGGTTTCCAACCACCATCGCGTAGTCTGGAATGTCTTGAGTCACAACGGCCCCAGCTCCAATGAACGCGAATCTGCCAATGGTGTTGCCGCAAACCACGGTCGCGTTTGCGCCGATTGACGCGCCCTGCTTAACCAGCGTCGGACGGTACTCGTCCTTTCGCGATACGTGGCTTCGCGGATTAGTGACGTTCGTGAACACCATGGAGGGCCCGCAAAATACATCGTCTTCGAGAACGACTCCGGTGTAGACCGAGACGTTGTTCTGAATCTTGACGTTGTCGCCGATGGTAACCTGAGGCGAGATGACAACGTTTTGGCCGATATTGCAATGCTCGCCAATTCGCGAGCCGGACATCACGTGTGAGAAGTGCCAGATCTTAGTGCCTTCGCCGATCTCACATGGCTCGTCAACGTAGCTGGATTCGTGAACGAAATATTTCTTTTCCATAATTCAATCACAGGCTGACCGGCTTGCCGCCCTCAGCGAGCGACTTCTCAGCCGCATCAAGCACGCGCAAGACCCGAAGACCGCTTTCACCATCCGTCAACGGTCGCTGCCGGGTTCGAATGCTCTCGAGGAACTGAATGCATTGACGGCGCAGCGGCTCCTCGCGCTCGAGCTCCTCGGCGATTCCTTCGTTCTTCCGAGTGACCGGCTCGTCGTCAACTATCTCAACTCCCTGGTCGTAGATAATCAGCTTTGAGTCTTCGCGCACGTCGTCGAATACAGCCATACGCTTCGATCCGACGACGACTAGCCGCTGCTCTTTATATGGGTGCAACCAGCTTACGAATATATGACCCCGAACGCCGTTCGGGAATTCAATAGTGGTAATGGTGACGTCGGCAATCTGTGGTCGCAGGTAGCAGCCTCCTGTCGCCGTCACATACTTCGGCCACGCATCTACAAGCCTTAGAATAATCGCAATGTCGTGCGGCGCGAAGCTCCACAGTATGTTCTCTTCCCTCCGGACTCTCCCGAGGTTCAGCCGGTTTGAATAAATGTATCTCAACTCGCCCAGCTCACCGGAGCGGATCAGCTCCCGAAGCCGCAGCACCGCGGGGTGATACTCGAGCAGATGGCCGACCATCAAAATTGCGCCGCGCTCATCCGCAAGTTGCACCAGCTGCCGGCCTTGATCAACATCAAGAGTTAAAGGCTTTTCTACGAGCACGTCTTTTCCAGCCAGGATCGCGCGCGCTGCAAGTTCACCGTGAGTCTCGGCCGGAGTTGCCAGCACTATTGCTTTAATGTCTGGGTCGGCCAAAGCCAATCCGACATCGGTCTGCGTCCTGACGCCCCCAAAGCGGGCTCGAACCCTCTCGAGCATCGTTTCATCGGGATCGCAAACCAGGCTCAGCGCTCCCATCTCGTAGAGGTTTCGTACGTGATTGATACCCCAGTAACCCGCGCCGATTACTGCGACATTCGACGGGTACGTTCCAGTTGTCGCCTTGTCAGTCATCTGAGCTGGCAGGTCATCACGTCGCGGTCACTGCTGGATCAACGTTCGGCCGCAGCGAGCACAAAACCTGGCGGTTGCGGGCAACTGCGCCTGGCACTGAGGACAAGTGATTTCTCCGGTGCTCGACCGTCTTACAGCGCCAGTCGAAGGTTGTGGTTGCGCCGCGGTGACCGGTGGCACGGCGGTGGGCGGCGGCTGGTAGACGGCCGAAGGCGGCGGCTTCGGCGAAGCGCCGTAATCCTGCCACTGCTGCGGAGGCGCCGGCTGATACCCGGCAGGCGGGGGCGCACCGTACGAGTGCGGCGGCGCGGCCTTGCTTGAAAACGAGCGCGCGCCTGCTACCCCAAAACAATCCCGGTAAGCGACTGCCGCAATCGTGTATTGGAGCGGCCAGGTAACCAGCATGCCCACGTAGCAAAGGTACGATCCCGCCTGAGCAATTATCGAGACCACCAATGCAAACAAAACGAACATGAACAGGTCGCCGCGAGTTGCGTCGCGACTCGCTTGAATCGCATCGCCAATACTCAATCGACGTTCAACGACCAGAGGCGTCGCGAAGTATAAGGCGCCAGCCACTATGAAAGCCGGTATCACGCACAGTACGAATCCGATCATCGTCAGAATGCCGACGACAACCGCGGCACCCAGAAACCTTGGGAATGTTTCGCCGCCCGAAAACAGATCGCGCGTTGAGATCGGTTCGCCTCGTAGCTGCTTGAACGCGGTATGATACATTCCACAGATCAGATAGCTAGAAAGGAGGGCCAGCAGCATTACCACAGCAAAGATCAACATAACCATGACCAGGCCCACGCCGGCGCTTCCGCTGCCAGCCGAAGCCGCGGCGGCGAAGAAGAGAAACACATAAAGCCCGACCGCCGGAACCGCCGTGATCAGCAACAGAAGAAGAGAATTCAGGACCCATACCTTCCATTGCTCGGCAAACATATTCCAACCTTCGCCGATCCAGTCGCCGAAGCGCACCTTCGGCAGCGTCCCAATCGCGTTGTCCATTTTTTTGTTGTCCCGATTCTTACTGATTAGTGCGGTTCGGATCATCGATCCCAAACACATCACGATACGCAACCGCAGAGGCTGAGATCATCCATGGAACTGTGACAAGCGCACCGATCCCGCACGCCAACAAGCCGCCGAACGAGATCGCTGTAAACACCAGTCCGACGACCCACCACATAAACGCATCGCGGGAGAAGATAAGCTTGGCAGCTTCGCTTAAAGAGTTCACCACGCCGGTTCCCCGCTCGAGAACCAGGGACATCGTAAACCCGAGCAAGATCGAAAGAAAGGGTATTACTCCGAGGTTTACCAGGCTAAAAAACGCGCTGTTGTTTGCTGCTCCGCTGAACGCCAGCTGCAGAAGTAGAAAAACCACCCCGGTCAAAAACGACTGTACGAATCGACCGCGCCAGTCGAACAGGTCGCCCATCGACGGCCGCTCTCCTTTCATCGTCTTGAAGGCCATCTGAAACAGACCCATCAGCAGCGGCCCGCCCAGCAGCCCGCCGGTGCCGAAGCCGATCGCGATTGCAAGCAAGGTGGCGAACGACATTAGCGCTCCGTTTTCCTTGTAGACCTGCAATCCTCCAGACAGCCACCCTCCAAGCGAAATGTGGGGCTGTCCGGTTTGAGCGGGCTGATACTGAGTTATCTGAGGCGGCGGAGCGTACGGGGTAGGAGTCGATGGGATGTAGCCGGCTCCGGCTGGCGGCGTGGTTGGCGAAGTCGGACCTGGATGAACCGAACTGGTCTTGCGTCTCGGGTCCGACGCATTCTGCGGCTCGAGTATCCACGTTGTCGCCTCCTCGCCATCGAGGTGCTGCGGCATTCCACATTGGCGGCAAAACTTCTCGCCCTCGTCAATATTTCTTCCGCAGTTCGGACACCAGCTAGCCATACTCCAGTAAGCCCTCCTGAAGATAAATGCTATTCCATGGTGCGGGAGCGTTCAACCGGGGTGTCAACCGGGGCCATCCGGTATCGCTTTTATCTTCCTGCACAATGCGCGCTCGGGCGTCAGAAATTGCTCATCAGCCGCTCACTATTGAAACGGTCCGCGACCCGTCGACGATTTGCCCGATATCGTAGTGCGCATCGCCCTGGGCGTCGAAATGGGCGCGCACCATTTCTGCTTGCGAGGCGCTAACCACAACGACCATACCGATTCCCATATTGAAGGTCCGGCGCATCTCCTGATCGGGAACATTTCCAATCTTTGCCAGCAGCTTGA
>Ga0134127_10001850_pt1 | contig 15508 bp, 10 predicted proteins | sample KB31753_FD_96459 | JGI IMG/M metagenome (GOLD analysis project Ga0134127, IMG submission 96459) | Terrestrial soil microbial communities with excess Nitrogen fertilizer from Kellogg Biological Station, Michigan, USA - KB3-175-3 | ecosystem: Environmental > Terrestrial > Soil > Unclassified ...
ACGATTTGCAGCGCCCATCCGGAGACATCGCTCCGGCCTTGGTGAAACTGATGGTGGAAGACGGCGAAAGGATCACATTTACGCCTCCCGCCAGAGCGAGCCTCGATTCTCCACTCCGCAAGCTCTGACAGGCCAGGTGGACCGCCACGAGCGACGAAGAACAGGCTGTATCAACCGCGATGCTTGGTCCGGATAGATCCAGAAAATACGAAAGACGATTTGCCGAGATACTTAGAGCATTGCCTGTTCCGAGGTATGCATCCACTCGTCGCGGATCGTGCACCTGAATTTGGCCGTAGTCGTTGGTTGAAATCCCGATGAAGACGCCACATTGAGTTCCCGCGAGATGTGCCGGTATCTGCCCGCTATCCTCGAGAGCCTCCCACGCCACCTCCAGAAGAAGTCTCTGCTGCGGATCTATCCGCGCAGCCTCTCTGGGAGAGATACCGAAAAATTCCGCATCAAACTCTGCAATGTTTTTTAGAAAACCTCCCCAGCGAGTATTCATCTTGCCGGGCATGGCAGGATCAGGATCGTAAAAGTCCTTCAAGTTCCAGCGCTCCGGCGGGACTTCGGATATAGCATCCACTCCCTCTCGGAGTAAGCTCCAGAAAGCCTGGGGACTATCCGCGCCGGGGAAACGACAGCCGATGCCAATAATCGCAATTGGCTCTGAGTCATTTTGATCAAGACTGCCGCTTTCGCGTTCGTTCTGTCGCGTTCCGCTTTCATCAGCGAGGTATGTGGCCAGCGCGTTGATGTTAGGGTACTCCCAAATCAGGGTCGGTGAGAGTCGCCGTCCTAACCATGATTCGAGATCGCCCAGCATGCTCACAGCGGCGCTCGAAACCAGACCATACCGAGCGAAAGGTTCCCGGGGTTTCAATTCCTGTGGCTTCATTCCCAAACGCGCGGACAGATGCGCTAGCAGCCACTCGCTGATAGCTGTGTGAGATTGAGTATGTTTTTGGGATTCTGTTTCCCTGCCGGCGCTGCTTTTGTCTGGTACATCAGGCTCGATGGTCTGAGCGGCTAAACTTAAAGATTGTTCCTTCCACTGAGCAAGGATGTTGAGGTTTCCTTCACGAAAACTTGCTCGGCAGGCATGGCGCTGGATCTTACCGCTCGACGTTTTAGGAATGCTTCCGGCTTTGAGAAGTGCCAGGACATGAATCTCTAACTGATTCTGTTCGGCAACAGCCTGCCAAATGCTCCCAGCTATTTTCTCGTAGTCTAATCCCTCAGCTCTCGAGTCGATTTCCGCTACGATGACCAACTGCTCTGCACCACTCTCCTCCATCGCGAATGCGGCTGAGCAACCTCGCCGGATTGAATTGTGACTTTGCTCAACCGTCCATTCGATGTCCTGCGGGTAATGGTTACTGCCGTCGACGATGATCAGGTCTTTCAAACGGCCGGTGATAAAGAGTTCACCATCTCGAATGAATCCCAGATCGCCGGTCAACAGAAATGGACCTTCTCCGGTATCTGCCAGGTGAGCGCCGAATGTTTCTTCGGTTTCCTTCGGACGGTTCCAGTAACCCTGGGCCACAGACGCTGACCTGATCCACACTTCGCCCACTTGATTCTCGGAACATCTTGTCGACGATTCGTGATCGACGATGATGACGTCCATTCCCCGCACGGCTCTTCCGCACCCAACCAGTGTGCGTGAGCGAGGCCCGTTCACGTCACCGGCGATGATTCGTCCCGATTGCTCGAGCGATTCCACCTCGACGGTGAGGAACTCAGGTAAGCCCCGTGCTCTGCGAGTCGTCACCAGGAGAGTGGCTTCCGCGAGACCGTAAGCAGGATAGAAAGCCTCAGAACGAAAGCCTTGTGGAGCAAACTTTTCTACGAATTTTACGATGGTCTCATGACGGATGGGTTCCGCAGCATTGTAGGCCATGCGCCAACTGCTCAAGTCCAATGTTGCACTCTCCGTTGGCGTAACTTTTCGTGTGCAGAGAGCGTAGGCGAAATTCGGACCACCGGTATGTGTGGCGCGATGAACTGTCACTGCTCGCAGCCAGTTAGCCGGGCGCTGGACGAGGGCAAAAGGCGGCATGATGAAACTCTGAAAGCCGGTGGCGAGTGGTTGGACCACGCCATGTACGAGTCCATCATCATGGAACTGCGGGACCCACACGATCGAGACGCTTTCAGGGTCATATCCCCAGGCCTCGCGGATACTGATCGAGTTGTGCAGGACGTTGCCGTGGCTGACCATTACCCCTTTCGGTTCCGATGTAGAGCCCGAAGTGTATTGTAAGTAGGCCAACGAATCGCTCTGCGGTTGCGACTCGCGCCAGTCTTCTGCCAGGCGTGGATCCAGCGCGTCCGTTGCCAGCCACCGTATGGTCCGCAAATCGTCAATTTTCGCAAACGACTCTTCCAGCAGTAGAAGGTTGGCTGCTGTGGTGAGGCCAAACAACGGGCTGCCATCTTTAACGATGGCTTGCAGTCTCCCTATCATTCTCTCGAGGCGGGCCGCATCAGGAAGCGGTGCTGGAATCGCAATCACGCCACTGTATAAGCAGCCGAAGAACGCAGCGATGAAGTCCAGCCCCTGCGGATAAAGCAGCAGCGCACGCGCGCCTTTCGCGTTTGCTTGCTGAAGGAGGGCGGCGATCGCTCGCGCGCGCTCATCCAGCTCGGCGCACGTGAGATGAGGGCCTTCACTTACGCCCTCATTCAAATACGTATACAAACGCAGCTCGGGCTGTTGTGCGGCTCTCGAGCGCAATAGATCAACCAGAGTCGTCGACATGAAATTAAACTCGTCCGAGCTTTAGCGACTCTTCGCTTCGGCTCGATCCTGAAAGAATTAGTAGTGGTTTGGATTCGGAGTTATTAACGGAGGGGCGGTGAGCTCACGTTGGCTCGTTGCACAACAGGAAGGAAGTTCGAGTCGGGATCGAAAGCCCAGGATCTCTTAATGCAAGATCACCTGCCTTATTGATTTGAAGAAGTCCATCCACAGGGTCCACATCACCGCCGCGCTTTCTCCTACGTGTTCGCGCTCCGCTGTGCTCAATGAACGCTTGAGAGTTTCCTTGGAACTTTCCACGTGATGTGGCTCTTGTTTGACATGGACGTTGACCCAGGGAAGGTTCTTCTTCCCCGTACAACGTCGCATCAGATCTCCGATGGTCGCAACCATTTGCAGATCCACAACTTCAGTGCCGTACAGAAAACCCACACCTGACAGATAATCCATTGAAGCTGTCTGGTACCCTCCTACCAGTTTGGCGGTTGCCTCAAAGGGCGGAGCTCCAGAGACTTGTTGCTTATCAAATCCACCATCGAGAATCGTGTTGATATAAATTTTTTCGTGGGCCTGCTGCGGGTCACCTTCGCCAAGTTCCTGCCAGAGGATACGCGAGATGAAGGTTTGCATTTCGATTTGCGGCGCGATGGAAATCAGTCTGGAAAGAAACGTGGGAAAGTAGTGCAAAGGGTGGAACCACTGACCGAGGATTACAAGTACCTGCTGTTTGGAAAGGGTGCCACAATCTTCCTTGAGCTGCCGGAGATCCCTCACCAGTTCGTTTCTGACGTGATCAGTTGGGATTAATTGCGCGGTCTCGGTGGTGACTGTTGCTACACTTGTCATTTTCTTCACCTTTAAGTTAAAGCCTGGTTCATCGACTTGAATTCGGATCAAAGGACTTCAAATGACGAGAGGCACCTTTTCCGGAACGATGGAAAGCGGTGCCTACCGGCATTCTCTGATAGGGCGGAGTCGCCCTTTACTGATCGGAAAGTCTTTTCGCGACGACCTGACCGAATTGAGCAGTATTTTGATCGCGTTCCACTTGGATTGCGCGGAGTTCGGTAACGAGGACCGTGCCTCTCACTTTTTCCGTCGCCAGCACGACAAAATCAAAGTTCGATTCCTGTACACCGCCATCCGGAAGGTTGGCGAACAACGTAACGCGCCCGGTTCCGTTTGCACTTATCGTGTAGGTTCCAGCAAACGTGAAAGGGAACGTCATGCTGGCGAACTTACCTCCGCTCAGGATGATGGTGTTGCCTAAGGCAGTGCCGTCAACGACATTTCCATTTCCATCGAAAGTCATCGTGCCCATACTCGCAGCAAGGGCTGCAACCACGTTTATAAAAGAGTAGCGTCCCTCCAGGCTCTTTGTTGTGAATGTGGTCCTCGCGTTATTACCATTCTGAGGCCCCTGCGCCTGTACGCCGGCGCTGATTGACAGCGCCATCAAGAGTGCAAAAGCCTGTACTGCGATCATCGACCTGCTAAACATTTTGTGCTTCATTTCATCTCCTTGTTTGTCCCGGTGTGATCCGGTGGGTTATTTGGGATTCGCAGCTTTCGGCTAAATTTCAACGAGAGATGTTAGCTGTTGGTGCGAGTAGCGTGTGACGGTTAAGGAAGCGGACTTCAGGTTAACTGGGCTCGCTCTTCCATTTGCTTTCTCAGGCTCAGCGGTCTCATGTCCGTCCATACTTCCTTGATGTAAGCCAGACATTCCGCTTTCGGCCCACTTTTACCGGCATCGTTCCACCCCAGTGCGTTTTCACGCTCTGCGGGCCAGATCGAGTATTGCTCTTCGTGATTAAGAACCACTTTGTAGATTGTGTTGTCTTCTTTCTCTTCGTTCATGATTTCCTTCCTTAGGAATATATTGAGACCCCGATCGGGAGAGCTTCGTGAGTGCGGTCAGTCTTTTGATGAACAGCAAATCCATCGCAGAGTCGGAACATCCTGGATGGACCAGAACACTAAACAGCATTGATGTACGTCAGAACAGAGCGAGTATTAGGCGGATCGAGGAGCCTGTAGGGATTGACCGTCCACCCTCTCCAGATAATCGAGGCCGAGGATCACCTGAGATTTATGGGCCACGGTTTTGAGGAGAAGCGTAACTCGATCGGAATCTTTCATCTGTCGTTCGAAGACACCGACAAAGCCTTTGAAGACGCCCTCTTTGATTATTACTTCGTCGCCTCGCTGCAATCCGCCTGACATCGAGATGTATCCGTCATCCGTGCAGCGCACCTGCATCAGAGCAATCAGTTCGTCATCAACGACAGCTGGTTGAATGCCGACGCTGACTACGCTATGAACTCCTCTGGTGTAACGTATCTTGTGAAGCGACTTTAGAACGCTGAATCTAGCGAAAATATAGCCAGGAAAGAGCGGCAGGTGTATATATGTCGGCCCGGCCGAACTGCGGAGTTGGCGTCCCTTCCGGCACGGGGCAAAAATTTCGACTTGCCACGCTTCCAGATTGCTCGCGGCTCGATCTTCTTGTTTAGAATGAGTGTGAATTGCATACCAATGGGGGACGGTTTCTTCTCGAAAAGCGACCATTGCAAACCTCCCTAAATAATTCGTGCAGCCCGGCAAGATAGTGATTTGCCAGCCAGCATCCTGGTGGTTGAAATGGGAGGTATTAACGACGGATGGGCGAATTCCTAATGGTGCCTGAATAATTCAGGCAATCTCCATGAGGAATCTGGGCTCGCCCGCAGACAACCTAAGTCAAAAGTTGAGGAAAGGTGCGGACAAAGCTACCGCAGCCCACAGATATTGACTTCATCTACATCTGATCTTGGATCGGATATCGCAGGGGCGTTTCCACTTAGGGAAGCGCGTTGTGTAGGGAGTAAACCTACTTCTACGCTTTGGAAAACCTAGCCCACCTTGTTAAATAATGTCTGCCCAATCCTTATTAGAATTGTTCAATATGAATAACACGCAGCCGAAGTCATTTCTGTGCGCCAACACACATTGAAAGAAAAACTCTGAGCGATTTGACCGTCGCACAATCGCACAAGACACAGCGCGGTTTAGTAAGAACGATTTACATGCTCGGCAGGGGCGGTTTTTCCGGCAGGACCAGGCTTAGATAACCTCGCCCTTCCTGGAACACCAAACGTTTCTTCTGTAGTCGATCAATTTCACGCGCCGCATCAAAGTCTGCGATATGACCGAGCTTAGCAGTCAGCTTCACAAAGCCGCTTTGCTTTTGCGCGATCTGATCCAACACCTGCCTGCCAAGCTCGCCGACGTCATGTTCAATGGCTTCGCCAGAACGGGAGTCGTAAACAACATTTGGAAGGTTCTCTTTGAAGTAGAGTCGCGGCGGTAATCCCTGATCCCAACCATGCCAGCGGGCTAGCCAGACCTTGATTTGTTCTTTGAGTCTATCAATCCACTTGATCATCGTCTCAATATAAGGAGCGTTCACATTTAGGTCCTGGAAGTAATAAGCCATGTTGGCGAGCGTCTCTTGAGAGAAGGGATAGATGAATTGATAGTAATGCAGCGGGTGTAAGTTCAGGTTGTACTGCTTCGCCTGGACATAATAAGGACTGTAGCGATCGAACCGAACCGGATAAGCTCCGGTGGGTGGCGGCAGGTGAAACAGCAACGGTATGTCGGCAAGATATTTTGAGAAGACTTCCTCGGCTTCGCCGGGAAAACCTACCAACAGATTCCAGAGCGGCTTGATATCATACTGAGCACAATTCTTTAACAGGCAGATGTTTTGAAAGGAGGTGGTTCCTTTCTTCATCAACTTCAAGGTGGATGAGGCTAACGCCTCGATCCCCGGCTGAATTATTTTGACTCGCGCGCGGGAGAGAACCTGCACATCTTGTTCACTCAGGTCGGCCTTCACTTCATAGAAGATATGAGCATCAGGCGGCGTCCCCACGAAAGGAAGCACCTCTTCAAAGTAGGTCTTTGGCAGGATATTATCGACGGACTCATAGCGCGAACAGGCAGGTGAATATTGGAAGAGAGAGTCGAACTGGCTCAGAGCCCTTTGTGGACTCATGGACCGGTAATTCATCGTCATTCCATTGAGCCCGCAGAAGGTACAGTGTGCACGCTCTCCCCACCAGCAGCCGCGCGACGTTTCAAAAAGAAGCGAAGGTTTGACTTGGCCACCAGGAAATGCCGTCTTGATCCGATCCATAAACGGGTGATAATCGAGTTCGACCGGAACATTAATATCCAGTTCTTCACCAATGGTTGACTGTAGGGGTTTCAGCCCATAGTTTTTCTTTGAAAACACACCCTTGATATCACTGCACTTCTCCGTCTCGCCCTCAATGCAGTATTGAACGAACGATGGAAAGTTGATTAGCGATGGCCCTGAAAAAACATAGTCGAGTTGTGGTACATGCTTGACGAGTTCCTGTCCCATGGGCGTCTCGCAGTTGGCCCCACCCATCACGGTAATGATCTGAGGATTGAGTTCTTTCAGCTTTCTAGCCAGAGCAAAACACGCGGTATTTTGGGCAAACATGGAGGTGAAGCCAACAATTTGAGCATGCTCCAGGTCGTACTTCTGGATCATATTCTCCAGGCACGGTTCGACTTTCTGTCGCATTTCCAAAATCGCGCGTTTCATCATTTCCATCTGCGGTGTCCGGTATGGGTAGTAACGCCGGAAGTATGCCTCCGGGTTATCTTCCACTTCCGGGAAAGCCACATGCCTGAACAGCCATTCACCCAGCCCGCTGTTCTGCGACTCCATTGACGTCGTTACTGCTTCGTAAAGTTCGAGTCCCCATTCCAACGCAAAATCAAGATTCAAATAGTGGACGTCCACTGACACCTGATTCTGAAATCTCGGCTCGAGCACGGATTTCAATTGGGTTAAAGCAATGGAAGGCATCTGCAAGGCTGCAAATGGCATGTTGATAAGAGATAACTTAAGCATTACAGTCTCCTCTAAAATCCCTGGTCCAATCTCGACAGTTAAAGGTCTTCTTGTGTGTTTGAGTTATGCTAGTGTCAGTAACTCTGCGGGTTGCGCCAAACCAAATAGAGCTGGTTTTCACGAATGTCCTCTCAACCTAAACCGATTTATTTGCTTGCTGATAGTCAGCTCTTATTCCTGCGAACGGATGGAAGTCTTTACCTTGATTCGATCCGAAACGCGATTGAGGCGGCTTCTCCTAAAGCGGCTTACATAGGCGCCTCCAATGGCGACCAGCCAGAGTTTTACTCAATTTTTGAGGCCGCTATGGAAGGCATGGAGATTCGTGATTGCCGCATGGTCTCTTCACGTTTTTCAACCGAAGAAGCGTCGTTTCTTACAACGGCCGACCTAATCCTGTTAGCCGGCGGAGACGTCATTAGAGGTTGGCGCTTGTTTGAGCAAACGGGCTTGAAGGAGCTAATCGTCAAACGGTATTACGAGGGTGCGTTGCTTATCGGAGTTTCCGCCGGCGCCGTGCAATTGGGACTGCTCGGCTGGCCCGACGATGGCTTCTCACCGGATAACGTCACCGACCTTTTCCAGTTAGTTCCGTACATCATCAGCGCGCATGATGAAGAGATGGAATGGGAAGAGCTGAAAAGCGCTGTTCAGTTGCTGGGGGGTAAGTTCCGGGGGATTGGGCTTCCGACAGGTGGTGGAGCTATTTACTACCCCGATCAATCTCTTGCCCCAATTCGACTCCCGCTTAACGAATTCTCGTTCAAAGACGAACGCATAACACACTCGGTACTATTACCTTCTTCACCTGAGGGAGGAATTTCATCATAGTTTGAGCGTGCAACGGACAGGCTACCGCCCCTTAGAGTGATTTTCATTCCACTCTGTAACGCAAACTCGGAGGAGAATCAGGGCAGTGTCATCACTGCAAGTTCGGTTGCACCGAGCTGCGTCTGGACCAACTCCGTGTAATATCCGTCCCTGGAGATTAAATCCTCGTGCGAGCCCTGCTCGACGATCTCGCCCTTATCAAGGACAACGATCATGCTCGCGTTCCTGATCGTGCTAAGCCGGTGTGCTATTACGATCCGGGTACACAATAATCGGCTCAGGTTCTCATCCACTTCCCGCTCGGTCACGGCGTCCAGATGACTCGTCGCCTCATCCAGCAAAAGCACAACCGGTTGATGGGCCAGGGCACGGGCCAGCGAGAGTCGCTGGCATTGACCACCCGCCAATCCCGCGCTGCCTTCTGAAACCAAAGTTTCATAGCCCATCGGCATCGCCTGGATGTCGTCGTGGATAGCCGCGACTCTTGCCGCTCGTGATACTTTCTCGAACTCGAGGCCAGGATCGTTGAACGCGATATTCTCACGGATCGAGCCGCTGAACAGTCGTGATTCCTGCAAAACAACTCCGACCTGGCTGCGCAAGGAACGGTAATTTAGTTCTCGCAGCGGGATTCCGTCGTAGAGAATCTCTCCATTTGTCGGCGGATAAAGTCCCAGCAAGAGTTTTCCCAGAGTGCTTTTGCCCGAGCCTGTGCGCCCGACGACTGCGACCTTTTCTCCGGGATTGATCGAGATCGAGATGTCCTTCAGCACGAGGGGTGATTGCTGGTCATAGCGAAAACTAACATCGTTGAGTTCAATCTTGCCGCTAATTGGCGGTGCGTCCAGCACGTTTCGAAAATCTTGTTCCGGTTCCGCTTCCAGCACATCGGCGATACGCTCCAAGTGTGAGCCCACGAGCTGCAAACGCTGTCCATTCAAAACCAGCGAAGAGAGCGGCGTCAGAAAAGCGGCAGCCAGCGCATTCAATGCCAGCATAGTTCCGAGAGTCATTGTCCTATCGATCACGAGGTATGCTCCCACCCACAAGAGAAGAATCGGTGAGAAGATACGCAGCGTCGTCAGTCCTGTATCGATCCGGGCGGAAAGCCGGTTCCGTTGCAGCGAGATGTTCAGTTGATTGAAGAAGAGATTGGACCAGTGGTCGAGAGCTCTATCCTCAGCCCCTGAGGCCTTCAACGTCTCAATCCTTGTGAGCGCTTCCACGAGATAACTCTGCGACTGGGCCTGCGCGACGAGATCGAGCTGCATCAATCTCTGCACGCGGCCCGTAGTGACGATGAGCAGCATGACTTGAAGCAGTCCGATCCCCAGGACGATGAGACCAAACAGCCGTGCCTGAGTCAGGATAATCACCAGATACAACAGCACAAGTGACCCGTCCAAAAACACTGACAGAGTCTGACTGGTAAGCATTTCGCGGATCACCGAATTGCTGCTCAGGCGCATCAACAGGTCGCCACTCGATCGCTGCTGAAAGAATTTAAAGGGGAGCGTTAACAGGTGCTCAAAAAAATCCAACATGATCTGCGAGTCGAGGCGCGCCTGGAGAGAGATCAACATCGAGGATCTTAGATAGCTTGTCACCATTTGACCCAGGACAAACACAATCAACCCCAGGCCCACGAGCATGAGAATATTGCCCACGCCAAACGGAAGCACGAAATCCACCAGCACTTTGGTGAAGAGTGGCAAAGCCAGACCCAATACTTGCAGAAGGAGCGACGCACCGATGATCTGCGCCAGCAAGCCGGGAGCCTGGAAGATGTATTTGAAAAGATACCGCCGCCACAGAGGACGTCCAGTGCTGCTCACGCGCTCGAAGTGAACGCCCTGCTCAAACGTTAGTACAACACCCGTGAAACCGCCCTCGAACTCTTCGGCAGACAATTGACGCCTGCCGACGGCGGGATCAACCACCTCGACGCTTTCTGGTGTCCATCTCTCGACGACTATGAAGTGATTAAATTCCCAGTGAATAATCGCGGGAAGCGTGACGTAGTTAAAATCCCGCGGCCCGAGCGAGTAAGCTTTGACCCGCAGGCCCATGGCACGCGCGGCTTTCGCTATGGTTAATGCCGTTACTCCGTCGCGTCCGATGCCGAGCTCTTCACGGCATTCGGAGATGCGCGTAGCGCGCCCATGGTAGCCGAGAACCATACTCAAGCAGGCCGCACCGCACTCAACCGCGCTCATCTGGCGAATCACTGGCACTCTGTGCCTGCGAAAAACATTCATCCTGCGCAGCCGAGGCATTGCTCGCACTATCAACCAGGAACGCACTAATTGAATCGGACTCAGACTCATCTATTCAAAGAAAACCCACTAATGAATGGAAGCATTGAGATGGCACGCATCGTCCCAACCTCGACGTCAATGCGATACACATTTCCCGCGGAAGTTGAAGCGGGCACGTTATCAGGCAACGCTTCGGGATCGACAAATGCAACGACTACAGGTTCCGTAATTCCCGCTGCAGCCGCGCCTGTTAGTTTGAAACGCTCAAACACCGCTTTAAGACTGCTGACCTCTGTCTCGATTGCAATGAGAGTCAGACTGACGCGTGTCCCTCTAGTATCTAACGACCAGAAAACCTTTTGTCCGACGCGAACTTTTGACCGCTCTTTGTCAGCCAGGACGACTGCCATACGGCGCACGTCTCCGACTTCTCCCGCTCCGAGCGGAGGCGACTCAATCACCACGCCCAGACCTGAGGCATAAACCGGGATGTGAATCAGCCAGGCAAGGAGTCCCAAACTGAGCAGCATTCCGGCGATAACCCAGAGAAGAGTCCTTACACGCAGCGAGGTAAACTGTGGCAATATCGATCTGGTGCGGCCGAGCGCGTAACGCTGCATCGCCGCATCGCGAAAGATCAAACGATGCCCTTCCTTCATTGAACTCACCTGCAAGTCAAAATTAGAGATAGAACTGTGCCGCTGTTACTGCAAGGCGCCTACTGCGACTTTGGCGACACAAACAGAAATGACCCGCCCCAATCACCTGCCGTGTTCAGCCTGAGGAAACATTCGCAATCCGCGCGTTGGGCCAGAGTATTTGGTGAGAGGCTTAAGGTCTGTGCGCCAACACACACAATGTGAATAGCACATTATTGAAACAAACTCGCTTGTGTGTGGTTCCGCACAGACTGGTTTCGCCTGCGATGTTATTCCATAAAGACGCAATCTCATTCGTCCTTAGGACCAACGCATCATGTAAGGAAGAGTTTGGGTTTTAATGACAGCTTCATTCATGTTAATTGCCTCATTGCTTGTTGCTACGCTGGCGGGCGCAATTTACGGGCAACCTGAGGCGGCTTCCATCGGCCCACCAATGTCCGCTGTTCCCTCGCTCACTGCGAGTCGAGTAATAGGTGGAGTTGACACAATTGTTGTCGACGCCAGGCTGATGACAATTAAAAAAATAGACGCGTGGCCTGGTGACTGTGACGTTCAGCGATCCGACTTCCTGTCATGCGTTTTCGAAGAGACGAGAAGACATTGGCCAATGCAACCAACATTACACGTGCCGATTTGGAAGACGGTGGATTCCGCGTTAGGCGCCGTGCGGGCAACAGCACTGAGATTGGTTTGCCACAGTTTGAAAACAGTCGGACAAGGCGTCGTCTTTGAAATAACCGGCAGCAAGTGATTGGGTCGCGTGCGTCTCATTAACCCTTGCTAGCCATAGCAGCTTTTATGCTGAGGAGAGTTTTGCGGCAGTATCTCACAACAACCTTGCTAATTGCGTTTACCGTGTTCACTGCGCTGGGCCAACAAAGTCGAGCCTCATTGCGCGGCCTGGTCACCGATGAGCGGAGCGCGAGGATTGTCGGCGCAAGTGTTACTCTCACCGACTCCAATGGACAAACGAAAGCGACGTTGAGTAATGACGAAGGCATCTATGTCTTCAACGGACTCGCTCCCGGTAAATACACCATACGCGCTTCGGCAACAACTTTTGCGACGTCCAGCGATGTTCAGATAGAACTGAAGGCTGGTCCACCTCAGTCGCTCGATCTCACACTCAATGCAACTATTGAGGAACAAAGAGTCACCGTCGCTGCCGACACTTCGTTGAGCACGGATGCAACCGCCAATGCGAATCAACTGGTCCTCGCGGGCAAAGATCTCGATGCTCTTCCTGATGACCCGGACGAACTGGGCGCTGCATTGCGGGCCCTTGCTGGTCCCTCGTTAGGTCCTGATGGTGGTCAGATTTTCATCGACGGCTTCTCAGGCGGGACGCTGCCGCCGAAGAGTTCGATCCGCGAAGTCCGCGTAAATCAGAATCCCTTCGCAGCGGAGAATGATCAGATGACCGGCCGGATCGATGTTTTCACAAGACCTGGAACGGATAAATTGCGCGCCAGCGCGTTTATGACCTTCAATGATGAGAGCCTCAACTCGCGTAATCCTTTTGCTGCTCATCGAACGGCTTTCAGTGTTCGCCAGTTTGGCGGGAATCTCAGCGGACGGCTGGTCGCCAACAAGGCGTCTTTCATTGTTGACTTTGAACGGCGTGAAGTAAATGACAACGAGTTGGTCAACGCCACTGTTCTTGACGCTAATTTGAATCGTCTCAGCATAGCGGAAGGCGTGCTTACTCCAAGGCGCTTTATGAACTTCACTCCTCGCGTGGATTACGCCTTGAATGAAAGTAACACGCTGGTTGTGCGGTACAGCTACAACCACTCCAATTTACAGAACAACGGCGTAGGTAATTTCTCGTTGCCCCAGCGAGCCTATGATTCTCTGTTCACCAGCAACAACCTTCAGATCACTGAGACAGCAGTGATCAACCCAACTACGATCAACGAAACGCGTTTTCAGTTCACACATTCGCGGACCGAGCAGTTGGGTGATAGTTCAACGCCTACCCTCGTAGTGAGCGGGTCTTTCATTGGCGGTGGTTCACAGGTGGGCCAGTCTGTTAACACCGATCAGCGCTGGGAACTGAGTAACTTCACCGCGATACAAAAGGGGCAGCACACGTACAAAGTTGGCGCCCGCCTCCGGCACGTTAATATCGTCAGCATCAACAACTCAAACTTCGGCGGCCAGTATCTCTTTACCGGCGCGTTGGTACCGCAACTGGATGCCAATGGTGAAATCATACCGAACACACTGCCGATACCTGTGGACAGCCTCGAGCGATACCGCCGGAACTTGATTCTCAACCCAAGAACTCTGCTGTCCGTTAATGATCCGCGTCACCTGACTCCGGTCGATGTTCGCGCACGTGGCGGTGGTGCGGCCCAGTTCGCCATCAATAGCGGCAATCCCGAGGCTTCGGTTTCGCAGTTTGATTTCGCCCTCTATGGTCAGGACGATTGGCGCATTCGATCCAACCTGACTTTTAGTTACGGATTGCGCTACGAGTACCAGTCAAACATCGACAGTCCCTTGAACCTTGCGCCGCGCATCGCAGTGGCATGGTCCCCAGGCACCCCATCCCGCGGCCGTCCACCGAAGATGGTGATTCGCGCCGGTCTAGGCATCTTCTACGTCCGCTTTAATGAAACTTCGACCCTGCAAGCTAATCGATTCAGCGGTGATGGTAACGGCCAGCAGCAATTTGTTGTGAAAGAGAATTTGCTGTTCGATAGCAATGGACAACCCGTGCCTCAGGTGCCGTCGCCCCTCGATGCATTTCCGAACGTTCCGTCACTTGCGGGTGTTTCTACGCAGTCGCAGCAGATTACCTGGCGCGTAGCGCCGACCTTGCAATCATTAGTCGCTTATGGACTAGGCGCACAGATTGAGCGCCAGTTACCACACAAGATCACGATGTTCACTGGCGTTTTCCTTTTCAAGGGTCAGCACCTGTTCCGAGTGCGAGATATCAATGCTCCGTTGCCGGGCACGATCACGTCAACCGATGTCACTGGAGTCCGTCCCTTTGGTGACGTTGGCCACATCTATCAGTACGAATCGAGCGGCAAAATGAATCAGAACCAGATCTTCGTTGGTCTCAACAGCCGCTTCAGCCAGTCAATTAGTTTTTTCGGTAACTATAGCCTGGTCCATAACAACAGTGACACGGAGGGCCAGGGAGCAAGGAGTTTCCCGGTGGACTCTCACGACCTGCGCGGCGAATACGGCCGGGCGTCTATCGATATTCGCCACCGGTTTACATTTGGTGGAACGTGGACCTTACCGTGGTGGGGATTGAGTTTGAACCCGTTCATTCTCGCTTCCACGGGCGCGCCTTTCAATATTATTACCGGCGTCGACACAAACCTTGACGGTCAATTCATGGAACGACCCTCTTTCGCTCCCGCAGGAGTGGCTTGCGATGGTCCAGGCAAACCGATTGATGTAGTTTGCACACAAGCCGGCAATTTCAATGTGAAACCAGCTCCGGGCGAACAACTCATTCCGCGAAACTATGGTCAATCGCCGGGATATTTCGTTGTCAACCTGTCAGCCAGCAAGACAATCTCCTTCGGAAGCATACACTCCGGAAATAAAGCAGCGAAGGCGTCGAGTGGACCGAGCGCAGGCACACAAACGAAACCCGGCGCCGGCATCCCCGGAGTTGGACCAGGCGGACTGGGCAGCAGCGAAGTCAAGCGGTATAGCATGCAGTTTTCGATCAATGTCCAGAACCTTTTCAATCGCGTAAATTTTCAACCGCCTGAAGGCAATCTCTCATCTCCCTCCTTTGGACAATCCCTCGGTCTGAATGGATTTGGTGGCTTTAGCGCTCCGGGCAGTTCGGGGGCGGGTAACCGGCGGATTATTGCCCGCGTCCGCTTTAGTTTCTAGGACCGGGGTTAGCCCCGATCATTTTCACATTTTGAAAGGATGTTTTTATGCACAAGAAGACCGTGGGATTACTGTCGATTGTCAGTTTGATGTTCTGTGCTTCGGTCGCTGTTTACGGACAAGGCGAGGTGCCGGCAAAAACTGTAGCAGTGCTGCCGCCGAATGGATTGGCGGCTGTACCCAT
>Ga0134127_10001851_pt1 | contig 15508 bp, 11 predicted proteins | sample KB31753_FD_96459 | JGI IMG/M metagenome (GOLD analysis project Ga0134127, IMG submission 96459) | Terrestrial soil microbial communities with excess Nitrogen fertilizer from Kellogg Biological Station, Michigan, USA - KB3-175-3 | ecosystem: Environmental > Terrestrial > Soil > Unclassified ...
CCCGGCGTCTACTGCTTCTCGTCATCGGCCCAGCTGACGGGAACCCTGACGCTGAACGGCCAGGGCAACGCGGCGGCGATATGGATCTTCAAGATCGGCAGCACGCTGACGACCGCCTCGAGTTCGTCGGTGATCATGAGTGGAAGCGGATCACCATGCAACGTGTTCTGGCAGGTCGGCTCGTCGGCGACCGTTGGCACCTCGACCTCACTCGTGGGCAACATCCTGGCGCTCACCAGCATCACCATGACCACGGGCGCCAACCTAGTCGGCCGTGCACTGGCGCGCAACGGCGCAGTGACCCTGGACACGAACAATATCAACGCCTCGTCGTGCGCCGCCATCCCCGTTCCGGCGCTCCCGCCGATGTTCGTGCTCGCGCTCGCGCTCGGACTGGCGGGTCTTGGCGTCGTGCGGCTGATGCGGCCAGCGCGCCCCCCCCGATAGCCGTCGATCTCGGTCGTGAAGAACGACCGTGAGAGGTGGTACGACGCCCGCCGCAGCTCACGCAGAATTCAGACTCGCGCGAAGGCGGATGTCTGTCCGCCCCAGCGCTTCACCGTCACCGTCCTGTATGGGCGGAGATCGCGGCCGTCGTCAGGAACGCGATCAAGAGCCTGTAGCGGGTGAACATATTCGTCACCTCAAGAGCCATAGCCGCACACGGTCCGGTTATGGTTGCCATAGGTTGATTGAACGAGCGGTAGGTCTGTTGGGCTAGGAAGTGTGGTCATCCCAGTCGTGTCGGTGTAATCAACCCCGGGCCGCCGCGGCAAGCGTTGAGCATCCATTCACGAGAGTCCTGCCCACTTTCGATAGCCGTCGAAGTACTTGCGCTCCTTCCATACCTCGGCGTCCCATGCGTCGCCGATCCGCGCCAACAGCGTTTTCGTCGTCTCGCGATCGGCGGCGGCCCCGGCAAGCTGGCAAAAGGCATTCAGGTTTCGCACGCTGAAGCCATAGAGCGCTTCGCGATCGACGAACCCCTGCTTGACGCGGTCCCATGAAACGCGGTTCTGCTTGAAGAAGTCGGCGCCGCGATACAACTTGCTGATTTGCCACGCGACGTGGCCGTAGACGACCGAGCCCTCGCGGCCACCGAGCTGCTCGCTGCTGCGCTCGGCGAACGCCTCCCAGTCGCCTTCCTCCCCTTGCCACCGCGGCGTCAGGTACCGCGCCATGGCACTGTAGGCGTGCAGATAGTTCGGCTCGAGCGCCACCGCTTCCTCGAACAGCACGTCGACACGCTCGCGGTCCCAGCCCTCCATCCGGCCGGCGTCGATCATGGCGCAGTACCAATCCGGTGTGCGCGGGACGCGGCGGCCGATCTCGGCCAGCAAACCGTCGACAGCTGCCGTCCGTTCATGGAGTAGCCGCCAACCGTCCGGAGTCACCGTGTCCGCGAAGCCGGTGCCTCTCGCTTTCCAGCCGTAGCCGATCATCGCGTCGGTGAGCGCAAGCACGGCCGCCATCGAATCGGGACGCGCCGAGTGCCATCGCTGGAGCACCGCGATGTGGCGTTCCCACTCCTCGTCGCTCGCCTTGTCTCCCCCTGACGGCTTTCCGAGCGCCTCCTGGAAGCGGTACGACTTCCAGTCGCCCCCGGGAAATCTCGCCCGAGTCTTGACCAGTTCATCCGAGATCCGATCGAGGCGCTCGAACTGTTCCTGGCGAAGCAGCGAGCGCGCCTCGTCCTTGAATGGCTCCTGCGGATCGGCTGCCGGCGGCGCCGCGTTCCCGGAGGGTGCCGCCGCAGCGCCGTCTTGCTGATAACCGGCCGCACGAGGCATGCAGGCCCCCAGTGCCAGTGCGGCCAAAGCCGCCGCAGTCCAGAACGCATGTCGTCGCAGGTGCTTCATGGTCGTCCTCGGGCTGAAAGGGTTACATCTCCAACAGGGCAGCGCCATGCGGCGCGACGTGAAACATCGACGCGCTCAACCGCCGGCGCGATCGACGCGTTCGCTGAATGCCGCACCGTTGACGTCGTCGCGCGCGGCAGCGACGCGCGTTGCGTCGACCGCCGCGACGGTCGGAGACGAGGAAGGGTGGGACTGAATTGGTGGCTTGGGTTTTCTTGGCCCGCGCAACTCCCCAGCCACAAGTCCCCACGCGCAGAGGCACACGATCGCCAGAACGATCCACGCTCCGGAAGACAGATGCGATTGCAAAGCTGGGATGACGACGGCCAGAAGTGTAATGCGCTCGGGGATGCTGCCCATGGGTTTGAGTGCCGTTTTGGATTCTCCGTGGATGCAGTGCCAGCGTTGTGCCAATGTGAGCGTGGTGGTGATTTGCGTCGGACCTTCTAGCAGTCTCGCAAGACCAACGCGAGTTCGGAATCCATAAGCTGTGCTATCCTGACCGCCCCCCGCAGCTCCCAGTCCTGCCATTGCTGGCGATGTCCACATGAAGGCTCTGTTTCTTTGTTTCCTAATCTCGCTAGCTGCGGCAAACAGGATCGGGATTTCCGTGGCAATCCCGGAGTGCCCGTTGAATGCACGTTCAAGCAGCAGCGTGATGAGTTCACCGTCACATGCGGGGCCAGCGGCGGTGCGATGAAAGGACGTTTGAGCGGACGAAACGTTGGTGGCCTCGGCGGCACAGATGTCGCTCTTCGTGCTGAACGCATCACGGTGTCTCCTTCAGTCCGTCGGGTCTGGAAGGGAACTCTCCCGAAAGACATAACCGAGTATTAGCTGGGTCACACAGACGGCCCGGCGTTGAGGGAAGGGGATCGCGCGATTGACATGCAAAATGTAAGGTTCGCGCCAGGAACGTCGTTCGGTCAGCCGGACGTCAGAGGGCATTCAGGTGGCTGTGACGTCGGCGTCAGTCCCGATCGCGGCGCCGACCGTCGGCCGATGTATTGCTGGTCCTCAGGCGCATGGCTGTCGTCGTTGCCATCCTGGTCATTGCCGGCGCCCGAATGGCACAGAAGGCGCGCGGATGAATAAGCCGCCACTGCTATCGAGAAGCGCCTGGCGCTCGCTTGCCAAGATCCTGAAGGGCATCTTCATCTTCGTATTCGCCACGTCGTTCATCGTGGGTACGTCGTTGCAGGTGTACTATCCCGGTCACCGACCACACGTTCGTCAACCGAATACCGGGCAGACGGTCAAACTGCCGTGGACGAATCCAGTGAGCTATGGCAGCGCCGCGGACGCAACCCTGATGTACAGAATCTTTTGGCTAGGAATGTATTCCTGGGCGCTTTTCGGGCTGAGTCTGGCTATCCGTGTCTATATCCTGAACGACGACGTGCCGATTCGCGGAGAACCCATGCGGTTTGGTCAGTTGACGCGGGCATCAGCAAATGATTCAAAGTGAAAGCAAACGCGCTGTTGGTGTTGTAACGGGAGCAGATCGGACATGCCAGGCTGTGTCTTACGCGTCGCATCGAGCACGGCAAAGGTCGAGGACCTCGTGCGCGTGTCCGGTCTCACCCCGGTGACCGTCTTCAAGAAGGGACATCCGAAGGCTCTCGGCAGCGCGGTGATGAGCCGAACGTCAGGGTTCAACGTTGTCGTGAGCGCCGCCGAGGTCTTGCAGTCGCAAGTGCGCGATGCCGTCAGGTTCCTGACCCGTCATGCACGCGGACTCAGACGTCTTCGGCGCCACGCCACGTTCGTCGGCATGAGTCTCGATTTCGGCCTGTCCGATCGCGCCTCGCCAGACCGGCCGTGGCCGTCGTATCGGGTGTCGGCTGAGCTCGTCGCACTCCTGGGCAAGCACGGGATGGAACTGGAGTTGTCCTTCTACGGGAGGGCGCGGGAACGGAATTCCGAACGTGGCTTGCCCTGACTCGCGGTCTGGGTGAACGATTAAGCGATGGACACTGTCGGGCTCCGTCCGGTGTGTTTCGGTTCTCCATAGGTCCGGATTGGAGGTTCCAAATGCGCAGGAACGACGCCCGCGTACGCCACGGTCCATTGTGGTCTCGAGGAGTATTCTGCGTCCGAGATCAGGGGGCTCCTTGAGATGCTCGGTCCTGGTAATGAGCCTTCCAAGGCGGTAACTGGCCGGCGATGATCCATCGGCGGCCTGGAGCCTGGCTGCCACGAGTGCGCCGATCCCCAAGTGAAGGTTCGTCGATTCATTCGCCGATCATTCTCAACGCAGCGCCGCGTCGCCGGCGCACCGGACAATCTGCGAAATCCCTTCAGGTTTCTCGTCCAGCCACGACCGTGCGCCCTAATGAATATCGAGTTCTTTAGCAGACTCCGGGCCGGTTTTCGATGTGCTCCGGAGTCTCGTCACCGACACCACAAACTGATGCGTCCCAATCACTCGAAGGCGGTGACGCGACGTATGGCACTGCTTTGCGCACGAATCGAACGCCAGTCTGTCGCAACACAGCCACTCGTGACTACGATCGAATGCTTCCATGGTCAGCTGCGCGGATTGCAGCAACGCCTCCCGGACGGAATCGACGGCAAAGCATGGCCGCGCCGCCAGCCAAATCGGCAGGAACGTGCAGGTACCTCCGAAGCGGCGATGAAACAGTTGATGGTGCGCTACAGCACCCGCCACGCGGTGCTGGTGACCGCGTTCCAGATGGCGGCGCTTCGAAATCGGTCTCGCCGAAAGGAGATCAGCAACCACTTGCCGAATAGCGCCGCGCGAGAGTGCACATCACGGAGGCCCTGTATTGCAAGTCGATCGGAGTGCCAACCGTTCACGCGCGCCACTCTGACGAGAAAGGTCGGCGCAAAGTAACGGCGACGTTTCTGGTGGAGCAGCGGCGCGTCGTCGCTGCTCCCAGGGACCTCTGAAGACCGACGGCGTGTGCGTCGGTTGCGTTGTCAACGCGGGCTGTGACATTTTCTCTGCGGACGCCGTTCTTCCTCTAGAAATCGAAGCTGCCCAAATGACTCTTTCCAATCTGGAACGTTCCGAGCGAGTACACCGAGAACTGCCCGTAGAGTGCATCACTATAGGTCTGAGATCCGGTCTTTGACGTGGTAAAGTCGGTCGATGCCAGTGCCGCACCGAGCCGATCCATCATAGTCTTGTAAGAGAGATCTGGCGAAGTGAGCCACGCTGGATATGTGCTGTAGTACGGCATGTAATTCTGAACATTGAATGATCGCCATACTTCATAGATCGATTGTACTGCTGGCACTGTTCCAGACAGGTCGGGAATGCCGTCGTAGCTCGCGAAATAGTTGCGATCGTAGATGGCACCTGCGTTCGTGTTCCCTTGGTTAAGGTCGGTTTGGGTCGCAACAAAATGGACGAACGCGGCGCTTGCCAGAAGATTGTATGGGGCGTTGTTCCGGAAGAACGTGAACGCGCGTGCATCAAGCAGGTTCTCACGCCGCAGCATTCTGTACGATTCGGCCAGTCCCTGAACAATCATGAGATGCTCTTTCATGAGCTGGCCGTAGTACGTTGTCAAGCCCGGCAGCAAACAGGTGTACGGGCTGGCGTCTGCCTGACGGCCGTGGATCCAGCCTCCCCAGGCTCTATTCGCAGGAGACGTCCAGGGTTGGCACATCCATTCGGTGGTATCGGTCATTTGCTCCCGGAGCACTGGAGTTAGGAGGAAGTCGTGCGCTTTGACCAAGTCATCGATGGAAACGATGCCTTCAGTGAACGCCCGTGCGATGACCCACATGATCTGCATTCGACCGGTCGGGTTCTGCGCTGACCACCAGGTAACAGCGCCGGGAAGCGGAATCTGCTGTAAGAATGCCGTACTCACAGCTCTGAAGTCGACTAAAGAGCCAGATACGCTGCCGTATGCATACAACGCGCGAATTACAGTGGCTGCCGTTAGATAGTCATCCAGAGGACAGGTTTCGGCGCATTTCACCACGTTGAAGTCCGAATAAACGCCAAATGTCTTCGGTAGAGACTCGTTCAGTGAGTGTTTCTGGAGATATGCGAATAACACCGACATGATTTGTTCCGCGCCAGTCCAAGAAGCCCGCCTGAAGATGAACGGCTTGTAGCGCGCGATGTCTTCTAGCATAGTCGCGACAACGCGGGTTCTGGAGAACGAGCTCGCGTAGTAGCGTTGAAGCCATGTTTCCAATGTGGGGAGATCGCGCGCGACGTTTGCATAGCTAATTAGATCCCAATCAAATTTCCAGGCCGCGCGGATAGTTGTCGACATTTCCGCGATAGGGACGATACCGGCGACGCGTGTGCTGCCGGACAGAAGATAGAGTTGACCATTTCCAGAGTCCGCAATCGTTGCCTGCATACCCCAGCAGCTCACCTGCCCGCGAGTGATGTCGCCGTTAGCATAGTGGTCCATGTGATAAGTCCCCCAGGAGGCGCTGAACCCCTGACAATCGAAGGCGGCTGGGGTCACGGACGAATCGTAGCGAAGCCAGTAGACTTCGCCTTGGGTCAATGTGCTGTTTGGACCTGGCGACTCCATCGTGAGGAGAATCGGGTTCCCGTTTTTCAAATGGTTGATGACGCCCGAAATAGTGTCGGCGGCGGCCGGCGGGACAAGAGCGATTCCAACGAGAAGTGACAGGACAAGACCGGTGACTGTTCTGACGGCCGCCGCCCTCTTGCGAAGGCCGCTAAGAAGTATCCGGCTGTTTCTCGAGATGGTCGTCATATTGAACTCCCTTCGCGCCCCGGAGCGGCAACACTCGTGCCGTTGCGGGACAACGGAGGGTCAAGTGGCTTCGGTGCGGCAAATCAGCAGAAGGGCGGCGGTAGGTGATTCGGATGGGCGATCGACCGCCTGCAGGATTCGCCGGCGCAGCACCGCGGACAATCATCTTGGATTGAGCCCACCGCGATGACTCTGGCGGCCGATGCCGTGTGGGAAGCAGCCGGCGACGAGTTGCACACATCACCGATACCCGCGGAAGTCATCTGCTCGGAGACTCAAAGCAGGAATGATTAACGGCCTATCAAAACGGATTCGATCGCGAACTGACTCTGGCGCACGGACATCAGCTGAGCCCGGTTCTCTCGGTTGTCGATTTGGAGCGTTGCCGGCGCTCCAGTCACCGACAGACTTCTATCGCCGCGCTCGGCACCGTCGGGCTACGACGTCCCCCTAGCACCCGAACGTGACCGTTAGCCTCCCACCGACAAGGCACTCTCCTGCCATCGAGTACCTGTCGGGAGTGACGGCCGGTTAGCCCTTGATGGCGTGCCGGTTTGTCACTTGGCTGATACGCCGCGCGCCGGACTGACGGTGGCCAGCCCGATTCGCCGCAGCAAATCCTGAAACCGTGGATTCGGACGCAATACGTCGACGGCGGGATCGACGGCCAGCATCGCCAGCTGCTCGTCCCGCCTTCGATAGGATTCCTCCAACTGGTCCATCGCCGAATCGATCTGACCCAGACCCGTATGGATGATCGCGAGCGCATAGGGAAGGATGTATTCACGCTTCGAACGCTCGGTCAGTTCCGCAAGCACTCGCAACGCCTCGGCTCGATGCCCGGTGACTCCATAGGCGTGACCAAGCCAGCCCTCGGTCCATGCTGCGTCATCGAGCTCGCGCGCACGCCGAAATTCTGCCATCGCCTCGTTGAATTGGTCTTGCTGGAGGAGCACGATGCCGAGGTGCGTGTGCGTGGAATAGAAACCGGGCTCGAGTACCGCGAGCCGTCTAAGCTCTCGCGTCGCTGGTTCGTAATGACGAGCATAGAGCTGCGGCCACACGGCGAAAATGTCCGCCATCCGCGTCATCGGATCGAGTTGCTGCCCTAAGGCTGCTTCGCGTGACGCCTCGTCGAACCTCCCGAGCGAGACCAGCAGCGTGGTGTACCACTGATGCGCTGTAGCGTCGCTCGGATTCAGTTGAATCGCCCGCCTGAATTCCTGTTCGGCGCCTTGCCAGTCCCAGTCGTATCCCATCTTCACGACGCCAAGGACCGCGTGCGGAGCGGCCAACCTCTCATCCAACTCGATCGCCTTGAGCGCAGCGGCCCTGGCCCGAGGCATGACATCACTCGGCGCCATATAGACGTTCGAGAGGCCGTAATACGCTTCCGCCAAACCGGAGTAGGCCGGCGGGTATTGCGGGTCCAGCTCGAGCGCCGCTTTGAACAGATCGATACCCTGCTGCGCACCCTCGACCGTCCATCGCTGCCATGCAAAACGCCCTTTCAAGCATAGGTCGTGGGCCTTGTCCTCGCTTGCAGTTGATGTCCGAGTCGTTCGAGTCTCGCGTCCATTCCCGATCCGGCTGCTGATCTGGCTGGCGATAGTGCGCGCGACTTCATCCTGCAGGTCCAGCACATCATGAACGCTGCGTTCGTACTCATCGGCCCACATCTGTCGATCGGTGCGTCCCTCTATGAGCGCCGCGGTGACGCGGACACGATCGCCCGCGCGCCGCACCGAGCCGTCGACGAGGGCGTCCACGTTGAGGGCGTGCGCGACCTCCGACAGGGGTTTATCCGTATCCTTAAAGCGAACGATCGAGCTCCGAGAGATGACCCGCGAGACGCCGAATCGCGAGAGATCGGTGATTAGCGCTTCCGTCAAGCCGTCGACGAAGTACTGCTGATTCGGGTCGTCTGACAGATTGCGCAGCGGCAGCACCGCGATGGACTCAATTGGCGCGTGGTGCAGGCCGAGCGCTCTGCTCACCCACTTGCCCGCGCCGCTTTCATACCCAAGCAGTGAGATTGCCATCACGGCTGCGATCGCGGCCAACACGGCACCGGTGCGCGCCCACTTCCCGGCCGGTGGTGTCACGCTTTGATGGTAAGGGGACCGCGGATCGGCCGCCCACGGAAGTGTCGCCTCCGGTGGGCGTTCCGCAATCCACCTCAGCTCGCCAGCGACATCGCGTGCCGTCTGCCAGCGCTCGTCCGGGTTCTTTGCCAGACATCGCCGCACCAGATGTTCGAGCTCTCGAGGCGCGCGCGGCTGAATGTCCGACAGCGGCACCGGCTCGCCATGCACGATCGCGGCGATCAGGGCAGACTGGTTAGCAGCGTTAAATGCGCGGCGCCCGGTGGTCATTTCGTAGATGAGGACACCGAATGCGAACAAATCGGTACGCGCGTCGGCGTCGCGTCCCTGCAGTTGCTCGGGAGCCATGTATCGAAAAGTACCGACCAGTGCGCCGTTCGTCGTCGCGTCGCATTCGTCTGTCGTCGGTCCGCTGGTTCCGGCGTCCCGCGACAGCGTCCGCGTCTTCGCGATGCCAAAGTCGAGAAGCTTCGCCCCGACTGTCGTGAGCATGACGTTGCCCGGCTTCAAATCGCGGTGAACAATCCCGTGCCGATGAGCATGGTCGAGCGCGTCCGCGATTTCGATCGCGCTCTTGAGCGCTTGAGTGATGGGCAGAGCGCCGCGCGTGATCCGCTCGGCCACTGTCTCTCCCTCCAGGTGCTCCATCACCAGGAAGTCGACGGTTCCCTGCACGCCGACGTCGTAGAGCGTGCAAATGTGCGGATGAGCGAGGCTCGAGATCAATCGCGCCTCGCGCTCGAAGCGACGTCGCCATTCGACCTGTAACGCGAGCGTTGGCGGGAGGACTTTGACGGCAACGGTGCGCATGAGCCGTGTGTCGAGCGCACGGTAGACCTCGCCCATCCCGCCAGCGCCGATGAGCTCGAGGACTTCGTACGGTCCGAGACGGCTGCCCGGAGCGAATCCCATGATGGCCGCCTACCAAACTAGGGTTCGAGTTCCGCTTTCAGGCCGAGGGTACGAATAAGACGATCCAGATTGTTCCGATGCAGTCCGAGCAGTCGCGCCGCATCGGGGCGCGAGCCCGTCGACTGTCGCAAGGCTTGCATGACGGCCCGCCTCTTCGCCTCGCGGATCGCGGCGTGATACCCCATCACCTGAGCGCCGTCGCTCGGGATGCAGGCGTCGAGCACCGCTTCGGGCAGATCTTCCGGCAGGATCTGTTCGGACGAACCCAGGACCACGGCGCGCTCGATCGTATTCTCCAGTTCCCGGATGTTGCCGGGCCAGTCGTAGTTCAATAGAAGATCACGGGATGCCGGCGAGAGTCCTTTCACCCGCCGCTTACAGCGTTGCGCGTATTTGGCAACGAAATATGCCGCCAGCAGCGGGATATCCTCCTTGCGGTCACGCAACGCTGGGGTCGTGATTGTGACGACGTTAAGGCGATAGTAGAGATCGCGGCGGAAGTCGCTCTTAGCAGCCGCTGCATCCAGGTCACGATTGGTCGCAGCGACGATGCGGATGTCGACCTTGATCGGCTGTATGCCTCCGACCCGCTCGAACTCGCGTTCCTGCAGGACGCGCAGCAGCTTGGCTTGGACACTGGGCGTCAGCTCACCAATTTCATCGAGAAAGACCGTTCCTCCGTGGGCCATCTCGAGTCTGCCCTTCTTCTGTGCGACGGCTCCGGTGAACGCCCCCTTTTCGTTGCCGAACAGCTCGCTCTCCAGCAGCGATTCGGTCAGCGTCGCACAGTTGACCGCGACGAACGGCCGCCCCTTCCTGTTACTGCTGGCATGAATCGCCCGCGCGACGAGCTCTTTGCCCGTACCGCTCTCACCGAGGATCAACACGGTCGAATCGGTTCGGGCGGCTCGCGCGATGATGTCGAAGACTCTGCGCAGGCGGGGGCTCTCACCAACCATGCTCCGATCGCGATGGAGATCGGCCTGCAGCCGGCGCTTGTCCTCTTCGAGCCCGATCAGCCGCGAGAGATTGGCAAGCGAGACGGCGCCTATCGACGCAATCGCTGTCAGGAGTTGCAGGTGCTCGCTGTCGAAGCGCACAGCGGGAGCCGTTGCCGCGAGGTAGACGACGCCGAGAAGACTTTCACTTGAGATGAGCGGGACGCAGAGCGTCGAGTGAATGTGCGCCGCAATCGCGCTCTCCGCGAACTGGAATTCACCCGGCACGTCGTTACTGAGGACCGACGTTCGATTGGCGAGCACGCGACTGGTGATGGTGTGACTGATCGGAACCGGCCCGTCCGCTCCGCGATGCCGGCCGTGCACTTCACCGAATTCGACTCGATCGTCTCTGAGCAACATGACGGCCCCGAAGTCTGCCGGCACGGCCTCGAAGGCGCGATCGAGCAGCTCGCGAAGAAGTACCTGTCGCTCGCGAATGGCAGGGATGGCGATGCTCACCGCGTACAAGGCATGCAGATCGCGGGCGAGCCGCGCCGGCCGCAGTCGGGCCAGGACGTCGTCAGGCTGACAGTAGACGATCTCGTCGGGTCGCAGCTCAGCGGTCGAGTTGCTCGGAACGCCGTCGTGGTGGATTCGAACGTCGGGCGGACCCGTGGGCTCCGTGTTCCTGCACAGGAACAAGAGTACGGAGTCACCAAGGCGAATCTGATCACCGTGCTGAAGGATTCGCTCTTTCACCGGCACGTCGTTGATGAACGTCCCGTTCAGGCTGTCCAGATCGCGCAGAGTCACTTCGCCGGGCGACGCGTCGATGCGGCAGTGCTGCCGTGACAGGGCAAGATCGGGGATGGAGAGGTGATTCGAGGATTCGCGGCCGATCAGGACGCCGCCGGTGTCGAGCCGAACGATCTCGCCTTGGAGAGGTCCAGCGAGAGCGACGAGCGTCGCCGACATGAAAAGCTCCCGTCCGAAAGTCGCGAGGCCGTGCCACACAGATGTGGGCGATTGATTGAGGCGCGCATTTTACCGCTAAACATTACTGCTGTTCAAACAAACGGGGTCATTGACTGAGATGGACACGACGCATCAAAGCCTGAAAGCGCGGGTCGTCCCGAATGAGGTCGAACGCCGGATCGATCCTCAGCATCGTCAACTGCTCGTCGCGCAGGTCATATCCTTTGTTCAGCCAAGTGAACGCCTCGTCCTTCTCGCCCAGAGCAATGTGGATGATGGCCAGGCTGTACGGCTGGACGTACCCGTGCGTCGCTCGCTCCCTGAGATCGCGCAGGACTGCTCGCGCGTCAGCCGTGCGGCCGGCCTTTGCGTAGGCATGTCCCAGCCATCCTAGAATCCACGGTGTCGTGTCTAGCTGTCGCGCGTGTTCGAGCTCCGCCACGGCTGCGTCGACGTCCCCCAGCTGAAGATACGCAATCGCCATGTGTGCATATATCGGATAGAAGTCCCGGTGCAGTACGGCGAGCGCCTTGAGCTCGGTCACGACTTGCTGATATCGCCGCTGATACAGGTCGGGGAGGATTACGGAATACAGGTCGATTAACGGCGAGAGCGGATCGAGCGCGTGTGCGCGCTGCAGTTCGACGACCGATTCATCGAACCGCTCACGCAACGCGAGGTAATAACCGAACCACTCGTGTGCGAGGGCGTCATTCGGGTTCAGCGCGATGGCCCGCTTGAACTGCCGCTCGGCCTGATCCCAGTCGAAATCGAAACCCATGCTGACGAGGGCGAGGGCGCTGTGGGCCTCGCCGAGGGCTTCATCCAAATCGAGCGCTTTGGTTGCCTCCTTTCGAATCATCGGCATCACGTCGCGCGGCGAAAGATAAGCGCCTGATGTGTAGTAGGCCGCATCAGCCAGTCCAGCGTGCGGCAATGCGTAATCGGCATCCAGATCGACGGCGCGCTGAAAGAACTCTGTCGCTCGCTTCACATTGTCCTCGGTCATCTTGTTCAGGAAGTACCGCCCCTTCAGATACAGTTCATGTGCCTCAGGTTTGGCAGCGCGGGTCGTCGTCGTCGAGCGAAGCGCTTCGGCGCCAGACGCGCCATGCACGACCGTAGCAATCGATCGGGCGACGTCGGTCTGCAGGGCACGTAGGTCGCGCGTGTCACGTTCGAAGGCATCGGCCCACATCTGCCGGTCGGTCCGGGCATCGACCAGTGCGACGGTCAGTCGGACGCGATTGCCGGCGCGGAGGACCGTGCCATCGACGAGGGCGTCGACCTTGAGCGCGCGCCCGACCGCCGGCAGCGGCTGCCGCGTCTCTTTGTATTGCATGATCGAGCCGCGCGCGATCACTCCAGTCGTCCCCAGTTTGGACAGGTCAGTGATCAACTCTTCGGTCATGCCGTCGGCGAAGTAGTCCTGGTCGGGGTCGCGGGAGAGGTTGCGAAGCGGCAGGACCGCGAGGGAATGAATCGAGGTGCCGTGCGCGCTCTCACGCCAACCTCTTAGTCGTTCCCAGTCTACTCCGCCTTCGACGAGCACGATCGTGATCGCCGCGACGGCGAGGATCGCCGCCGCGAGTCCTGTCCTGGGCCAAAGACGGTTTCCTTTCCACCCAGCGCCGACCTCGTGAGCTGGTCCTGCCACCGCCGATGCGCAAGTCTCGGCAACCCACCTCAATTCTGCCGCCAGGTCCCGCGCCGTCTGCCATCGGTCGGCGGGGTCTTTGGCGAGACAGCGCTGCACGATGTGATCGAGCTCGCGCGGGACGCCGGGCCGGATTCGGGAGAGCGACGGTGGATCGGTGTCGAGGACAGCCGCAATCACGGCGGCTTGATTCGGACCGTCGAACGCCGGTCGCCCGGCTGTCATCTCGTAAAGCACCGCTCCCAATGCGAATATGTCGCTGGGAACGTCCGGCTCCTTGCCTTCGAGTTGCTCCGGAGCCATGTAGCGGAAGGGGCCATTCGATGAGCCGTCTCGCTTCAGATACTGTGCCTGGGTCCGCTCCATGGGCACAGCGTCATCAAGCGCCGTTTTCGAGCGTGCGTCCTGGCTCGTTCGCCCGGCATCGAGCAACCGTGCGCCGATCGATGACAGGATAATGCTCCGCGGCGTCAGGTTCCGGCGAATGATCCCGTGGCGGTGAGAGTCATCGAGCGCGTCCGCGATCTGGACGGCACAGGCGATGGCCGCGTCGACTGGCAGTGCACCGGCGGCCAGGCGAACGTCGAGAGTCTCGCCCTCCAGCTGCGTCACGACGAAAGCCTCGGGATCTTCCGCACAGGACGTCCGGTGCGGATTATTTTACGCTCGCGGCCCTGTTAGGGGAGCCCCCCGGTGCGCTCGGCTCGACCAGCGCGTCCAAGTCGCGCAACGGGGTCGGATCGACCGCCGTAATGGGTTTCCGACCTCCCTCCGGATTTCCGAGTCCGTTCTGAGGGGAGCGCCGTCTTCGCCTCGAGTTTCCGAAGGCGGCGCTCAATCGTCGACCGCGGGATGCCGGTGGCCCGCTAGATCACTGCGACGCTGCCCTGCCCAGCGCCCGCGCCTGAGTCACCGCCCAAAATCGGCGCGGACGTTCGTGAACACCGCCTTTTGAGAGCCGTGCGCCGCAAATCATTCCTGATTGAAAGCACAATCGGATCTGATTGCCCCGCTGCCTTTGAGGTCGCGATTCGTCTGAACGACGCAAGTCGATAGATTCGCTCCTATTTCAAACATCCGGCTAGCCGCTCGCTGCTTTACCGCCGAAATGTCCCTAGAGAATCCGTGCAGGCACAAGGATTGCGCACTGCTGCGCCGACACCCTTCGTACACGTTCCAGTCCCTGTTATCCCGTAGTTGAGATCAGAAGGGAGAGCCGTTATGAATGTCGCAGTAGGTGCCAGAATTCGACTGGCAAAAGCCGAAAGCCACGGTGCGCTGTTACGGCGTCTGTTGCAGCTCCGCAAGACCACAGGGGAGCCCGCGGCCGTCGGGCTTGTAAACGCAGAAATAGAGCAGACCCGTTCGCTCGTCGCCGCTGACAGCACGTGGATCATTCGTCTCGTGAGGGCAAACGCACGTGAACTGGATGTGGCGTTTGAGACAGGGCTGCTGCAGTCAACGGCCCCCGCCCCAGTCAGAGAAGCAGCCAAGCGTCGTGCACAGGCTCAGGGCGGCTTCAGTGCGGGTTTCCTGGAGATTGTCGCCCCATTTTCAGGAATGCAATTACCGAAGGATCCGGATAGAGAGCTTAATTGTTGGCTACAAGCGGTCGTTCTTTTCATCCTTTTCGTGCTTTGCGCAGAGGGCGAGATCGAAGCATGTGAGATGGCTTACGAAGTAGTCCTTGAGTTCGTCGCTGAGTGCTATAGCGGTGATGACGATGTCTCATAGAGATGCTGGCAGGTACGACACCTGCTGATCACTTGGACCAGACTGACACTCAAAGTTCCGACGCGAGGTCATCAGCAAGGTCCAATTCGCTAGAAGACCACAAACGGCACATTTGACGGTCCGTGGAGACGGCCAGCCAAAGCCGCGGCCGTATCCAACGAGTTCTGCTGCTGCGATCTTTCAAAATGAAACCACTCACCTCAAATTGAAACAGCGGTCGACGCTGGTTTGTTGCAATTGCCCGAGAACGCGGCGGATCGAATGTTGCTCTGAGAAACGACGTCACGCTGCGACGTACCGGCCAACTTATTATCCAGGCTAGCGACGCGACGTACGGACCCATAGCATGTTTGCCGCATCCATTCTCTCGTTTGGCGCCCTCCCTCTTCACGGCGGTGCCGTCGGCGGGAACAGGCGGGGACGACGTCTCTGGCGTCTCCGTCGGTTCCTGCCGATGCCTCCAGGCACCGGCACCGTCGCTCCCGCCGATCGACGCTGATCGTCGGCTCCCACACGCTGATCTGATCCTCATGGACGCTCGGCGAGCTATCAACTACGTGCGCGGGTTCGGACTGTCGGCATGCCAGTTGGAGCTGCTGGCAACTGA